>TBL_comb47_HYPODRAFT_10008225_pt1 | contig 10724 bp, 9 predicted proteins | sample TroBogypolimnion_40_FD_10682 | JGI IMG/M metagenome (IMG submission 10682) | reverse complement strand
TGCCCAGTGGACTCTGATCCCACCGCCAATCCACACCGACACCCACACCCACACCGACACCGACACCCACACCCACACCCACACCCACACCGACACCCACACCCACACCCACGGTTGCTATCCCAGGGACTGTTCACATAATCAAAGTCGTTGTAAACAGATATGGCGGAACTTCAACTGCCAAAGATTTTCAACTTACCATTCGTAAAACTGGTTCAAATATCCACTTCAATTTGATTCCAGGAACCGGAGGCCTGGGGTGGGCAATTAGTTTGTTACCAGGTAGTTACGATTTATCTGAAGCACCAACCATTGGGTATCGCGGATCGTGGTCTGGCGCTATATCAGCGGGCGGACGAGTTGTGGTTACTTCTAAAGAAAACATCACCGTAACTAGAACTAATTACGACATGATGCCCAAAACTTCGGTATCAATTCCAACTCCTTTCCCAACTCCCACAGATTCTCCCACCTATGTGTCTCGAGTCCCGCCTCAAACTGCCAACGGCGGTATATTGCCTAAAACTTCGACGCCTTGGGGAAATTTGCTCTTGAGTGGTTGCTTTTTGATGTACCTAGCCGCATTTTTGTTGCTTCGCATGAACGTTTTCTTGCCAATGAAAAATAAGGCAGCGAAGAATTCTTGAACTCAGGTTGATGAAGGTTGACCGACTGATCATCCATTGATCGTGCATATCGCTTCACGCGATGCACTTGCGCAATGGACAACAAACATTCCAGGTTATGCAATCACCCTTGCGCGCGATTTTTGGCCCAGACCCCTAGCCTTTGTTCTCAAGCGATCCGAACTAGCGAAAGATCTCATCATGGGCGGACAAGACACTATTGGCCTGCGAGTACCCGCCCATCCGATTGCACTGGCGCTGAATAAAAATTTGAATCAATGGGTGGCAAAGGTATCGCCGCACCCAGCACCAATCGTTTTGGCGCAGTATCTCCTACAACCGCCCAAGCAGTTGAGGAGGAATTGCAAGTGCTTTTGGACGAAACCGATTTAATGCTCGACACTGGCTAATGCCTGGTCGGAGTCAAATCCAGCATCATCGATTACACCGGTCCCACCCCAACTATCTTGCGCTTGGGCGCAATTACCCCCCTGATGGCCGAAGGAAGCACTAGATTAATAGTTCTCGAAGCGAACCATTCAAAGATCAGAATCTCTGGCTCTCTCGATTCACACTACTCACCCAAAGCTAAAGAAATTCTTGATGTCGTTGCTGACGCAGGTGATGGACTAATCGCGCCAGATCAAAAACCCACTCGCAATGGCGTGATTCGCCTGGCCGAAACTAGCTCTATGGACGCGTATGCGCGGGTTCTTTACCAAGCCCTGAGATGCGCGGCGATAATTCCTCTGAAGAACTTCATAGCAATCCTCGTGGTCTTTAAAGGTACGACTGTCGAACAATCATTTGATTTAAATCTGAAAAATTTGATTATGGTGAGATTTCTTGTTGCTACCTACCTTCAGAATAATCTTCATGGTAGTGGGAATTTTCAACTTCTTGAAGCTTCAAGAACTGTTCTAGTTTCGCAGAATTTTCAGCTACTTAGTTTAATTGATAATTCCTATATTAGTTTCTATTTCGAGACGATTCATTTGACTCCGGGTAAAGAATACTTTCTCACTTTGAGTTCTAACGTACAGCCAACCAGTGGAACTTTCACACTTTGGAGTAATCAAGAGTTCCAGAATGGTTCATTTGTTCTCCGCGAAAATGGAAAACTCCTCAAGGGTTCAGCGATTTTCGACTTGACTGGTAGTTAGATCAAAATTTCTTCGAATTGTGAAAGTTTTGCGAATTCTGATTACGACGCAAGTTAAGAAGATTACAAAGAAATCCAAGGGTCCGATGAACGGATTCGTTAAGCCAGAACTTAAATTGTCTTATTTCCAGATTTTAAAATTGATTTTCCTAAACTTAGAATGCCATGCCTGTCAATAGAGGCAACTACGCACTATCCAGTGGCAAGGGCGTGTGCTCCGGGTACTTTAAATTACCCCAGGTAACAATTATTCTTTTCGCTTTTGAGATCAACTCAATGAGATTCTAGTTGTTGGAAGTAGAGTCAGAACGAGAATTCGTTCATAAACTCCCTCTTTTCAATTCGTTAGTGGTACGTGCCCTAGTTGACTTCTATCAGCATCTGAGGCAAAGTAGGTAGTCCACCTATCGGTAATGTCTCTTCATTTATCGAAAAGAGAGGGCTAATGAATAGAACTACGCACTCATTTTTAGGTTTTGATATCCCCATTGACCTTATGTTGAAAACCGGAGGAGGTCCAGAAAATTTTGATGCGATTGCATTGCACCATAGAAATTTTATGCTTGAGAATTTAAATCTTCAAGAGAATCAATCAATTTTGGAATTAGGGTGTGGCATCGGAAAGGATGCAATACATCTTGCCACATTAGGACCTCAAATTTCTAAGTACGTTGGTATTGATATTATTTATGACTCTATACTCTGGGCAAAGGATAATATTACGTCTAAACATCCGAATTACGTATTTGTTCATAATGACATCAAAGATCAATTGCACAATAGTTCTGGAGAGAGAGAGGTAAGTGAATTCCCGTTGCCAGTTGATCCTAGGTCTGTAGACAGAATCTTTTTATGGTCAGTTTTTACACACATGTCAGTCGACGTTATTACTTATTATTTGCATGAATTTGAGCGAATTCTGAAGAAGGATGGAATGGGATTTGCCTCATGCTTTATCGTTGACGAGGAAATTTTAGCGCATGCACAATTGGTCAACTCGACCCCGTGGGATTTGAAATTCAACCATTCTTATGGGGAAGGATGCTTTATAAATAATTTAGAAATGCCGATGGGCGCTGTTGCCTACACAGAAGAAAAGATTGATGCTTTGTTGGATGCTTGTAACCTCGAAAGGAAATCTCATTTCTTTCGAGGCTCCTGGTCTGGCTACTGGGAACTTCCCGCCGATGGGCAAGATGGATTTTGCTTTGGTCGGAAAGATGACAAAAAAGATGACTCGGTACGATTTTTGTCTCGAATATTCGCAACGTTAAAAAAGAAGTAATTTTCCTAAATTAACCGGCCAAGACATAGCTAGGGAGCGGTTCGCAAATTTGTAATTGAACAATTCTTTAATGAACCTTAGCAGATCATGAGTTCCAGACCCACTCGATTTTGCTTTAAATTCATCTGGGAAGCTCTTAGGCATTGCATGTTTACTTCAAGTAATGTACTTTTTTTCTATGAATTCTCGATTAAAGATCATAACTTCCTTCGCCGCTATTGTAATTGTGGTCGGAGGTGGAGCTGGGATCTACAAGACCATTAAGTCTACCCCTCAAAAAACAGAGATTTTAGTTCCACCTGCAAATGCAGTAGCGATCCCAGCGATATCTCAAGGTGTAACGGTTGAGCAATCCTTCGTAACAAACCTATCACATTTATCGGAAGTTTCATTTTATGGAGCAACATATCTTCGGAAAAATTTACCAGGCAGTGGAACATTTCAACTTCTGAACACTGACAAAACAGTTCTAGTTTCACAGAATTTTCCATTATCAGCTCTGAAAGACAATTCATATTTCACTTTACGTTTTAAATCTTTACATTTGACACCAGGGAGTCAATATTTTGTCACTCTGACTTCTAGCGCAAAGAGTTCCATCGCGATTTTTACGCTTTGGAGTAATCAAGGATTTCAAAATAATTCGTTTGTACTAAGGGAGAACGGGAAGACTCTAAAAGGTTCTGCAATCTTCAATTTAACTGGAAACTGATTTTAAAATTTTGAAACACTTACAAGATAGTGAAGACTCTATAGCAATTGTGCTTGCCGTTTACAATCCTAATATTTTATTTTTACGTAAACAAATTTTGTCTATAAGAGACCAAACTAACACCAATTGGGTTTGTTATATTAATGATGATGCCTCTACAAGGGAGTGGCACTCGGAAGTCAAGGATTTATTGGACAAGAGATTTATCGTAAAAAATTCCACTGAGAATATTGGAGCATATAGAAATTTTGAGCACATCATCAACGATATAAGAAGTGAAAAGTATGTATTCCTTTGCGATCAAGATGATATTTGGAGTTCCGAAAAGATCGATAGAATGCTCGCGGAGTTCGAGGAAAATACGATGCTGGTGTACTCCGACGCCACCATAATTGATGAGTTTGATGAAGTTCAATTTCCCAGTTTACATAAATATGAACATACCGAAACTTCTTTCAATTCTCCACTTGGTCTTATCTTGAAGAATTCAATTACCGGATGTACTGCAGCGGTAAAAAGAGATGTTTTAATAGCTGCGTTACCTTTTCCCGAATCGGGTGGCATACAGCACGACCTATGGATTGGGTTGGTGGCTTCACATCTAGGGAAAATAACTTACATTCCAGATCAACTCATTTCATACCGTCGACATTCTTCAAATGTTATTGGGGCATCTGCACCTAATTTCTTTCGCGAATTCTTAAATTTAAGAGTAGCAGCTATTAGCTACCTGATTAAAAATCAGTTACTTCATACATATCAGGATCGATTTGAATCGAAGCCATCACTTACTTTGAGAAGCATCATCATGTCAACAACACTAAGTAGGAGGCAGAAACTTTATGGAATTAATTTCAAAACTGGAAAATTTGTAGTTTTAGTTCATGACTTCCCCGTCAAGATTAAGATTTTTTTGCATCAAATATTTCACACTACGAGAAACCGAAAATTTTCAAATCGTCATAGAATAATGCTCTTAGGAGTGGACAAAAGCAAAACTTTACGTAGCATACGATTTGCTTTAAAAATTATAACCTCTAGACAAATTAGACAAAAATCTCTAACGTCCCTTAAGACTGTGGAATCTTTTGATTTTCATCTAAGTAGCTTAAAAGTGAAGACAATGGGTCGAGGAGTTGCAGAAGTAAAAACTCTCGCAACTCAACTGAGTAAGACGGAATCCAATTCGATTATCTTTTTCATACCTAGTTTGGACGAGGCTGTATTATTTGGAGGTATTGCCACGGCCATAAAAATTGCTTGTTCTCTAGGCGAAAAAATGAACGTGAAATTTTGTATAACGGATCAAAACCAACATGAAATTCCAGAGAAATTAATAATTCAACTTATTAATACTTTACACGTCAATCCTCAATCTCTTCGTAGAATACTTGGCAAAGTCGAATATGGAAAAGTTTCCTTTTCAAAAAATGACATATTTTTTACTACAGCTTGGTGGACCACCTCAATGGCATCAAATGCCGCCAAAACTATGGGTGACTTAAAAATTCCGATCTTTTACCTGGTTCAAGATTTCGAACCGTTGTTTTATTCCGCTTCGAGCCAATATGTTGAAGCTTTAAATACTTATAAAATTGCCGACTTCCTGGTCGTAAATTCGAAATCACTTGCTGACTATATTTCTGAAGTCGTCGGAATAACACTGCAGCCTAAATTGATCTTTGAGCCTCAGTTCTTGCAAACTAATTTACCAGTCAGATCGATACCGGTAGACCGAGTAGGCCCAATAAAAATTGTTATCTATGGGAGACCGGGAGTTCCTCGGAACTTATTCCTAACTTTAATAAATAGCTTGGATTTTGCGCTACTTAAATTCCCGCACTCTAGTTACGAGATAGTTTCCGTCGGTGAAAAGCATGACGATGTTTTGCTTGAATCTGGATATTTAGTTCGCAGTCTTGGGAAATTACACGTGGAAGAATATCTTAAATTAATCTCTTCTACTGATTTGGGTGTATCACTTATGATGTCACCTCATCCAAGTTATCCGCCATTGGAGATGGCTTCGGCAGGTATGCAGGTAGTCACTAATGATTTTTTCAAATACAAGGCAAACTTGATGAAGATTTTTCCTAATTTGTATGTGGAAGAGCCTTCTGTTGAAATGATCGGCTTAAAGATTGCTGAACTACTATCCGGAAAATCCCCGAGTACGAGATCACCTAAAAAAATAGTCCCTCTTGGAAATTCCATAGATGAAGTCGTTACAGAGGTCCTCAGGCTTATAAGGAACATAAACAGTGTATCGAACATTAAATAAGAGAGTCCGAAAATTCGGTGGTAAATTACTTTACGGCTTATCTATTTTTGATCACGTAACTGCTTCTAAACGAAATATGTTCCTTGACACTTCTAAGGTACATACAATGCAACCAGACAAACTTTGTATTTACGTTACTTACCGTGCACTGCCCTTGACTCTGGCATCCATCGAGTTGCTCGACGAGGTCCGGACTTTAGGCTTTAAAATACTACACGTTGATAATTTTGATAAAAACGAAAATCCCGGCCTTGTTAATTTTTCATCAACATTTTCTAGAAGAAATTCTGGCTATGATTTAGCGGCCGTGAGAGATGCGTTGCGGTTACTAGTAACTCCGCCTGACGAATTATTAATTATAAATAGCTCAGTACATTATTTCCCCAGAGGAATCACTAAAATCGTGAATCTAGCAAGAATTTCTCCTTTAGATGTAGTAGGGATAACGGAATCCTTGCAAACGCGTCGTCATATTCAATCGTATTTCTTTTATAGTAGAACGAAGACGGGAGTGTCGGCTCTAATGCTGGAGTACGGACGGATGAGAAATTGGAAAACTAAACGGGCGACCGTTGCGTATGGTGAAATTAGGATGATGACGAGAATGGAATCAGAAGAAGTTAGGGTTGGTGCGTTGATTTCCTATCAGGAACTTACGGACGTTGCCTTAAGAAATCCCACTTCAATTGATGATGCAGTATTGAAAGACATAAAAGCGGGACGAACACTTAACCCTACCCAACATCTATGGAAGGCACTATTTATTCTTGGAATGCCATTGATCAAAAAAACACTTCTACATCAAAACCCAGCTAGGTTGGTTGATGCACCAAAAGATGTTGACGAAGCTTATGAGTCCTTCAAAACGGTATCTTATAGTTAGGAAAATATTTTCTAATCATCATTTGGTAATATCGAATTTGACTTTGGTTAGAGAATAGAGCTTTCTTAAGGTACGGGAAACCCGATCGAATAAGTCCTTCGGGTGCGTCAAGACTTGGATTCTTCTCATAAGAGCAGAGAGATCCGGCTGGAAATAGAGCTACATAAGTTAAATTGCATTCCTTTAACACTTTTGGGAACGTCAATTCGCCATTTTTTATGATTAGTTCACGATCTGGTAGTTCGTTCTTAAAGAAAGACAAGAAATCTAATAATTGAGGAGTTCCAAGAAGTATTTCAGATGCCACAGTCCACATATATGATTGAAAATGTGGGACTATTTGAAAAGATTCAACAGCAGCTTTAACGTCGCCATTCAAATCCACTAAAGTTTGGATCAGTGCAACAGGACTTGTAAATGGACCAAGCAGACTAGAATTGGAGAAGACTAGAAATTCAAATGAAATTAATATGTGGGAATAATCGAGAGATTGTGCCCATGATCCGAAATCGTACCCCAAGTTTGGTCGCATCAACAGAAAGTGAGAATCATTCAACTCGTAAAAAGAAACTTGCGAGATTTCGTTACAAGCTACAACATGCAAAACACTGTAACCGAATTTAAGATAATCGTTTGTCGTGCTATTAAATCGAAACTGCTCTATATCTTGAAAATGATCTACATAATCCGCATAAACGATGAGAATGGATTTTTGCTGCTCCCCTGTCATGAAAATAAAATAAGCTTCTCTAAGTATTTTCCGTAAGAATTCTTGGCATTTAATTGTATCTGACCCTCAAGAATCTTTTTATCAATCCATCCGTTATGCCAAGCAATTTCTTCGAGGCAAGCAATTTTCAACCCCGTCCGTTCTTCTATCACTCGAATATAGGAGGCAGCGTCGTGGAGTGAACCTGGGTTTCCTGTATCTAGCCAAGCGGTGCCTCTAGAAAGTTTTGTAAACGTGAGATTTTCTTCCTTCAAATATGCTTCAATGACTGAAGTGATTTCGAGTTCTCCTCGAGAACTAGGTGTAACCGCCTTTGCAATCATAGACACGTTAGCATCAAAGAAGTAGAGTCCGGTTACGGCAAGATTAGAAATAAATTTTTTTGGCTTTTCAGTTATTGTTATTGGGCGCCCGAAGTCATCAATCTCCAAGACTCCGTACTCGCTCGGATTTGCTACTTCGTATGTAAAAATGTGCGCTCCTGAAGTGGGGAGGGAACGCGAAAGGTCATGACCTAAGCCGGAACCGTGAAAAATATTATCGCCCAAAATCATCATGCAAGAATCCTCACCCAGGAATTCTTCACCAATGATAAATGCCTGCGCCAATCCTTCCGGTTTTGGTTGAATCGCGTACTGAATGCTTATCCCAAAAGCGCTCCCATCTCCCATGAGATTCTGAAAAGCTTCCTTGTCATGAGGGGTAGTTATGATCAGTATTTCTCGGATTCCAGCAAGCATCAGGGTAGAGACTGGGTAGTAAATCATCGGTTTGTCGTAAATTGGTATTAATTGCTTGGAAATAACCCTTGTCATAGGCCAAAGTCGAGATCCTGTTCCACCCGCCAAGACAATACCCTTCATGGCAATAAGTATACAGGATGTATAGTTGTACTCAAGGCGTTGAACAGGAGGTTATTTCGTGCGGATTTTGGTCACGGGTGGTGCTGGTTTTATCGGCTCGAATTTTGTTCGTCGCATTTTTGATGGCACGCTTCCCGAGATTGAATCAGTCGTTGTCTTAGACAAATTGACTTATGCCGGCGAAATGAAGAACTTGCAGATCGCTTCATTTCAGACTAATTATGAGTTTGTCAAAGGCGACATTTGCGATTATGCGCTGGTAGGAGAGTTAGTAACTTCTGTAGACGCGGTCATAAATTTTGCTGCAGAGTCCCATGTTGACCGCTCCATTTTAAGTGCAGCTGACTTTGTAGCGACAAACGTGGCAGGAGTTCAAGTATTATTAGATGCTGTAAACGCAACCGGTAACAAGAAGCGTTTTTTACAGGTATCTACCGATGAGGTCTATGGATCGATTCAAACGGGATCTTGGGACGAGCAGTTTCCACTTTTGCCTAACTCACCCTACTCGGCAACCAAGGCCGGGGGAGAACTCTTGGCTCGTTCTTATCATCGCACTCATGGTGCTGATGTAGTAATAACACGCTGCAGTAATAATTATGGACCTCACCATTTCCCGGAGAAACTGATACCTCTCTTTATTACCAATTTGATTCAGGGTAAGAAAGTGCCTGTTTACGGAGATGGTAAAAATGTCCGCGATTGGCTTCATGTTGATGATCACTGTCGCGGGATTTATCAGGCGTTGATGAATGGAAGATCGGGAGAGATCTATAATATTGGCGGTGGCAGAGAGCTTACCAATCTGGAAATTACAGATTTAATTCTTAGCGCAATGGGAGCTGATTCAAGCTCGATTGAGTACGTCGAGGATCGCAAAGGCCACGATTTGAGATACAGCGTCAACTGGAACAAAATTAACAGGGAACTCGGATATGCACCTCAAGTTAAATTTGAAGACGGTTTACGTGAAACTATCGAGTGGTACAGAAATAATCGTGAATGGTGGGAACCTCTCAAACTGCGCGCGGGACTTTAGTCAAAATGACATGGCTCATTCTGGGAGCGCATGGTCAATTAGGAAAATCTTTGTCTTTGATTTTAGGTGAACGTGGAATTCGATTTGTTGCATTCGGATCAAAGGAATTAGATATCACGTCTAATCGGCAGTGTTTAGAACTAATTGACCGGGTTTCCCCATCTGTCATTATTAACGCTGCCGCATGGACAGACGTAGATGGGGCGGAGTCTGATCCAGATTCAGCTTACGCTGTGAATGCTATTGGGCCGAAGAATCTTGTAAATGGAGCAAAGAAAGTAGGTGCAGTGTTTGCTCACGTCTCCACGGATTATGTCTTTTCGGGGCTATCGAAAATCCCATGGCAAGAATATGATTTGCGAGATCCAAGTTCAGTTTACGGTTCTACAAAAGCTGCCGGTGAAGTGGAAGTTTTGACACACTATGCAGAAAGGTCATACATCTTTCGAACGGCTTGGCTTTATAGCCAGTGGGGTAAGAATTTTGCTAAGACAATGACAAATTTGGCGCTTTTTGGCGAGAAGGAGGTGCTAGTTGTGAACGATCAAGTCGGTCAGCCTACGTCTTCAATCGATCTGGCAAATCAGATTTTCGAATCAATTTATGGTGAGCTTCCTTTTGGGATATATCACGGCACTAATACCGGTGAAGCGTCATGGTTTGATTTCGCAAAGAAGATTTTTGAATTATCGGGAGCATCTACCTCTCGGGTTGTGCCAGTGAGCTCTTCTGAATTTGTTCGCCCAGCTAAGCGTCCTGCATATTCGGTTCTAGGACATGAAGCCTGGATCAGCTCTGCCTCGAAAGGGTACTTGATTCGGGAGATGCGTGATTGGAATAGTGCACTAATCGCGCACATGCCGGAAATAATCAAGGTCGTTCAAAACGAAAATAGGATTGAGTAGTTGAATAGGAATTACTTGAATCTTACTTGGGTTTTGAAAAAAGTCTTTCTTAGAATATCTGGACGTGAAGCTCGCAGGCTTTTTTCCGAAGTTAATAAGTTGAAAGAAAACCTTGAAACCAACCAGAGTCAGTTACAAAGTACGCAGCAGGAGCTTGCTGCCACCTTAGGACAGGTGAATTCTTTACACTCCGAACTTGAAACCAACCAGAGTCAGTTACAAAGTACGCAGCAGGAGC
>TBL_comb47_HYPODRAFT_10008224_pt1 | contig 10724 bp, 7 predicted proteins | sample TroBogypolimnion_40_FD_10682 | JGI IMG/M metagenome (IMG submission 10682) | reverse complement strand
TGAGCCGGTAGGAAGCAGAATCAAGCTAAAAAGTGCTAGAATGCATAAGTGGAAAAGCCTCCTTCTATAAGCAACCATGAGATTTCAATTAGCTAATGAATTTGTGCGATCTTCCGTAGTTAATGGCTTGATACCTCGACTATGCCGCGTCTCTGAAGATTTGAATAGTCCCGCGCAACTATCTTGCGACGCGCAGCTGTTGCATTGATCAAGAAATATTTTTTTGAAATCAGAGATACTTTGACGGGCAAACGGATGCAACGATGGGTTCAGTATACAAAGCTGGAGATTGAAGATCGAAACTGCCATTTGGCGATAGTGCAGATACCGCACTGCGGCTTCTAATTCATCTTGATAATCAACCGGATCAATCCACAGCTGCTCCCAATTGTTTTTTACATATCCCATGTTTTCGAGTCCCATCAATGCGACATGGTTCACGAACGGGAAATTTCGATAAATAAATTCCACCAGAGGCAACAGACGCGGTATTGTCTGCTTATGCAACACAATCCGAATTTCTACTGGTAGCTGGTAACGAGCCAGATTGTGTAAACCTTTGACTGTTTCGGCGAACGCGCCTTTAGCTTGAACGATATGGTCATGCAGCGGCGCAACATCCGAATAAACGGGAATTGCGCAGAGCAGTTTCAAGTCAGGTATTGCGGCGATTTTTTGAACATATCCTTCTTCAGCGAATTGCCGACCGTTGGTCAGCATGTAGAACTCAGTTGAAGGCAACCTGATTGTGGCTTTCTTTAAGATGTCTACAAGTCCGTTTCCTAGGAGAGTCGGTTCTCCTCCGGTGATGCACAGCCTCTCTAAATCGGCATCTAGAAGATCAATGAATCGCAGATGACTTTCGATCCATCCTAAATCTTCGGAATCTGTTGGAGGTTGCGGACACATGATGCAATTATTATTACATCGTCCGGTCACAAACAGCGTATTATTGTGTGATTCAGGTCTATAAATGACATGCGTGAAACCGTTTTGTTCAACTGAAATAATGTATCCAGGTTTGAGCAGCTCCATGTTGTCGAAGCCACCTATCCACGGTGTCATGATTTTATTCAGTTCTGGAAGCCGTTTTGTTAAAATTCCAGCGTAGCCGGTACAATCAAGATCGGAATCGACATCCTCAACGATCAAAAAGTAATCTTCACGTTTTTCTGCGATGGGTGTGTTCGTGATTTTAGCGACAAGCCGATTGTTAATACCGACGGCGCTTGCTTTCGTGTGTAACTTCAATTGCAGTATCCCGGATCATCCATTTGGTTTACGTCTCTACGTGTAATCCAGGCCCATAAGATCCGATCTAGGCTTGTGTCATGCTTTGCAGCGGTGACTAATTCGAAAACATACTTGAGTATAAACATGTTTTTCTTACAGAAATCGCTAGTCGGTCTATGACCATAGAAATCACGTTGAGTCGCGTAGTTTCGGACAGGGTCTGCGCCGCAATATATGTGATATGCGCAGTCGGAACACCCGGCTAAAGCTTCATTACAGTTCACCAATGCGATATTCTGCATTGTCTCGCCGAAAAAGATCTCCTCGTAACTGTTGTCGATAACATTACCGAGCCGAAAAGAAGTGTCTTCCATTTCAGCGAGCATTCTGGATTCGTCCGACGCGTACACGTCCCCGTCATAATTATAGACTACAACACCGAGACCAGCACCGGCTGGTGATTGGAGGTCTACAAATCCGACCGGCCACGGTGTCAAAATTTTTGTAAGCAAGAGAGATGCGTATGATTCCGAGAAGGTCTGACCTTCACGATTAACTTTCAAGATGTACGAAAGCATCTCTTTGTAGAAAGAAATGAATTCAGTGATTGAATATCCTACAGCTTGCCGCGCTTTTATTGCGAAACCGAATGGATTGAGCTCTCTAACAAATATAGACCGTAATCCGAGAGCGAGGTATTCATCGACGATTTCTTTAGGATATTTGAGGCTTTCTCTCGATGTTGTCATGAGCGCCGATACGGCACTTGTACCTAATGCTTCCTGCGCCCGTCGAATATTCCGTGTAACGATTGTGTAGGCGTCTGCGCTGGCAATCGGCCGGTTTTTATTATGCAGGTCCGCTGGGCCATCTAAGGAAGTTGAGATCTGCACGCCGTGTTCTTCGCAAAAGGCTAAATACTCGTCTGTCAGCAATGTCAGGTTTGTGCAAATCACGTATTCGATTTGTTTACCGATAGTTTTATTCTGCTCTTTAGAATACCGGACACCTTCCTTCACAAGATCGAAGCGCAACAGTGACTCACCTCCCTGGAACTCCATCGTCACGGCTGGTGCCGGATTTTGAAGCATCAGGTCTATTGATTTGTGCAAGACTTCCAGACTCATATCAGAGCCTTCTCCTGCCGTTTCGTTATGACGCGAAACTTGGCAATATTGGCAAGCTTGATTACACCGAATGGTAGTTACAAAAATATGCAACTTGGTGAAGCCATCCAAGAAAGCTTTTTTTGTGCGGTACTTCGAAGCGAGCAATCCTTCGGACGTTTCTTTGTCGTATGAATCTAATAAAAATTGCTTAGCTTTGAGGTTCCAATACTGGTCGAAATCGGTTGTAATCTGCTTCTTTGTGAAGGCATCAAAGGCTGCTTTTGATAATATCAGATGTTCGCCGGACAGATTTACGATCAGATATTCACCGGACTCAAGCCGAGTGAAATCGAAAGGTAAAAACTGATAACCTGGTTTCGGAAGAAACGCGCCTAAAGGCAAGAAATTTGCCATGCTTCACTCCTCCGTCTTGATTTGGCAGGCTAAGTCGAGAAGGTAATTCCAGAATTCGAGAATGATCTGATGGCTGTTGTCTTGATACGTCGGCTTGACTGTAACAGTCAATTTAGGAAGAAGACTGCCGGTTGTGTCGATAGCAAAGTCGCAATAACTACGATAAGCCATGCGTGCATCGGCAACCGCTTTTTTGGGATAGATTGTGTTGTCGAGAAACCGAGCGTGTTCTTTCAGCATCACTCACGCCGTGGGTCGTGGATGACCCTCAAAGAACGCTTTCTTTACTAAAGTGTCTCTGAGTACCGAAGTCTCTGTTTGTACAAATTGGCGAACTTCTTGATCGATTAGATGGTTGCCGAACTTCCGACAGGCAATTTCCAACAATTTGTGGCTGTTCTCAGATGGCTCTTTCAGGCGTAATTCGGCGAAAAGACTTACTGCGGGGTCTTTTTTATTTCGTGACAGATAAATGTAATACTCATCCGTCAACCAATAAGCGGTCTTCAGGATTGAAGCTTCGCTGAAGACCCGAATGTCAACGCAAATTGTCGCGCATTCACCAAGGTCATCCAGCGAGTATTCAATTCCTCCGATATCGGACATTTATTAATATCGGCTGGAATAATGCGAGGCGTGCGAAGCGTGTGAGGCGTGCGATGCATGTGATTCATGCCAGGCTATTCTGCCCAATTCCCCGGAGGAAGACGTGAGCACTAATGCGCCGATCTGTGAACCTTGTTCTACGGGCGCTCCGTATTGAAGATTGGACATTGCAGCTGCCGAGTTTGCTGGCATGGCAGCACCACCAACAATAAGCCCGGCTGTCAGGACCACGCTCGCAATTACTTTTTTGATACTTTTGCCGCTGACCAATCCGGTCAATGTTTTCTTAACTTTAGGCAAATTAAACATTTAGCTTCCTCCTTATTTGTGAATTTGGATGGAAAACTGCTATTAAATAAAACCGAGTGTCGATTCAAAGCGATCTTAACTATTGAATACTGCAAATGGACGTTGCTGTCAATGTCACAAAATTTATATATGCCGCTAATCTTACATGACTTTTTGGCATTCTCATACGGAAGGCACTGCAAGCATTGAGATGTACCCGAAATCCACTACCTCGCTGTGGTACTATTGTCCTAACAAATAAAAACTATGTGCTCATCCTGCGCATTGGTATCGCCACTTACCTCAAGAGCTGGCAAGCGGTTAACGAACGCAGTTTTCTATCCGTATAGAAAGATTTCAATAAGTTATCGAAGAAATAATAAGGGTATGTTATATAAGTCCTTGTATGGTTATTAGTTCGCACCCGAACTAATCATACAAGGAGAATTAATTCCTCAACATCCACATTTAGAAATGATACTCACTCTCAGCGAACACTATAGCTCATTAACTGATAATGAACGGTTGCCTTCTGGCAAACTGATGGCCGTTGCCGATATGATTGCGTCTCAGCCGTGGACTCCATCGAAGGAACCGTGTCCGGTAGCCGTTTATCGTCAAGGAAGAGATCTTGTGAAAGATCCTTTTGTTAAAGATGGAATCTCAATATTTGACGATTCTCCTACCTTCTCCGGTGTTCATGACTTCAAGAAGATCACGAGTGCGCGTGCATCACTGAATCGGTTTTTCCCGAAACCTACTCCGAAACACTACCAATACTACCTGCCTCCAGGTGAATTAGAGGTATACGCGAAACAGGAGCTAGAACGGTGTTATATCGGATATGACGTTGAAACAGCCGAGGTTGGTGGTTCCTCTGAATTAGTTTCTCATCAATTCTATTATGCATATAACGGGACACGTAAAGCCGCTATTCTTCTCACCCATGGTCGTGTTCTAGAAGAAGACCTCGTGGAATTTGTAGCTCAAACAATGCCGAATGTTGAGCTCAAAGACATTTATTTTTCTTCGCACTTCAGTCTTTATGAGGGCGGCTGGCTCTTGCAATCACACGAAAATACTCGTGCTACTAAACATCTTATTGGCTTCTACGAAGATACAAATACCTACATTCCGCTTCTGGTGTGCTGTGCGTATATAAAGGCTATCATAAATAATATTTTTCGATCACCTTTTGGCACCTCTGGTGATGAGGTTGAGTATTGTTATCTCACAAAATTTGAGCAACTCGTTGCTCCGGATTTCGGCAGAAATTTTAGCAGTGTAGATCACAGCGCCTTTGCTGCATTAAACGACGATGGCAAATTTGCGAAAGCAGCTCTCGGGTTGATTACAAAAGGCAAAACTCCTTATGGGGCTTTCACATTAATAGCACGTGGCGAAGATGAGTTGTTCAAGCTGCCGGAAGAAATGAAAGAATATATTCATGACCAGATTCTAAAGCGTCCAATAATTCCCAAGCGTGACAAGACGTGGCACGGCAAAGTACCTCTTTTGACGATAGAGGAAAAAAATTCATATATTACCGAAGCGACTAAAAAACTTTGTGAGCATCGTGATGCTTTTACGAAAAAGCTTAGTTTGCCTGTTTTCTCTGCGGTTCTGCCAGACAAAAAAGAGGAAAAAGCTCGCAAGATAGCTAAACTTGAGGCTCTAAAAAATGCATATCTCCAGCGTCTTATTAATTATTTAATTTTATTTCAGGCTGAAGGTGATGTGAGAGATGAGGCTGCAATACATAACGAACGGTGCTTTCTTTTCACCAGAAGCTTAGTTGACGAACGGCGTGCGAAACGCCGACGCAATATTAATAAAGAACCGATACCGACCGCAAAATTACCGGATCGAAACCTTCATTTCGTGGATTCAAACGGTTACGGTTTTCCTGCTCTGAAAACTCTTGGTGAGACTATTGGTATCAAGAAACATGATATTGATGAAGACCAGATCTCAAATATGGCGGTTCATCTAGCAAATGAGCCGGAGGAATTCTGCCGCTATGCTATCAGGGATTCTGTAGTTTCTGCTGAGTCTATCGCATGGTTTGGTAGGATGTTCCGCGTCAAACTCGGCCTACCTCTTCAGACGCGCATTGCAACTTACAGCGCGGCACATTTCAAAAAAATCTTCACGGAACGTGTTTATACCAAAGAACGAATACAGGCTGCCAATGAAGAGTATGAAAAAAATAAAGCTGTAGATCCGAATATTCCGGATACAAGCTTAAAAGATGGATTGAATGCAAGAGGTGAATCAAACGTAAAATTTTTCTTCGGATGGGAACGCAGAAGAGTTCTTAAAGTTGGCGAAGAGACGGTTCACAAGTCCGCTAAATGGAAAAAAGACGGTCCTTGGTATCCATCGTTCCAGATGCAGCAATATTCCAGATTTTACGCTGGTGGCCTCAATTGTGTTGCGAAAGTAGGCCGTTACGATAAATGCGGATATTTCGACCTGAAATCCGCCTATCCTAGCGCTTTCATGATGCTGAAGAGCGATTATCACTTCTCTGAACCGCTGATTTTTAAAGATGATAAAGCTCAAGTTAAAGCCGTTGAGATGTTAAAAGATGGTCCGTTTCAAATAGCGGGTCTGGAAGTCAGTTTCGAGTTTAAAGATTCAGTCGTTAGAGAAGGTAAAGAGGTGCCAGTAGAGCCAATTTTCCCAGTTCGAATCCACGAACTGGAAGTTTCCGCTCTCATGACTCCGGAAGGTCGAGACATGATCATTTATGTCAAGAATGGCTTTTCCAATGTGATGTGGCCGGAATTCTATACGGCTGTAAAAATGGATTTGTTGAAGTGGTTCAAGGTTCACACTCTGGAAACCTTTAAAACACTGCCCGGAGAGTCGGAATTTGCTAAAGCCGTGTTTGAAGGTCTGGAAGAGCGAGGGAAAAAAGGCAATTCAGCTATTTGGAAGAGTACACTCAACTTTTACTATGGCAAGAGTGTAGAATCTATAAATAAGAAGCTAGTTAAGCTTGGAGACAAACAGGCTGAAAAAAGAAGAAATCCAGGTCCAGTGACGTGCTATCCTATTGGTGCATACGGTACCAGTATATGCCGGGCCGTTATGGGTGAATTGCTCAACCTTGGCAATCCCTGTTATGCAATCACCACGGACGGGTTTGTAACACCGATAACGGATGTGAAAAAATTAAAGATCGGCGAGATTGCTAAACTCACGGACGCGAAGTTGAGCAAGTTGAGCGATTACAAAGGCAATAAATATCAATACATTGAACCGGCTTACATTGCGGAAAAAAGTTTATTTTTGAAAACAAGAGGCTATGTTCTTGTTTGTCCGGATAAAGAAGATCCAAAAAAGCATTCTGTGAAAGTTGCTCGCATGGGCGTTCAGACAAGCGGAAAACCGCCGAAGGTTGGTGAAGATGATCAACGCGTCATCAGTTTTTTGGAAAGATTGGACGCAAAGGAATATCTGAAGAGGAGCTTTCCGGGATTTGCAAAACTTAAGGAAAAAGGCGCGAATCATAAACCAATTCAACATGAGAACAATACGCGCATTTCTCATTCTTACGATATGAAACGATGCCCGATCGGTCCGTTCGAGTTGTCCGAGTTTGAGTATGGTGGCGTTACGTTCTCCCATCCGAAGTTTAACACCAGACCGCTTTATAATAAGAATGAGTATATTATTTCCAGAAAGCTTGTTCTGCGAAACATGACAACAAGCCATTATGAAGAATTTTTTGGTGATGTTGAACCGAAGGCTGTAACTCCTTTGCGTGTAACCATTGATCCAAGCTCAAAAATTGTCTGTTTGTGTGGAAGTACCAGATTCAAAAACGAATTGTTAGAAGTTGCCCGTAAATTGACGCTGAAAGGCAAACTTGTCTTAATGTCAATGATCTTCAGCCAATCTGACGGCAACGAGCTTTCGGGTTCGGATAAAATAAACTTGGAGTACCTGCATAATCAGAAAATAGATTTATGCGATACTGTCTTTATCGTGAATCCAGATGGGAAAATTGGAAATTCTACACGTCGAGAAATTGGATATGCTCAGGCAAATAAGAAGCGTATCGAGTACTTAAAGAATCCAGCGGAAGAAGCGGAGAAAGAGGAAATGGCGCAACCGGCGTAATAAGCCCCGGTTGCGCCATTGGTAGGATTTTTATTTGTTCAACTCTTGAAGAAGTGCGATATATTTTTGTCGCTCAGCCTCAAGGTCTTTGATCTCTTTTTCGAGCTTCGCTTTTTTTGTGGCGAGAGCTGCGAGTTTATCATTACGCTTCTTAGCTTCAGCATCAACACCCGCTCTCAAGGCCGCTTTTTCTTCCGCAGGTATCGCCAGGATAGCTTCCGGTGCGGTGATGGCGCTGCTTTCGTTGCTGAAAAGTAAATCCGGCGCTTTGATCAGCTTAAGACAAAGCTTTGATTTCTCCGCTGTGGTCAGTGCGGAACCTTTAGCCGTCTCCTCATCAAGATACTTTTTCAGCTCGTGGGAGGAGCAGGTTTTTGCTTTTTCAAAAGCAGCCAGCCTCTCAGCATCGGTTTTCAAAGATGCAAGATGCTTTTTATGGCTGAACTCCAAAGCCTCGTAGACGTTCCTTTCTGCTTCGTCTGTCAGCAGCTTTATATAGATCTCGTCACTCTCTTTAGTTTCGATATACCCGTAGATAGTAGAGGTACCTTTATCGAAGTTATAGTTATCCTTGGCATACTTGACTGTTTTTGCAATCCAGCCATTCTTCTTATCTTCCGAGTCTTTCTCTCCCCGGCAACCGAGATCTATAAAGAACTGACCTAAAACCTTGTACGGTATGTTACCGGCGACATTTTCGACGCTGACCATCGTCCCAGCGATGGCCGGAAGATCTTTGTCAGTCAGCTTTCGCTTTCCTTGCATCACGTCTTCAAGGCCGAGTGCCAAGGCCGTAAGCAGCTGTTTTTTTACTTTAGCTGCGGTGGAGGTTGCTACTGCTGCTACGGTCCCGGAATCAAAAGAAGCTGCGGTGGTAGTTGTCATTTTTATAACCTTAAAATTAGAGAGATAAAGTTAGGTTGATCAAAATCTTGCGATCAAACGTTGCTTGAGCGCATGTAACCGTTTTGTAATTACCGCGTTGTCTCAAGTTTTTCAGTACGGTGCATCTGATATCCTTGCTCAGATGTCGCAGGGTCGAGTTGTACTGAACTGCTTTCCCTCTGTGCCTCAGTTTAGTAGCAGAAATTATGATTCGGCATAATTGGTCTTGTCTCTACACAGTTGTACGAGTGACTGGTTTAAGTTTTGCCCTCCTTATTTGTTGTGTTTAGGTTTTGGGTTCCTAAGTAAGCGAGATTTTTTTCTCTCGGCAAGGCACCTTCTCTAGGCTCCCTCTTCCTTGGTTTCCGCACAGTAATCACCGAATTTTCTTATGCAAGGGTTTGAGTATTATTTTTTGTACTTTTTTTGTTTTTATTTAAAAAGCTGTACCGCCTACCCGTCTTAGATAATTCTATACGTCGAGAAAGTCTGAACCAAAGATCTTTGGTTAAGCTATCTCTACTTGTTTTTACAACGTAGTGCCGCAATGGTGCCGCGTTGTTATTCCTAATGAAAATCTCGACTTACTCGAAATTAATAAGATGAGTCCTCAGGAGTCAACGGAACAAGGCACACTGCTCCGGCCTTTTGGCGTCACAGAAGTATCCCTCGGAAAACGTCTCGTCTTGTAAGTAACCGCACTCGTCTTCTCTGTATTACTCACTGATATATTATATCTAAGATTAATTTTTATCAGACGGAGCAGACAATGATTGAAGATTTAAACCTCGACGGCGCGTTCTCAGACGAAGAAGAATGCATCACCAACGCAGCGGACCCGATTAAAGACCTTGAACACGTCCGCGCAATTAAAAACCTGCTTCGAGAAAAACCACGCGAGCTGGCTTTATTTTTAGTCGGCATCAGCACGAATCTCAGAGGCGGGGATTTAGTCAGGATGACAATGAAACAAGCCTATGATGCGCTAAGAAAAGGTCAATTCGTCCTAAAGGAACAAAAAACCGGAAAAAAGAGACTCGTCTACATGAACGCTGAAGCGAAACTGGCAGTCGAACAACTCTTCCGGATCAGAAAAGCTGATCTTGACGCCAAACAACAGCTTCAAGATGATACTGCCCAACCGAAGCTGGATAATGAACGGTTATTTGTTGGACAGCGCGGACCAATGACACGCGATACATTCAATAAATTGGTTCAGATTTGGTGCAAGGCTGTTGGAGTGCCGGGAAAAATTTCCGGCCACACGCTCCGGAAGTCATACGGCTTTCACCAATTTCACAGAAATCAAGTTCCACTTGCGGCACTCATGGCCGACTTCAACCACTCAACAATGGCTATGACCCTCCGATATATCGGCGTCACAGAAGCCATAGTACAGAAACAACGGTTCGAAGAATTAAACTGGTAGACCTACAAAACGTCTCTATACGCTAAATTCTTAGAGACGTTTTCTAATTGATTCAGAAGATTTTTCGTGCAGGTATCTCGACCAATGGTGAACAGGTTTCCCAGCCAATGGCGAGTAGGTATCTCGAACAAATGCGTCTAATGTTTCATGCCCGACGCTTAATATCTTCTGATTATCTTTTAGAAAAACATCTCAACCCAGAGAGGACAATATGAACAACGCTACGACGGAACATATTCCCGAAAATTTACCTTCGCTTTCTGCAAACTTGAATGCGGAAAAAGCAACGTCTCAACCTCCGGTAATAGAAAACGATAAGATACGAAATAAACTTATAAAATTTCTATCGACTTGCAGCGGTGAAGAAATCTTCACAATTCTCAACAGAATACTCAATCTGCACGAAGTTAACATCCTGGCAGGAATTAAAGAATACAAGCTGCTCTTAAAAAGTGATGTGCGCGCTTATTTGCAACGTAGAAAAACAAGTGAGAAAAGAATGACACTCACTCAGCAACTCATCGACCGATACGGCGATATTATCATTGAACTTCGGCCGGAAATGTCTGCCGACAAAATGTCGCAATATCTCGAAGAATTCGAAGGGACAATCCGAAATGAGGACGACC
>TBL_comb47_HYPODRAFT_10008223_pt1 | contig 10725 bp, 9 predicted proteins | sample TroBogypolimnion_40_FD_10682 | JGI IMG/M metagenome (IMG submission 10682) | reverse complement strand
TTTTAATCCGGTCATTTCGAATAATAAGGTACTTATTGATGGTATTCAGGCTACGATCCTTGATGGCTCTACCCAACGTCTTGTTGTTCAATTGCCTGCTGCTACTATTCCCGATCCTGATGTGTCGGTAATTAAAGGTGCAGCAATTACAATCAGTGTAGGAGAACTGACTGTGAAGGCCTCCAAAGAGCTTCAGATCAACTGGAGGAGCAAATGGACAAGAAAAAATTCCTTTCCGGGAAGTATCCGGACAAATGGGGCTGCTTTCACGATTGGCAGTAAAGGATATTTTGGAATTGGAGTCGGAAATAGTGTTTTTAAAGACTTCTGGGAGTATGACTCCCAAACTGATTCTTGGACACGCAAAGCAGATTTCCCAGGTGTTGGCCGCATCAATGAAACTGCTATCGTTATGAATGGGAAAGCATACATTGGATTGGGGAATGGATATGATTCCCATGAAAGTTTCAAGGATTTTTACCAATATGATCCGGCTTTGGATCGTTGGTCAAAGTTGGCCGATTATGGTGGTAAAGCCAGAGAGAATGCACTCTCGTATGTTTATGATAATCAGATTTTTACTGGTAGCGGAATGCGTTACCCTGATCCGGGTGAAAGTCAATCGGGCTATGAAATCTATCTGGAGGATTGCTGGAGCTATGATATTTTAACGAATAGTTGGAAAGAGGCGCTCAAAATACCTGATGTTACTCCGCGCGATGTGATCTTAAAAATTGATAACTCCATTTATAAATTTAGCATCTGGAGGATATTTCAGTTTACAGGTTCAGGATGGAATGAATTGTCAAATATTTCATCCATAAATGGTGATACTTCGCAATTGCTCCCGTTTCAACTGGGGTCAATGGGCTACATTTATTCTGTTTACAATGTAATTTATACATTTAATCCTTCTTCTGGCGACTTCTCCTCAATCAGAATTCCAGACAGCGTTTTCCGGTATTACCCATCCGTTTTCACATTGGGAAACAAGGCTTACTTTGTAGGAGGACGGGATGTCACCAGCGATGAAAATTCCATTATTGTCTGGGAGTTTGACCCTTCAAAACCCTGATAGAAATAATTTAATGATTAAGGCATTATGAATTGTCCAAAATGGAACAACTATTTTATCCCATTGTGTCTGTTCACAATAATTTTTTCCCCGACCTTTGGGCAGTTAAAATATAAACGGGTTGAACCCACTGAACGAGTGGGGAATTTTTCAGGAATTGTTCACGACCTTTGCTTTTCAAAATCGGGTAAAACATTGATATTTACCGAATCAAACCAGGTTTGTTTTTATGACATGCCCTCCAAAGCAATTAAAGTGTCGGATGTCGGACATTCCAAACCGATTCTTTCCCTGGCTTTGTCGGATGACAGTACATTACTAGTAAGTGGAGGATTGGACAGTACTGTGGTCATTTGGAATGTCCAATCAGGTTTACTTTTAAAAAGACTCGATTTTCATCATGGCGTGGTCACGACCGTGAACCTCAATAATGACAGACATTTATTGGCATCCGGCTCTTCAGATAGAACTGTGGTTGTTTATGATATTCCGGGTGATCGGATCGTTTATCGAATTATGGACCTGAAATCTGATATTACAGTTGTCAGATTCAGCCCTGACGGACAATTGTTGGCTGTTGGGACGCAGGATAAACTGATCCGGTTTTATGAGGCAAAGACCGGACAATTGGTTGCCATACTGGATGGGCATAAAGACTCTGTCCGTGACCTCTGTTTCACAGCGGATGGACACTGGTTATATTCTTGTGGCGATGATTCAAAGCTGATCAAGTGGGACATCCGGATCAGAAATCAAATTAAAATAGAAGAAGTACAAAGTTTTGGAACGGATTGCTTATTGTCAGTAGATGTAAAAAAAGATGCATGCATGGTTGCCGGTCTTGATTCAAAGATCATTGTAGTGACCAATTTTGAAACCTATCGCGGAAAAATCGGTGTTTCCATCAATAAGATCAGGTTTGTTCCCAATTCAGGGTCTTTTTTAAAACTTGCTGTCGCAACAAGGGGAAAGGGACTCTATTTAATGGATACCCTGCAGTTTAACAATTAAATATCCAACATCTTTTGCAACGTCTTCGATTTTGAGGCTTTTTGCCTTTCTGAGCCGGTTCTGCCAAGACTTTCAGCAACCAATTCAGCGATATCTTTAACCGGGGCTACAGAAAATTGTGCAATGCTTTTCTTGCAGAGAGGACACGATGTTGCAATAATTTCGGGATGATCGGAATTGAGATATTCCGCAGTTGCTTTCTGAATGGCACAACGCTCTTCGGTCTCCATCGAAAGGTTGCCAAGGCTTCCGCCGCAACAAAGTGAATCGGTCCCTTCGTGGATCATCGGCATCAAATCGGTGAAACGCTTGAGCAGATTCCTGGGTTGGGCATAAATCCCGGATCCCCGGCCCAGTTCACATGGGTCGTGGAAGACCACTTTGGTTCCGGTATGGCGAACAGCGATCCTTTTCTGCGAAATCAGTTCCGGCAAATATTCACTATGGTGCAGAACCCTGATTTTCAGATGGTAATCCTCCTTAAAGCTTTTATAGCAAATCGGACATGAGGTAACCAGTATTTTTGCCCCGGAGGCAATGATCAGCTGACGGTTATTTTCGACCAATTTCCCGGCTGCTTCAAACTGTCCGGATAATTTGAGCGGCCTCCCACAACAAACGCTTCCCTCCTTATCGAGAAAAAGGTAATTGACATTGGCTGCCTTAAAGATTTTTTCCATCGACCGACTGATTTTTGGGGAGAGATGGCTCATACACCCTGCAAAATAGACGACCTCTGTTTTTATAATTGGTTGATTTATTGGCAAATATTTAAATCCTTCAGGCTGTTCGAATGTGTTCTTTTTGCGTTGAAGCACTCTTTGTTGGGTGAGGTCGATCCCAACCGGGCAAGCCAATGTACAACGTCCGCAAAGCAAACAATTATCTGTAAGATCAGGTTGAAGTATTTTGTAGCGATAATCGCGCAGAAAGTAAACCATCTGGTTGGTTACATTTTTTCCCTGATAATTCATCTGACAGGTGTCGATACAAATCCCGCAACGCGAACAGGATTGAACTTCGATTTCTGAAAAACCTGTAAATTGATCATTTGTTTTTAATCCCCAGTTTCTTAAAAAGATCAATAAGATTTCGGTGGGGATGTGCATATAACGCGAAAAGGGGATCGAAATCATAAAAGCTCCAAGTGCAATTGAATATAACCACCAGAAAACCATGGAGAGTGGCTGTAAAGGAAGAAACAGTCCAAGGAAATTGCCAAATGGCTGGGTCATAAAACTTCCATTTCCGGCAAAACCGGCAGTCGTACTTTCTGCGAGCAGCCTTAATGGAAAAATCATCCATAAAGAGCTTAATGCGAGTCGGTCGCCAAGGGAGTGTTTGGTGATCTTTTTCATCCCGGTAATTCCGGGACGAAAACGTTTGAGGATGGCCACAACGATCCCGGACAAAACGACCAAAAGAATTAAATCCATTGAGGCATTAAAAATCAGAAGAACAGCCGATTTATGTGGTGATTGTTCAAAGAACCTGAAAAAGATGGGATAGTAAAACTCGTTGGCATGTTTGCCGGTATAATAAAAGGTTTCGAATTTTCCGACTACGATCAGCAGAAACCACCCAAAAGCAAGGCTCATGTGCATATATCCCAGCAATGGATTGGTTTTAAATACCTTCCGGTGAATAAGACATTCCAGGAATACTTCACGTAAAGCATAAACCGATTTTAATGTGAAGAGATTTGATCCGATTTTTTTCAGATCTTTTCTTTCGAGTTCGGATATCCATTTAAAATACCGAAATGCCAGTAAGACCATCAATGTGATCATTCCTGCCATAAATGGGATGACAAACAGATTAAAGTGCATAACTTGTGTTTATTGCTCGTTTAATATTCTGGATCACATTTCGCGTATTGATACCCCGGGGACAAACCAATTGACATTTACCACAAAGCATACATTTGAATATTTCCTTATCAATGTCTTTTGTTTCACCACGTTGTATAAGAAGGTTTAATTTACGGGGATTGAAATCGGTAAACTTAGCTGCTGTGCAGGTTGCCGTACAGCTTCCGCAGCCGATGCACCACCTGAATGACGGTTCATGTTTCTCAACAAACCTTGCTATCGAGAAATTGTTGTTTTCGAAGTCGATTTGTCGACCTTTTAATATGGAATACCCCCAGTCTTTCACATCAATTTTAATTCAATTAATTTATTCCAGATTGTTCCTTTTCTCTAAGCCAGGCTATGAGCCTCCCGGCAGCCGATCGTGCATCGCTTATTGTTTCTGCTACCGATAAAGGTTCTTTGCAGGTTCCAGCAACAAAAATGCCTGGCGTATTGGTTTCGTTGGGATTGATCTGAACATCTGCACTGGCCAGAAAATTTCCGGAAGTAAAACCAAGTCCGATGGACTTTCCGATCTCTTCAGTCCGACTCGATGGNACCATCCCAACCAAAAGGACCACAAGGTCGAAATTCATTTTAATTGGCCTTCCCGAAAGGGTATCTTCAGCTTTCAATTGCAACGATCCATCCATTGTTTCGGCAATCTCCGAAACCCTTCCTCGGATAAAGGTAATTCCCCATTTTTGCTGTGCTTCGATATAAAGTTCTTCGAAATTTTGTCCGAACATCCTCATATCCATGTAGAAATTGAAAACTTCAGCTTTCGGAAGATGATGTTTCAATTCGATTGCCTGTTTTACCCCTGTGATACAGCAAAGCCGTGAACAATAAATATTCCCGACTTTTTTATCACGGGAACCCACGCAATGGATAAATCCTATCCTGTTTGGGGTTTGGCCGTTTTTGACTGTCAAAGGTTGACCCAAACGCATTTTCTCTTCGAGATCGGCAGAAGTAATCACGTTATCATAAATCTTATAACCGTATTCTTCTTTTTTCTCAGCTTTGAAAACATCAAAACCGGTGGTGATCAAAACCGCATCAGCTATAAAATTCCTGCCGTCCGCCAAAACAACAGTATGAAATTTTGAACCAGCGATTACGTTAACGACTTCAGTATTTGCGAAGATTTCAGGAACCCTGACCTTGATTCCGTTGGCAAGAAAATCCTGTATTTCATCAGTTGGTCTGAATCCGGGGAATAGTTTATACCATAACCTGAGTTTACCTCCGGTATGCTCCTCTTTCTCAAACAGGGTCACCCTGTATCCTGCAGACATTAGCTTGGATGCAGATTCCAGTCCTGCAGGACCGCCACCTATGATTATAATATGTTGTTGAATAACAGACATTTGATATTTTCAGACAATTAAAAATTGTGGTTTTTGCGGTTCTCCTATTTTTTGTCCCTTGGCACCACGATATTTTTGTTCCTTATCGTATTTAATGCCCAGTTTGTCAAGTAACGGTTCGACAGAAACCTGGTGCATCTGTAAACCAAGTTCCCAGGGAGAATAGCCCATTACAAGCCCTGCCATCTCTTCATAGGTCAGAACAGGGATTCCCATTCCACGGGAATCGTATGTAACTCCCTCCAATTCAGCAATAGTATATTGCCACCTATCTAAAAACATGGAACAACCGGGGCAATTGGCAACAATAAAATCGGGTTGGTAAGGTTGCATCGATTCAAATTTTTTCTTCGAGTTGGATACTGAATATCCACGATTGGCCATAACGAGGTATTGCCTGAATCCAAATCCGCAACAATGCCGGCGTTCAGGATAGTCGATGACCGAACCTCCCCACGACTCAATCATTCCAGATAATACAGATGGAAATTCCGCGCCACCAACCCCACTGGTGGGAAACATTTTGGCATAGTGACAGCCGATGTGTTCCACAACCTTGAGTGGCATACCGGTTTTTTTATTGATCAGCAAAACCTTTGACTTATCTTTGATCTGATTGCGGAACTTGTAAATGATGTCAGATGTATGAACCAGGTTTTCAGGTATTTTAAATTCCCTTTTTGTTGCTTTCCAGAGATAGTCCCTGATTTTTTCTTCCATTTCGGGAAAATGTTTCCACGTTTCCAATACCTCTGTATATAACCCGAACGAAGTGACGCAGGAGGGTATGATATTGGTGTATCCTGCTTCAGTCATTAAGGCAAAATGTCGGGCAATGACGGTCATTGTTGTTTCAAGCGGGACGATATCAGTATGATAACCAATTCCTGTGCAGGTAGTATGGCGTGCATCTTCGAAAACATCTTTACCGAGGTCATTTTTCATGATCCTTAGAAAGGTTGTTTCAGATCCCGGAAAGAATGTTTGCCGGATACAACTTCTCACATAGAAATAGTGATCATTTGCAATCTCTTTCTGATAATCCTCCCAAACTCTTTTTTTACCTTCTAAAACCACGTTGTAAATTTTTATGCGTTATGAGTTCCGTTATTTTCGGTATATACAGTCATAAAATATTCATTACCAATACCTTCTGGTGAGATCTCGATTCCAAGTTCATCAGCTTTGTGCTTTGAGTGTTTCTCGATCGTATCAAACATCGCTTTACACCCCGTAACCTCGAAGATCTTACTGATTTCATCCAATACTTCGGGTGCAATCGTCCGTAATCCACCTTTTCCACCCTGTTTGTAATTGGATCCTAATTTCTCCATAATTTCGGGGGTGTTTCTTGAAATCCAATCCCATACAGGTCCTTGTTCGGGGTGCATTTGCGGGGAGACAATATCGGGGTGAACGCAATAGCCGGTTCGAAGGATATTTTCCCCAATTGCTCTTTTGATTGCGAATTGTTGTCTTCCTTTTTCTGAATCGGTAAAATACCCAAGTTCCTGGGAGAGCTTCCGCAAAGCCATGATAATAAAACCGGGTGTGTTGTTACGCGGGCAACGGGTCTTGCACGACATACATTCGCCACAATACCATATGGTTTCACTACGCAAAAGATCTTCAATTAGTTTCTCGTCATTGCTTTGCACCGTATCGCAAATCACACGTGGGTCGTAGTGATAAAACTCGGCTGCAGGACAAATGGCCGTGCAAACACCACAATTCATGCAACCATTAAGCCCTTCAATAAATCGGATATCCTGATTCAGCCTGTCGTAAAGTTTGCCCATTCGCGAAAATTGGAACTTTTAAATCAATATTTCCCAACATTCAAAAATACATCTTAGTCGAAAGGTTTCAAGCCGTAATAACCCGTATTTTTAAATGAGTATTAATACGCAAAGAGCATTTGTATGGGGTGACTTTGAGGAAGAGAATGGGTGAAGGGAGAAACAGGGGTACGAAAATCGGAGAATGGAAAAATAAGAACACATTCCTTCAGAACAAAATGAGGCTGATTAGAATAGACTATAAAATCAAAATATAGAGATCCTTTTAGAGCTTATATTTCTCTTTGCCGTTCCTGCCGGTGCATAAACAGAATAGGGTTCTACATCCTCTTTGATAATAGAACCCATACCTATAATAGAACCCTTTCCGATCGTTGTGTTCTCTTTGATAATAGATCCCATGCCTATAAATACATTGTCTTCAATGGTTACGCTTCCACCCAATATAGCATTTGAAATAAAAACATGGTTTCCAATTTGGCAGTGATGTCCAATTTTTGCATCAATAAGGCTCACGTCATTTCCTATCCGGACAAAAGGATGTATCCCCGTTCCGTGACCTATGAAGGTATTGTCGCCTATAATCAAGTCTGGTGAAAAAAGCGCGTTTGAACCAATCCAGTTAATAAGTTTATATCCCCTTTTTTTTGATTCTGTATAATGTTCTTCACGGGCTCTATTCAACCTTTGGGGACCAATTGCGATAAACATCGCATGATCATCGGGTGATAAAAGCTGTTTCAAATGTTCAAATGGAAGAATTGGCAAATCAAACAAGGTAGGTTTAGTCAAATATTTTTCCTCTACAGTAAATGCAACTACTTCATATTTAGCTTCTATAACCAGATAATAATACACAATTTCTGCATGTTTCCCGGTTCCGTATAGAATTACTTTTTCCATTCACGTTTCTAAATTATTGGCACCAAAATTAACATTATTTTTTTTCCCTTTTAATATTTACCAATTGATATAGCATATCCTTGTCTGCTTTATTCCGGATATCGATCTTTTTAACCGATTTGTCGGGATAGACCAACAACATGTGGGGAATACTGCCGGCATCATATTTGTCTTCAACCTTTTTCACTTTCCCGACAGACAATAGATTGCGCCATGGGATTTTATTTTCAATCATCAACTTTTTCCAGTTATCGACAAACTTGGGCAGGTCCAGTGAAATATAAACCATCTGAAGATCAGGGTTCAAATCATTATAAACATCCTTAAGTGTTGGAATTAAAGCATGGCATGGCGCACACCAGGAGGCTGAAAAAATGAGCAGATTGAATTTTAAAGGATCAATAACCATGGGTTCCAATCTCCCTGAAGTTGGATTTATTAGTAATTCATCCTCAAATACAGAATAATACAACTTCTTATAATTTGCTATGAAATTACCGCATTCCCGACCAAACCAGGTGGATTTGTTACTTTCCGAAAAATTGTCATAAATCTTTCTGGCATCGTCCATATTCCTGAAAACGCTTTTCATGGAATAAAATTGGCTTATAAGATAATATGAGTCAGGATATTTGCGCGTGATAGAGTCTTTTTCAGCAAGTGAGCGTTCATAATGTTCCTCATCTATCAATCCAAATGAACTGAACTTCATTCTAATTTCCATTTCTGAATATTTTTGTTTGAATGAGACTTGAAACAGGTCCTGGATGCGGCTGACTCCGTCAAATACAGTCGTATCGTTTACTGCCATATAGCCACCATCCCCCGGTATTCCTGGCAAATGTTTGGTTTCGACGTAATCCGCCTCTAAAATTGGGACCTTTTCATCATAGACATAATTATAGCTGACTTTGTCATCTTTGGTCAATCCCCTAAATTTGACCAAAAAAAAAAGTTTTTGTCTTGAAATCGAAAGGTTGGGTCAGGATCGAATAATTATCGACCATCCTGTTGATCGAATCAGGAATCGTAAAAGTCCATTTATGCCCATCATTGGATTGTCCGGCAAAAATTCTGAGGTTCATCATATGGCTGGGTACCGGTAGCATGGTTTGCAGAAACAACTGATTATATTTTTTTCCATTCAGTTGAACAACAATCTGTTTGTCACGTGGTTGTTGCCGACTGCTGATTGATCCCGTATGACAACCAGCCAGGAAAAAGGCGAATACAACCGTTTGAAGAATCCCAATTTTCCAGGCTTTCATTTTATAAATATCGGTTTAGAAACATTCATTCATGGAAATAAATTGCAATATTTGAAATATGTTCATCATTTAGCTTCTTGCAGATCGCCAGCCGCCAGTTGCCATCCTTTATTTGGAAGATCCTACATTACAATCAGTTGATTTTTAATTGCATACATTACCAGACCGGCAGTGTTTTTACAATTGGTTTTGCAAAGGATATTTGCCCGGTGCTTCTCAACGGTCCGTTTACTGATAAATAGCTGGTCGCCAATTTGCTGGTTCGATAGTCCTGAACAAATCAAGAGCAGAATCTCAATTTCGCGATCTGACAATTCCGATTCAGGTTCCTTGTGTTCCTTGACCAATTTGTAATTCCGGAGCAAGCTTTGCATGAGCTCCTGCGAAAAATAGTTGCCCCCGTCCATTACAATATCAATTGCTGTTTTCACCTCCTGGATGTTCGTATTTTTCAACAGGAAACCTTTAGCCCCGGCATCGACCATCTGATCGTAATATTCCTCATCGCCATACATGGAGAGGGTAATGATTTTAAGGTCAGGTTTAAGTTCAAGGGCCCTCCTGGCAGCTTCAATTCCGTTGATCTCAGGCATTTCAATGTCGAGGAAAACCAGGTCATAATCGTTTTTTACCACCAATTCCAAGAATTCCTTCCCATTTGATGCTTCGCCCGTTACTTCGTATCCATGTAGGGTTTCGAGCAACATTTTTAATCCGTTCCTGAACAATGTGTGGTCGTCAACGAGTAAGATTTCCATAGTTAATGTTTTGTGAAATAGATTAAACCGGTACGATGATGATGGCGTTTGTCCCTTTTCCGTTTTCAGAGGTCAATGAAAAACTTCCGTTCAACGAATTGATTCGCGTTACCATATTCGAGTAACCCATACCAGAGTGTTGTAAGGGGGTTAAGATGTTCGTATTAAAACCTTTACCATTATCTTCGTAGCTGCAAATGATTTTCCCGGGTATTTTTCCGAGCGAAATGTTGATCACACTGGCTTCGGCATGTTTGATTGTGTTGTTGATCAGTTCGCATAAAACCCTGTACAGGACAACCTCAGTATTGCTTTCGAAACGGTCATCCTCAAAACTGGAAGTGAGATTTATTTTGATCGAATCGGAATAATTGATCTTGTTGATAAAGTTCCTCATGGCTTTGTTCAACCCAAAGTTATTGAGAATGTGCGGACTCAGGTTATTCGAAATCTCCCTAATGCTTTTGATCGCCTCTTCAATGGCCAGATCGGTATTGCGCAGAATTTTTTTTGACTGTTCCTCTTTTTCACTCCTGGTCAATGACGAGAGCGACATCTTCACAGTTGAAAGTATTGGCCCCAACCCATCGTGAAGGTCTTTAGCAAACCGTTTACGCTCAGTCTCCTCAGCCTGGATAATTGCGTTAAGGAGGATTTTTTCCATATCGCGCTTTTCCTGTTCCAC
>TBL_comb47_HYPODRAFT_10008222_pt1 | contig 10726 bp, 7 predicted proteins | sample TroBogypolimnion_40_FD_10682 | JGI IMG/M metagenome (IMG submission 10682) | reverse complement strand
CTGACTGAGCATTTTAAAACTCATAATAAAGACCATCATTCTCGTCGTGGATTAATTCGCAAAGTTAATTTGCGCAGAAGTGTGCTTAACTATTTAAAAGCAAACGATGTTGAGCGTTATCGCAGTATTGTTGCTCGCTTAAATTTACGTGGTTAAGACCAATAATTAGAGTTTTTCGGTAGTGTTTATCAAAAAATATAGGAAATAGCGCTTAATGAAATATACTAAAAAATCTTTTCAATACGGTGAACAAATAGTCACCTTAGAAACGGGTGCGATCGCAAGACAGGCAACTGGAGCGGTTGTAGTCAGTATGGGTGATGCGGTGATTTTAGTAACAGCTGTTGCTAAAAAAGAAGCTGTACCAAACCGTGATTTTTTTCCTTTAACTGTAAACTACCAAGAGCGCTACTATGCAAATGGTAGATTGCCGGGTGGTTTTATCAAGCGCGAAAGTCGTCCTAGTACCCAGGAAACTCTAATTTCACGTTTAATCGATCGACCACTGCGACCATCATTTCAAGATGGTTTTACCAATGAAGTGCAAGTGGTTGCAACTTTAATGTCGTTTGATCCAGAAGTTGCTCCGGATATTTTGGCACTAATTGGTGCTGCTGCTGCTCTTGAAGTTTCTGGTATTCCATTTAATGGTCCTCTTGCTGCAGCGCGAGTTAGTTACAAAGATGGTAATTATTTGCTTAATCCAACTGTCAAACAAGCAAATGCTTTAGGTTTGGATTTGGTTGTTGCTGGTACAAAAAATGCTATTTTAATGGTTGAGTCTGAGGCTAGCGAGTTATCTGAAGAAATTATGCTTGGAGCAGTAATGTTCGGGCATAGAGAAATGCAAGTTGTCATTGAGGCAATCAAAGATTTTGCCGTCGAAGCTGGTAGACAAAAATGGGAATTTAAGCCATCAGAAGCGCAGCATGAATTGATCGCGCGAATTAAAAAAGAAATCGAAGCGGACATTGTTGCTGCTTATGAAGTTACCGACAAGCAAACTCGTCATCCTAAATTAGATGCAATTCGCAAAAAAGCAGTGAGTCTTTTTGTAACTAAGGAAGAGACTAGTCCAACTGCGGAACAAGTTACCAAGGCTGTGTTTGAAATAGAGAGCCAAGTTGTACGCAGCCGTATTTTAGCAGATCTTCCGCGTATCGATGGTCGTGATAAGAAAACTGTGCGACCAATTAATATTAATTTAGGGTTATTACCACGTGCGCATGGTTCAGCGGTCTTTACTCGTGGTGAAACGCAGGCCGTAGTTGTTACCACTCTAGCTACTGAGACTTCTGCACAGATTATTGATGTTCCAGCGGGCGAAAGCAAAGAACGTTTCATGTTACATTATAATTTTCCGCCATACTCAACCGGTGAAGTTGGCATGATGGGTAGTCCAAAACGTCGTGAGATTGGTCATGGTAACTTAGCCCGGCGTGCCATGCAGGCAGTAATGCCAAGCCAAGAAGAATTTCCCTATGTACTGCGTGTTGTTTCCGAGATTACTGAATCAAATGGCTCAAGCTCAATGGCCTCAGTTTGTGGTGCCAGTTTATCTTTGATGGATGCTGGTGTCCCAATCAAATCCCCGGTTGCTGGTATTGCTATGGGTTTGATTAAAGAGGGCGAGCGTTTTGCTGTTTTGACTGATATTTTAGGCGATGAAGATCATCTTGGTGATATGGATTTTAAAGTTGCAGGTACTGCCCAAGGTATTACTGCGCTCCAGATGGATATTAAAATTGAAGGTATAACCGAAGAAATTATGCGTATTGCTCTTGCTCAAGCAAAAGAAGCACGGATTCATATTTTTAATTTGATGCATGCAAAAATCGCTTCTTCAAGAGAACATATTTCTGATTTTGCTCCGCGTATTACCACCATACACATTAATCCAGAAAAGATTCGTGATGTTATTGGTAAGGGCGGTATAGTAATTCGTGGTTTGGTTGAGGAGACGGGTGCTATGATCGATATTAAAGATGATGGCACTATAATGATTGCATCAGCTGATAAGAATGCCGCTGCTGAAGCTAGGCGTCGTATTGAGGCTATAACTGCCGAAGCTGAAGTTGGTAAAATATATACTGGCAAAGTTACAAGAATAATGGATTTTGGTGCAGTGGTAGCCTTCCTTCCTAATAAAGATGGTCTAGTTCATATTTCTCAGATTGCAAATACGCGAGTTAACGATGTGCACGATTATTTGCAAGAGGGACAAGAGGTGAAAGTCAAAGTTATCGAAGTAGATCGCATGGGTAAAGTACGTCTAAGTATGAAAGAAGCTGCTGCGGAAGAGATTAAAGTATAATTAATTTTAACAAAGAAGAAAGATCCGGTAGCTGCAGGCTTTAGCCTGCGTTGCCGTGGCATCTACCAACTAAAGCCTGCGGCTGATGCCAAATTTTATTTTTTGTCCTGTGCAAAGTATTTAAGCATAACAGGTTTTTTATGGCATGGAAGAATTTAATACGTTGGCCGATTATAATCAGTATACGGTTAAGTATTCTTAGTATAGTTCTTATTTTGTTACTTGGAGTGACTGCTTTAATTATTAGTATTAATTATTTTGCTTTAGATTCAGTTTTAATTGCCGCCGCGAATAATTCTTTAGGCTATGCCAGTGGAAAGGTTAAAGAACAAATTAGCAACTATTTTACGCCGATAAGAAAAGCCAATTTTACAGCTGCTTATATGTTGAAAAATGGTGCTATTAAACCCGAATATTCAGATAAGCTTATCCATTTTTTGTATGATCTCACTAAAGATGATAAAAATATAAGTGGCGCCACTTTGGGAGATGCTGCTGGCAATTTATATTGGCTTAATAGAATCACTAACGGTAATTATTTAGAACAAACCACTTTATATGGTCGCAAAACCATAGAAAAAATTTTTGATCCTCAAGGGAAATTGCTATCTACCAAAGAACTGCCTTTCAATGGTGTAGATCCGCGCTTAAGACCATGGTACCAACAAGCACAACTCAAGAAAGAAGAGAGATGGGTTGCTTATAAGTTTCTTCAGCTTCATGGACAGGATGCGCAGCTAGGTATTACTGCTGCATTTCCATTTTACGATCCTAATGGAAAGTTCTTAGGAGTGTTTGGTGTAGATATGTTGATTGCAAGTGCTTCTAAATATGTACGCGATCTTAAAATCACACCCAATAGCGTTGTTTTTGTGGTTGATGACGTTGGTGATATCATATCCGCGGATGAAGGTTTGTTCAAAAACGAAAAATTTCCACATATTAATAATAACCAATGGCTAGAAAAATCTTTTACGATTTATCAGAAAACCCATAAGTCGCCATTTATTTATTCAATTAATAACAAACAATATGTTTGTAGTTATGAAAAAATAGCAAACATGCCAACTGAGCACCCATGGTTTGTTTCTATCATAACGCCCATAGACGATATTACCGCACCACTACGCAAGAGCGTTTTTATTGCTCTGATATTTATTAGTATAGTTGTTATTATTGGTATTATCCTGGCTTCTATTTTTTCAACAAGCATTAGTCGTCCAGTTAAGCTGTTAGCTCAAGAGGCTAATTTGATTTGCCAGCTAAGGCTGGCAGAAGTAAAAGAGAGGTTCTCAAGAATTGTCGAAATTGCTGAAATGAATGCTTCTTTTATACAAATGAAAAATGCTTTAGGCTCTTTTCAACGTTACATGCCAATTGCTTTAGTGAAAAAATTAGTTGCTAGTAATAAAATGGCTGTAGTTGGTGGTGAGACCAAGGAATTAACTTTAATCTTTACGGACATTAAAAATTTCACTCAATTGTCTGAGCGTATTAATCCGCAGGACTTGATGCAGTATTTATCTAGGTATTTTCAAGCAATAACTAAAGTTATACTTGAAATAAATGGTACCGTTGACAAATATATAGGTGATGGGCTAATGGCTTTTTGGGGAGCACCAGTGGATGATCCAGAACACGCATTACATGCTTGCCAAGCGGTATTGCAGATGCAAGTGGCACTGCAGCAATTGAACGAAGAGTTTCGCAGAGAAAATAAACCAGTGGTTGCAACGCGTATCGGTATCAGTACTGGTGAGGCAGTTGTTGGTAATGTTGGTTCTGATGAGTGCTTGAATTATACTTCATTAGGTGATCCAGTTAATCTAGCCAGTCGTTTAGAAGGTTTAAATAAAATATATGGAACTTGGATGATTGTAAGTGAGTTTACTTACAATAAAGTAAAAGATAATTTTAAATTCCGTTTACTTGACAAAGTTGCTGTCAAAGGGAAACAGCGGGGTGTTTATATTTATGAGCTTTTGGGAGATGTGGCAGTGACGCCAGATTTAAAATTGAAGCAGTATAATCAAGAGTTTTTTGGCGCTTTTTCTCATTATGAAGCTGGTGATTGGCAAATGGCTATAAATCTTTTTAATAATTTGGATAAAAAATATCCAGAAGATCTGCTTATAAAAATATTTATCAAGCGTTGTTTGGTTTTTAGTGTAAATCCGCCAACAAATTGGGATGGGGTTTGGGTGATGACCGAAAAATAGTATTAGTAGTCAAAAAATTTTACTATGATAGTTTAAACTGATTTGCATATGAACAAAAATATTAAAGTTCTCTTAGGGTTATTAAGCGATGGTTCTTTTCACTCTGGTTCAGATTTGGGGGATAAACTTGGATTAACGCGAGGCGCCATTTGGAAACTCATCAAGCAACTAGATAAATACGAAATCGAGATCGAAGCAAAAACCAATCAAGGCTATCGAATATCTGGTGGTTTAGAATTGTTAGATAAAAAAATAATCGCTCAATCTATAAGTGCTGAATATAAGGCTTTTGTTGATGATTTAGTTATTTTGGATGAAACCCCGTCAACTAATACCTATTTAGCCGAGCTCATTAAAACTAAAACAAAAAATAACAATATTTGTTTTGCTGAAAGTCAATCTGCAGGGAAAGGTAGGTTAGGGAGAAGGTGGGTATCTCCTTATGCCAGAAATATCTATTTATCGTTACGTTGGGATTTTGCAAAAGAACTAAGTGAATTAAGCGGTTTAAGTCTCGCTATTGCAGTTGCTGTTGCTGAAGCTTTAAACGGCTATGGGATTAAAAAAGATATTGCTTTAAAATGGCCCAATGATGTGCTTTGGCAAAAACGTAAACTTGCCGGTATTTTAATTGAGATTTCTGGAGAAGCGCATAACATTTGTCATACCATAATTGGTGTGGGCTTGAATGTTAATATGCCACAAAAAACATCACAAGCAATTGATCAGCCTTGGTGCAGCGTGGCACAAATTACCAAAGATATTCCCCAGAGAAATAAATTAGCAGGCTTGTTGTTAGATAACTTATTAATAACTTTGTCTGAGTTCCAAAAAAATGGTTTAAAATCATTTTTCGAGAAGTGGCACGAGCTAGATATTACTTATGGAAAACAAGTAACAATTATCATTCCGCAGCAACAAAAAATATCGGGCATTGGTTCTGGTATTAATGATAAAGGATGTTTTTTGCTTAAAGATAGCAGCAATGAAATACAAACTTTTGCGGTTGGTGAAGTGTCATTAAAAATCCATGCATGAATTTATTTTACTAAGGGCAGGTTCGCAGAGATGTTTCCAAGGACACTGACCGCAAATATCACGAAAGCTATTCATCGATAAAAATCTTTTCGTTTTTATTATCACATCATTTAGAGAAACAATTTCACCTATAGATAACCGGAGTATGGTATAGTAAGAATCATCTATTAGTGCGGTGCTGGTCTCATGTTCACACTTACCCGCTTTGTTTTTTGGACAGCGTATACAAATATCATCGGTACCATTAACAATTTGGATATATTTTGTATGGGGATTTGTTAATAGAGTTTTATTTATCGCAGCCAATCTTTTAGTAAATCTTGCGTTATACCCATTTCCTTGAAAGCATAAGTTGCAAATCAAATGGTGCGGTCGAAATTTGAACATCAGGTTGTTTTAGTTATTCGTAAAAATGGCGTAACAATAAGCGTAAATAATAGCAACTTAGCCAGTTCTACTAAATAAAATGGAGCCACACCAAATAAGTAAGCTTTGCGGTAACCGATAAAAAAAGCTAATACGGCATAACCAAAAACAAACAAGACAATATCACCAAATAGAGCTGCAAGAAAAATCAGTAAACGACTTTGTGTCCAAGCATGATGTTGTAATAAATAGCCGGTGACGTAAACGGCACCCACATATCCAATGAGATATCCTCCTGTTGGTCCTAATCCATGAGAAAAATTGATAAATACAGGTAGTCCGCATATTCCTTCCAGTAGGTACAATAAAACAACTTTGACACCTACCTTAGGACCAAAAATCGCTGCAATTAATAAAACTGCAAAATTTTGTAAAGTTATAGGGATTGGAAAAAGTGGAAGCGTAACTTGCGCGGATAATGCGATAAAAGCCGAGCTCAATAACATGATGGTAATTTGATGGAACTTGCTGTTTTTTAAAAAAAACCAATTATTATGTTCAATTGCTGCTATATTTAACATATTAATTTCTCCTAAAATTTTCAAAAGTCGGTAGCCGGTTACCGAATAGAGTTTAGAGTTGCCTAGAATAAATTTTGTTAGATGTATTGTCAATTTATTTTATAATTATAAGTTGACAATACATCTAAAATAACTGATGTTATTGTAGAATCAGTTGTGCAACGCATTGATGGTATGTTGTTCTTAAAACTAATATAGGTTAAAACAAAATGTTTAATTATAAAATATAACCTTAAGATTAATTTAAGAATTTTATTTTATTTATTCAAAGAATTGTTGATCGGTTCAAAATAAGCTACTAAAATGTGCGTATCGAAATAGCAACTAAATATGGTTAATAAATTATGTTAGACGAAGGACAACAATCATCCGCAAAAGCTCGTGGAAAACGGCTTAGACTTGTAAGAAAAATGTCAGGATTGACTTTAAACGAGTTGGCAGAAAAACATAGTCTTGGTGTGTCAACTATAAAATATTGGGAATGTGCTAAAAATCAAGGTTTGAGTTCTAAGGGGGCAAAAAAAATTATTACGGCCATGCAAAGTCAAGGGGTGCAGTGTTCGTATATGTGGTTAATGCACGGTATTGGGTTGCCACCTCAATTTATTGATGTGCATTCTCATGATAACACTAAACAAGTGTCATATATTGACCAAGTTACTTATGAAGAAGAAAAATCAATTGCGCATGAAATCTCGTTGTTTTGTGAAAAAATTACCGATGCAATTACCTTAACTGTTTTTGATGATGGTATGGAACCAATTTATTCTGTAGGCGATGGCATTGGTGGCAAGCGCCTGTATGCAGCAGATTTGACAAAATCAATTGGTAAAAACTGTATTATTGAAACGACAGATCGTCAATTATTATGTCGGCGTGTTGCGCAGGGAAGTGATGGTAGTAGTTTTAATCTTTACTGCATTAATCCTTATACAATAGCTAATCCTCCTAACCTTTATGATGTTAAATTATTAAGTGCTGCACCTATTAGCCGGGTTTGGAAGCGCTTGATCTTTTAAAACAGTTATACCTTGTCAAAATTGTTAGATGTGATAATTTGGATTCAGATCAAACAACTAATTTCTCCAGTTTTATGAACCCTGACTTATTGGTTAATCTCAATCCGCCACAGCTACAAGCTGTTACATTTCCACATGGGAATTTACTGATTTTAGCTGGTGCTGGTAGTGGTAAAACTAGGGTATTAGTTCATCGTATTGCTTGGTTAATGCAAAATGGTATATCTGCTTCGAATATTCTTGCCGTAACTTTTACCAATAAAGCAGCGGCTGAAATGCGTAGTCGTTTAGAGCAAATGCTTCAGCTTCCCTTGACGCAAATGTGGGTTGGTACTTTTCATGGATTGGCACATCGTTTATTGCGCCGGCATTGGCAAGAAGCAGGGCTTCCGCAATCCTTTCAAATTATTGATGCTGAAGATCAAGTGCGGCTACTTAAGCGCATTCATAAGGCATTTAATCTAGACCCAGAAAAATGGCCAGTAAAAAAATCTGTAAATTTTATTAATAATAGTAAAGAAAAAGGATTACGTCCGAATAGAGTTGAAATTGGTAATTTAGCTGAAGGGACTTTGCTGAGAGTTTATCAGGCTTATCAAGAAGCCTGCTTAAGCAGTGGCTTGGTTGATTTCGCAGAATTATTACTTCGTTCTTATGAACTTTGGCAAAATCAGCCACAATTACGTCAGCATTATCAAGAGCGTTTTAAGCATATTTTAGTAGATGAGTTTCAGGATACGAATGCCATTCAATATGCGTGGATTAAAGCATTATCTTTGCCAGAATCTAGTTTGACCGCTGTAGGTGATGATGATCAATCAATTTACAGTTGGCGTGGTGCTGATAGTAATAATATGCAGCGTCTGAGTAGTGATTATGCTAACGTCAGTATTATTCGTTTAGAGCAAAATTATCGCTCAACTGCCACCATTCTTAATGCCGCTAATGCGGTAATTGCGCGTAACAATAATCGTTTGGGCAAAAATCTTTGGACCGAGCGCCATGGGGGCGAACCAATAACCGTATACGCTTCTTTTAATGAAATTGATGAAGCGCGTTATATGGTTAATAAAATGAAGGCTTGGATTGAACAAGGGAATGTATTGCGTGAAATTGCTGTGTTATATCGTTCTAATGCGCAATCACGTGTAATTGAAGAGCAGCTATTATATGCGGGTGTTGCTTATCGCATTTATGGAGGCTTGAAATTTTTTGAGCGCGCTGAAATTAAAGATGTGCTAGCGTATTTGCGTTTTATCGCTAATCGTAATGATGACACGGCTTTTGAAAGAATAATTAATTTGCCCGTACGTGGTATCGGTGAAGCGACGTTAGTGATATTGCGTAATTATGCACGATCACAAAATTGCTCGCTTTGGCAAGCGGTACAGATGATGTTAGCAGCACAACAATTACCCCCGCGATCAACAACTGCTTTGGCTAGCTTTACTCAATTGATTAATAGTTGTATGGAGCAAATTACCAACCTAGAGTTTGCAGAGTTGGTACGCTTTGTTATTAATACAACAAATTTACGTCTCCACTATGAGAAAGATCCACGCGAACGGAGACAATCACGTTTGGAAAATTTAGATGAATTAATTACCGCAGCCAAGCAATTTGCTATAGATGTTGTTGAATCTGACCAGCAATTGTTATTGAATTCTTTTTTAGCACATGCTGCTTTGGAAGCGGGGGAACAAACGGAGGATAATGATGGTGTACAGTTAATGACTTTGCATGCAGCTAAAGGTTTGGAATTTCCATTAGTGTTTTTATGTGGAATGGAAGAGGGGTTGTTTCCGCATATTATGTCGATGGAGACTGAAGAAGATTTAGAAGAAGAGCGGCGTTTATGCTATGTCGGTATGACCCGAGCTATGCAGAAATTATACTTGTTATATGCCGAATCAAGGCAGTTACATGGTAATACTAATTTTCGTCGGCCATCGCGCTTTTTAAAAGAAATTCCGCAAGAGTTAATAAGTAGTGATACTATATTGAATAGTGTTGCGCCGGCTGAGTCGCATGGCGTTGATATACAATTTAGTGATGAGATTAGTGGGTTTAGCTTGGGACAACGGGTGCGACACAAAACTTTTGGTGAAGGAAGTATTATCGGTTTTGAAGGACAGGGTGAGTTTATGTTGGTGCAGGTTAAGTTTAAGCGTGAAGGTATTAAATGGCTTTCACCGCAATATGCGCAGATAGAAGTTATATAGAGGAGGACAAACAATGATAACAAATAAACATTTAAATTTATGGCGTGCTGAATATTATGAATCGCTAAAAGGTTGGCACGAAGATATTAATAAGGTGCAGCTGCACTTTGCCGATGTTATTCAAAAGAGTTGGCAGAAAACGAAATATGTTGCACGCAATGTGCCTTTTGCCCCAAATAAAATGGTTATATGTCCGCCTCATTCTGCATTGAATTTGGCGCCGAATCAACAACATCGCTCGGATTATGCAACTGGTGCTTGGGAAGGTTCAAGTGCAGAACCAATGTTAGACAAAAATAATAACTTCGTTGGCATCAATGTAGTTTTGCACCGCCAAAGATTAGCGCGTCTGATACGTTCTTTAAGAGCTAGAGGCTACGACTGTCACTTACCAATCGAACAATTTAGTCAGATGATATTAGATGTTGTGGCCATACATGGTTTTGATATGGTAACAGCTGATGATGGCTCGCCGGCGCGTGCGTATATTCGCCCATCTCTTGGTACTGGTGTTGGGCCTTGGGGAGTTTCATTCAAACCAGAACATTTTATTGAAAGCAGCGCACTGGCTTTTCGTTGGGGTGATTATTTTCCTGATGCTGCAAGAATTAATAAAGAGGGTCTCCGAGCTGTTATTACTGGGGTACAGCGTATGTTTCCAATTATGGGAAAACATGCATCAAATTACGGCGCCGCTGCTATGGATGGATCTATTGCGCGCAGTTTGCAATATGATGAACTGATTTATCTTGCCCCTTATGGTTTGAAAAATGGAAATCTAGATTTTGGTATTAGAGATTTTGATGAGCTCGTGCGGCATGGCGCATTTGCTGATGGTCCTGGAGAAGAAGTGCTTGCTGTTCTGAAAGATGGCGAAACGTTGGTTTATCCGCCAATGCGGGTTAATCGTTTGGGTGGAACAGTTTTAGATTATATTGTGCAGTACCTGGCGCCAGCGCTCGGTCTT
>TBL_comb47_HYPODRAFT_10008221_pt1 | contig 10728 bp, 9 predicted proteins | sample TroBogypolimnion_40_FD_10682 | JGI IMG/M metagenome (IMG submission 10682) | reverse complement strand
GTGTGCTGCGCGACTTCAAACCCGAGGAAACCGCGCGGATCATCAGCACCTTCCGCGACTGGAAGCGTGGTCAGGGATTTGCCGATGTGCCCGGATTCTGCGCCTCCGTCGAGATCGCAAAGATTGCCGCCCACGGCCATGTCCTCACCCCAGGCCGCTATGTTGGCACCGAAGAACAGCCGGACGACGGCGAGCCCTTTGCCGAGAAAATGCCCCGCCTGGTTGCCGAGTTACGTGGCCACTTCGCCGAGGCCGCCCGGCTGGAGGCACAAATCAGGAAAAACCTGGAGGCACTCGGGTATGCCATCTAACAAACCGCTGAGGTCGCGTAAGGGGGCCCCCGTCGCAGATGTCCGGCTCTCCCGCGGCCATGCCCGGGAGGATGCCCGCTTCCCCGCAGCACCGCCGTTGGCGGGCCTGCCGGACTCGTATGCGGCCACCCTCGAGGAAATCAAGCAGCACCTCCAACAGGCGCGTGTGCGTGCCGTCCTAACAGCCAATGCCGTGGTCATCGCCGCTTACTGGCAGACCGGGCAAATTATCCTCCAGCGTCAACAGGAGCGCGGCTGGGGGGCCAGGGTCATTGACCGCCTTGCCGCCGACCTCCGAACCGCCTTTCCCGGCATGGCGGGACTTTCACCGCGCAACCTCTTGTCCATGAAGCTTCTGGCGCAAGCCTTTCCCGAGGGTGAAATTGCGAAACAGCCTGTTTCGCAATTCTATCACCTCAAGCTCCGCCGCTACGTCGTCGTCGAACTCAAGGCCCGTCCGTTCACCCCCGCCGATGTCGGCCAGAACAATCTTTATCTCGCCGCCGTGGATGACCTCCTCCGCCATCCCGATGACCAACCCACCATCGGCCTCCTCCTCTGCAAAAGCAAGCAGCGCCTCGTGGTCGAATACGCCCTGCGCGGCCTCGACCAATCCATCGCCGTCGCGACCTGGCAAACCCATCTAACACATACCCTGCCCCGCGAGTTCCGCGGTAGCCTTCCCACCATCCAGGAAATCGAGGCGGAGTTGGCGGGGGTAGCGAAGCCGCCCCGGAAGAAAGAGGCCAAAAAGTCATGAAATCACCATTCTCTAACAAGGTGAATGCTAGGAAGGTGGTTCATGTCTGATGATAGGCTAATCACGGATGCTGCCACCTATCCACGTGGGTTTGCGAGGCGCACTGCATGGCGATGGCCCTTGGTTCCTGCCCGGCAACTCATTGTGCTGAATTATGGACGCGCGCTAAAAGCGGATACACGTAACGCCGGGAATGTGCCGGTATATGGGACCAACGGACAATGTGGCTGGCATGACACGCCACCCCGATTTCGGCGGAGGACCGGGACACCCAGGCGGTCTTTGGTGGCTATCCCTTGACACTCATAGTATGGGTCCTCAATCAATTCACCGCAAGCGCCGGGACGCCGCAGGAATTTCTCTGCCGGGTCAACTTTTCCCTTGCCACCCGGCGGTTTCTTCACGACTGTCCTTATGAACACATGAGCGACCCGATCCGCAATCCAGGCGCGCCCGGCGGGGAAATCGTCCTCTACCAGACGGAGGACGGGCGCACGCGCATCCAATGTCGGTTGGAGAATGAGACGATGTGGCTGACGCAGGCATTGATGGCCGAATTGTTCCAGAAAGACGTGCGGACGATCAACGAGCATTTGGTCAACATTTTTGACGAGGGTGAATTGAACCGCGAGGCAACCATCCGGAAATTCCGGATAGTTCGATTGGAGGGACGCCGGGAAGTGGCGCGGGAGGTTGAGCATTACAGCTTGGAGGCCACGCTCGCGGTGGGCTACCGGGTGCGCAGTCAGCGGGGCACGCAATTCCGGCAGTGGGCGACGGCGCGCTTGAGCGAGTATTTGGTGAAGGGATTCACCATGGACGACGAGCGGCTCAAAAACCCGCCGGGCAAGGGGCAGAAGGATTATTTCGACGAATTGCTGGAGCGCATTCGGGACATCCGGTCGTCGGAAAGGCGGTTTTACCAGAAGGTGCTCGATATTTACGCGACGAGCGTGGACTACCTGCCGGACGCGGAGGTTTCCCAGCGGTTTTTCGCCGCGGTGCAGAACAAGATGCACTGGGCCACGCACGGTCACACCGCCGCCGAAATCATCCATGACCGGGCGGACGCGAGGCAGCCGTTCATGGGACTGCAGACGACCCGGCCCGGCGGCATCGTGAGGAAAGAGGATGTGGCGATTGCCAAGAATTACCTCACGGAAGCGGAATTGCAGGTGCTCAACCGCATCGTGAACCTCTACCTCGAATACGCGGAACTCCAAGCGTTGGAGCGGAAGTCGATGACGATGCGGGACTGGATCACGAAGTTGGATGATTTTCTCAAGGCCTCCGGTCGCGAGTTGCTGGATCACGCGGGCACGATTTCCGCCGACGCAGCCAAGGCGAAGGCGGAGCACGAGTTTGCTCTTTATCACAAGTTTGTCGATTCCCAGCCCCGACTGGTCGATGCGGATTTTGAGAAGGCCGTGAAGGCCGTGAAGGAATTGAAAAGTTCGCCCGCAGTCAGCCGGAGGAAAAAGCAACCATGAACGAGCCGAGGCAATTTCTGCTCTACACCGCGCCGGACGGGGCGGTGAAGGTGGACGTGTTTTTCAAGGACGAGCCGGTGTGGCTGACGCAGAAGGCGCTGGCGGAGCTGTTCGGGGTGCAGCGCCCCGCGATTACGAAGCACCTGGGGAACATCTTCGATTCCGGCGAGCTGGCGGAGGATTCAGTATGTTCCATTTTGGAACATACTGCCAGCGATGGGAAAACCTATTCGGCAAAATACTACAACCTTGACGCCATCATTGCGGTGGGCTACCGGGTCAACAGCTTCCAGGTTGTCCAAGACAAAGGCAAGGTGAGCGCGCTGGAGGCGAAGCTCAAGGCTGAGGGTGAATACGCGGTTTACCGCCAGCGCCAGGACGTAGAATACATTTCGGACTTTGACCGGGAAATCAAACGGCTGGAAGGAAGACGTCCGGAGCAACCTAACGAACGAAGCAAGAAATCTTCTACGCGCAAGGCGTGAAGGCCAACGTCCTGTTTTTCGAGCGCAAGCCGGCGCAGGAAAAGCCGTGGACCCAGAAACTCTGGATCTATGACCTGCGCACCAACCTGCATTTCACGCTCAAGGAAAACACGCTGAAGCGCAGCGACCTGGACGATTTTGTAGGCTGCTATTTCGGGAAACCTTGCAGCGGCGGCGGGTCACCGCCGTCACCATCGAAGGCGAAGAAGAATGCGACGGTCACAGACCGCCGCCACAGTGGGACCCGACACGAGCGCGTCGAGAGTGATCGCTTCAAGTGTTTTACCTACGAGGAACTGACCAAGCGCGACAAGGCAAACCTCGACATTTTCTGGCTGAAGGACGACGCGCTGGAGGAATCCGTGAATTTGCCTGCGCCGGAAATCATCGCGGCGGACATCACCGCCGATTTGGAAGCGGCCTTGGAACAGTTCGCGACGATCGCGGAAGATTTGAAATGAAGGGAGTTCGGTTCATGCGCAATCTCCCCTTATAGAAGAAAGTCCTAGGGCTTCGGCCTTGCCAGGCCATTGGTTTCGGACATGCTCTCGGCAACCACCACCCGCCACCATGGACTATCAAATTGAACAACTCTTCCACGCCGAACTCAAATCAGGTGAGGCCATGCGATGGAGTGGCGCGCCAAGCCCGTCGCGATTATCGCGGCGCTCGCTGCCACTGGTGCTGTTTGGCATTCCGTGGACGGCCTTTGCGCTGTTCTGGATTGCGGGTGCGAGCGGCTTCAAAGTCCCGGATTTCCACCATGGCTCGGGCTTGTTCCCGCTCTTCGGCTTGCCCTTCGTCTTGATTGGCTGTGGCTTGCTCTCGTCCCCCTATTGGATCCGCAGGCAAGCCAAGCAAACCGGTTATTTCATTACCAACCAGCGTGCCCTGATTCTCGAGCGCAGGCTGTTTGGAAGAATCAATATCCGCTCGTATTTGCCCTCGCAACTCGATAGCTTGGAACGCAATCAATTGCCAGACGGGAGCGGCGATCTCATCTTTGACCGGGAGGTTCGCAGCAGTGGCAATAATGGCATGCGGACGACGGAGATTGGCTTCTTCGGCATTCCGGACGTGAGAAACGTGGAAGCCATGTTGACCTCCCTCATCCAACAGAAATCCCTCACGCGAAGCGGTCGGGACTGAGGAGTTGCATGTCGAAGCCGGGTGCCTCGGCGTCGAGCAGGCGCGCTGCGATGGCGGCGGTGACCGGGGCGAGGCTCAGGCCCATCATGGCATGGCCGGTGGCGACTAACAGATTGGGGGCGGCGGCGCTGCGGCCGAGATAGGGCATGCCATCCGGCGAGCAGGGGCGCAAGCCATGCCACGGCGCGACGCCATCGAAGTGGGAGCGCTTGAAGTTGGGGAAATACCGTGAGGCCGCCCGCAGGATTCCCTCGACGCGGCGCGGGCTGATAGATCCGCTGGTGCCACTCATTTCCATGGTGCCGCCAAAGCGCAGGCTGCCGCCCAGCGGCGTCACGGCCACCCGCGCTTCTGCTAGAATGGAACACAACGCCGGCAGTTCGACCGGATTGGTTAGAGTCACGCTATAGCCCTTGCCCGCTTGCATCGGCAGGCGCAGGCCGAGCTCGCGAATCAACCCGTCGGACCACACGCCGCCACAGATGACAAACTCGTCGGCCTCGATCTCGCCAGCGGAGCTGCGCACGGCGCGGATTTTGCCGGAGTCCCGGCACCAACCCTCGGCGCGGGTGTTCCACAGAAAGCGGGTCCCTTGTTGGCCGGCGCGCCGTTGGAGGAAGGCAACGAAGCGCTCCGGGACCAGGTGGCAGTCCAGCGGGTAGTGCACGGCACCTGCGATGTCCATCGCAATTCCCGGATCGAGGCGAGCGGTGCCAGCGGCATCCAGCACCTCGGCCGGCACCCCGAGCGCGCAGGCCCTGGCGGCCATCGCGGCTTCCTCATCAAGCGTGTGGGATTGCTTGCACAACATCAGCAGGCCCTTGCTCACCAAGCCGATGGCCTCGCCTTGGGCGGCAAGTTCCTGATAGGCCTGGCGGCTGGCGAGGTGCAAGTCGCGCAACAGCGGCGCGCAGCGCTCGACATGCGAGCGAGTGGCGGCCCGCACGAAGCGCAGGCCCCAGCGCAGCAAGTCGAGATCCAGCCGCGGTTTGATATAGAATGGCGACTCGGGATTCCACATCCATTTGAGGCCCATGGCCACCATGCCCGGCGCGGCGAGCGGCACGAAATGGCTGGGCACCACCATGCCGGCGTTGCCGAACGAACAGCCGCCGCGCTCTTCGCCATGTTGTTCGACTAGGGTCACCCGGTGGCCGCGGCGGCTGCAAGCTTCCGCCACCGCCAGCCCGATCACCCCACCTCCCAGAACCACAATGTGTTTGCTCATCAGCCCGTGAAGTAGAGATAGGCGCCGAGGATGCAGGCGAGGATCACCAGCGAGCCCAACACATCCATCCAGTTCCAACTCGCGCGGGTCTGCGCCTTGTCGTCGGCACTGGCCGTGGCAAACGTCAGGCCCTGGATCTGCGGCTGGTCGGGCTCCGCGGTTAGATAACTCACCACCACCATCACCACCGCCGACACGACGGTGATGAGGATGCTGAAGTACTGGAAGTTGATGTTGTTGACGATCCACCGCAGCGAGCCCTCGGGATATCCGGTGAACCATCCGAGGGTGACCGGGGTGTCCACCGCCATGCGGAAGATGCCGATGGCAAAGCCGACGACCATCGCCCAGAAGCAGCCCTGCTTGTTGAGGCGCTTCCAAAACACACCGAAGAAAAACACCACGAAGATGGGCGGGGCCAGATAACCCTGGACGGTTTGCAGATAGTTATACAAGCCGTTGGCGCCCTTGACCACCGGGATCCATACCAGCGCGACGACCACCATCACCGCCGTGGCCAGACGGCCCATGCGCACCAGTTCCGACTGGGTTGCCTTGGGGCGCAGCTTTTCATAGATGTCCACGGTGAAGAGGGTCGAGCAGGCGTTGAACACGCCGGCGAGCGAACCCATCAGCGCGGAAAGCAGTCCGGCCACCACAATGCCGCGCAGGCCCGGCGGCAGAAGGTATTGCACCATCAGGGGGAACGCCCCTTGGGAACCGCCGGGCTTGGTGAATTCCGCGGCCAGTTCGGGCACCAAGCCCTTCTTGACCAGCGCATAGCAGATCAGGCCGGGGATGATGAACAGATAGACCGGGAACAGCTTGAGAAACGCCGCGAAAATGCTCCCCTCGCGCGCGACCTTCTGGTTCGGTGCGCCGAGCGCGCGCTGCACGATGTACTGGTCGGTACACCAATACCATAGCCCGATGACCGGCGCGCAGATGGCCATGCCGAGCCAGGGGAAGTTGTTATTGAAATACCACGCCTGTCTGACGACAGCGCCCGAGGCGTCGAGTTCCCGAATCGGTGCCCACGAGGCGGATTGGCCCACCGGAACCAGCGGTTTCCACAGGTTGAACATGTCCGTGCCGCAGACGTGGCGCAACTCGCCCCAGCCGCCCAGCTTGTGCAGGCCGTAGAACGTCAGCACCGCCGAACCGCCTATCAGGACGACCACCTGCACCGCGTCGTTGTAGGCCACCGCACGCATGCCGCCGATGACCGTGTACAATCCGGTCAGCACGATCACCGCGATTGAGCCGATCCAGAAGCTGTCGATGACCGTGCTGCCGATGGTGATTTGCAATTCCGGCAGCAGGGTGCCGAAGACGACGCCGCCGGCGAATATGCCCACCGCGATTTTCGTTAGTATGAAGGTGATGATGGACACGATCGAGAGCATATAGCGAGAGCCCTCCGAGAAGCGGCGTTCGAGAAACTCGGGCATGGTGAACACCTGCGAACGCATGTAAAACGGCACGAACACCCAGGCCAACACCAGCAGACACCAGGCGTGAAGTTCATAGTGGGCCATTGCCACGCCGTCCTTGGCGCCCGAACCGGCGAGACCGACAATGTGCTCGGAGCCGATGTTCGACGCGAAGATCGAGGCGCCGATGACCCACCAGCCGAGGTTGCGCCCGGCCAGGAAATAGTCGGTGGCGGTGTCCTTGTTCTTTCTAACCACCCACCAGGCGACGCACAGCAGGACGGAGAAGTAGGCGGCGATCATCAGCCAGTCGATGCCGGCCATGCGGCTGGTCATGACAGCCAGCGGGGTGTTTGATAGGTAGAGTTGCATGTTGGCGTGGTGTGTTTCGGTGGGGTGTTAGAGATGGGTCAGCCCGGCTGGCCGTAGGTGGCGGCGGGGCCGTGCTTGCGGCAAAAGTGTTTTTCTAACAGGCACGCCGGCGCCGCGGCGGCCTGTGGATTGAGGGCGAGGGTTTTGAGGGCCAAATCGGCGACGATTTCCAAGGCCAGGGCGGTTTCCACGGCTTTGGCGCCGCTGGCGGCCCACGCGAAGGGGCCGTGGTTTCTAACAAGCACGGCCGGCACCTCCAGCGGCTTGATGTTGGCGAAGCGCTCGACAATCACATTGCCGGTCGCCAATTCATAGTCGTCCGCCACTTCCTCGGGGGTCAGCGCGCGGGTCACCGGCACCGCGCCGTTGAAGTAGTCGCAGTGGGTGGTGCCGAGGCAGGGGATGTCCATGCCGGCCTGGGCGAAGGCCACGGCACTGCGCGAGTGGGTGTGGACCACCGCGCGGATGCCGTCAAACGCGAGCAACAGGCGCCGGTGCGTCGCGGTGTCCGAGGACGGCCGCAACGAGCCGCTGACCCGCTTGCCGTCGAAGTCGATGATCACCATATCTTCTGGCCGCAGTTTGGCATACTCGACGCCCGAGGGTTTGATCGCGAACACGGCCAGGTCGCGGTCGGCCACGCTGACGTTTCCGAATGTCAGATCGACCAGTCCGGTGGCGGGCAGCGCGCGGTTGGCTTCGCAGCATTCTTGCTGGATGGAGCGGTAGGACGGCATGGCGGAAGTGATGATTGTTAGCCCCGGATGCCCTGGGCGAGGTGATAGTAGAGGTCGGAATTGCGGAGTTGGTCTTTGAAGGGGCGCAGGCGGGTGTCGGAGTCGATCACGGCCAGTTCAATGCCAGCGATCTCGGCGAAGTCTTCCAGATGTTCGGTGGCCAATGCAAGCGAAAGTACCGTGTGATGCGCGCCGCCGGCCAAGACCCAGGCGGCGGTGGCCGTTTTGAGGTCCGGTTGGGCGTGCCACAACGCGCGGGCGACCGGCAGTTTGGGCAGCGCTTGGGCGGGCGGCAGGCACTCGACCTCATTGACCAGCAGGCGGAAGCGGTTGCCCAGGTCGATNAGCGATGCGTTGACCGCGGGGCCGGCGGNGCCATCGAAAACCAAGCGGCAGGGGTCCTGCTTGCCNCCGATTCCTAGCGGATGGACCTCCAGCGACGGTTTTCCAACGGCGATTGACGGACAGATTTCCAACATGTGCGCGCCGAGCACCAAAGCACCCGCCGGGTCGAGGTGATAGGTGTAATCCTCCATGAACGAGGTGCCTCCGGCCATTCCCTCCGCCATGACTTTCATCACCCGCAGCAAGCCGGCGGTTTTCCAATCGCCCTCCGCGCCGAAGCCATAGCCCTCGGCCATCAGGCGTTGCACCGCGAGACCCGGCAGTTGTTTCAGCCCATGCAAGTCCTCAAACGTGGTGGTGAAGGCACCGAAGCCACCTTCTGTTAGAAACGAGCGCAGTCCCAACTCGATGCGCGCGGCGTCGCGCAACGCCTCGCGCCGCCCGCCGCCCATTCGCAACGCGGCGGCCACGGCGTAGGTGTCATCGTATTCGCCGCACAGCGCGTCCACTGCGGCGTCGCTGGCGGCGGTGAGATGAGCCACGAGGTCGCCGACGCCATAGCCATTGACGGCCCAACCGAAGCGCATCTGCGCGGAAACCTTGTCACCTTCGGTCACCGCCACCTGGCGCATGTTATCTCCGAAGCGGGCGACTTTAAGGGTCTGCCCGGCCTGCCAGGCGCGAGCGACGCGCATCCACGCGGCGAGGCGCTGGGCGACTTCCGGATCCTGCCAGTGGCCGACGATGACCTTGCGCGGCAGGCGCATGCGGGCGCCAAGGTGACCGAACTCGCGGCCGCCGTGGGCTGTCTGATTCAAGTTCATGAAATCCATGTCGATGCTCGCCCATGGCAAGTCGCGGTTGAACTGGGTGTGCAAATCGGCCAGTGGCTTGCGCAGCGCCTGCAAGCCGGCGATCCACATCTTGGCCGGCGAAAACGTGTGCATCCATGTCACCAGTCCGACGCACTCGGGCGCGGAGTTGGCATCCAGGCACAGGCGGGTGATTTCATCCGGCGTGGTTAGAACGGGCTTGAACACCAGCTTGCACGGCAGCGCGCCAGAGGCATTGAGGGCGGCAACGACATGCTGTGAGTTGGCTGCCACCTGCTGGAGAGCCGCGGGGCCGTAGAGATGTTGCGAGCCGGTGATGAACCAGACTTCGGGAAGGGGAAGGGCGGGCATGATGTTAGGGGGGCGGGTAGGAATTATTAATCGAATTGGATTGGGCTAAGGCCCCGTAAACAAATAAACATGATGTTATGAATGTGAAGAGAATATTGAAGAGTTACGGCAAAATGATGATGAGGCAAAATGATGGAAGAAAAGATCAAGGAATCGGGGCCTAATTGCCTTTCTGCATCATTTTGCCAAGTTCTCTTACAGCCAATAAACCGGTCTTCCACAGCATGTTGCCCTACGGCCCCTAACCGGCTTGTTTGATGGCGAGCAGGTCTTTCATGACGTTGCCGAGGGCCGCGGAGGTGGTCACGCCGCCGAAAGCATCGTGGGTCTGGCGGTAGAGCGCATATAACTTGTCGTAGGTCGCGGCGGCCGCCGGGTCGGGCTGATAGACATGTTCCTTCACGCCGGTCATGGCGGCCTGGGCTTCGGCAAAGCCCGGATAGGCACCGGCGACCACCGCGGCACCGATAGCCGCGCCCAGCGCGCAACTTTGCGCCGAGCGGGAAACCAACATCTCGCAAGCGGTGACATCGGCATAGATTTGCATTAGCACCGGATCCTTCTCGGCGATGCCGCCGGAGCACACGATGCGCGCCACCGGCACGTTGTATTCCTTGAGGCGTTCGAGAATCGCCCGAGCGCCAAACGCGGTGGCTTCTATCAGGGCGCGGTAGATCTCGGCACGAGTGGTGTGCAGGGTCTGACCTAACAACAGTCCGGTGAGCCGCTGGTCCACCAGGATGGTGCGGTTGCCGTTGTTCCAGTCCAGCGCGAGCAAGCCGCTCTGGCCGGGGCGCATCGCGGCGATCTCGCCGGTTAGGGACTGGAACAGGGCGTTGTCTCCACCGCACACCACCTCGACCCACCACTTGAAGATGTCCCCCACCGCGGACTGTCCGGCCTCTATGCCGTAGAAGCCGGGCAGGATCGCGCCCTTGACGATGCCGCAGATGCCCGGAATGTCGGCGGGTTGTTTGTCGGCGGCGACGACCGCGCAATCGCAGGTGGAGGTGCCGATGACCTTGACCAAGGTGCCCTCGCTCACCCCGCAGCCGATCGCGCCGTAATGAACGTCCATTTCGCCGATGGCCACGGGGATGCCCACCGGCAGGCCGAGCTTGGCGGCCCATTCCGCACACGTGCCGGCCGCAACCGAGGCGTCGTAGGCGGTGTCGTACAAGCGTTCGCGCAGGGCGGCGAGTTGCGGGTCGAGAGTTGCTAGAAACTCCGCGTC
>TBL_comb47_HYPODRAFT_10008219_pt1 | contig 10729 bp, 6 predicted proteins | sample TroBogypolimnion_40_FD_10682 | JGI IMG/M metagenome (IMG submission 10682) | reverse complement strand
CGGCGGGGCAGATGGTGGCGGGGGCGGGCCTGGGGGCGGGGGCGGTGGGGCAGATGGTGGTGAGAGTGGGCGTGGGTCTATTTCTGCGTCATCTGCTTCTTTTTTTGGTCTAGATTCAGAAAAACAATTCCATCCTCCATTTCCTTGTATTTGTTTATTTAAAACACAATCAATAGATACTTCTTTGAGAAGTTTCAAATATGGTAAGAATTTATCAGATTCGCGGACAATCTTTTCATATTTGGTAATATCTCGGTTTAACAATAATCCCCTTGCCTTGGCCCCATTATCCCCATTATCCCCATTATCCCCATTATCCCCATTATCTCCATTTTCCTGTGGATTCGGTACATTTGCACTTGCACTTGGAATTGCAATATAGAGAATTGGAGTGACAGTTTTGTGTACATCTTTTCTCAACCATTCTTTATCTTGAGTATTTACATGTGAACATGTTCTTACTGCTCGTCCAATAATTTGATATAAACGTGACATATTTGGTGGCATTTGTAATAAATGTACAAAATTGACTCTTTTTGTATCTATTCCCTCGGCAGAAGCACTGTTAATAATCATTACATTAAATGTTGTACCATATTTTTGTTTATTAAATGTATTCAACATGATTGCTTTTGTTAGACCCGATGATACCGAGTTACCTTCACCACGTATATATCCTAATCCAAGCGGTTTATCATCATTTATACTATCACTTGGATCATTTCCAGCACCAGTCAAAAACATGTACCGTAAATTTGCAGTTGTATTTACTGGTTGTAGTAATTGTCTCGTATCTTCTGAATCACCACGATATTCTGTATAATTGAGAAAAGTTTTCAATACTCGTGCAAAAAACACATTAATTCGCCGACTTTCACAATAAACTATATGTTTTTGAGTTGGATGTAATTTAATATGATTACAAACTGCATATATTTTAGAACTATAGTTTTCTACATCTTCTAGACTACGAATATAATCTCCAAAAGGGTTTACAGCACCTGATGAAACCATTTCTCTAAATATACGAATATTTGCGGCATAGAAATTATTTAAACTTGCAGTACGATGAGAACCTAATGTGGATGGTAAATATTTCAAATCCGATGCATCAATATCAATTGCAAGGGTACATGAAATTGTTTGAAAACTACTTAGATAAGGATGAGGATTAAATTGTTTTTTTCCATCACCTTCTATGCTTTTTGCTTCGTCTTTAACTTTGATAAATGCAGTTTGTAATGCAAAAATTTTAGATTCTTGTTCTTTTTTCATTGGACATTCTACAATATGATAATGTGGATTACCATTTGCATCATGACCTATTAGACCGCCCGAACTACCTGAACCAGATGGCAAATGAAGTGCTGGCATTATTGGTGTAGCTGGACCAGTTGAAAGCGAGTTTCCAAAATATGAAATGTGACCATATAATTGTTCTTTAAGATGATTACTGTTTTTTATTTCAATATCACGCCATTCAATTAATTTAGAATGACGGATATCAGAATTAATCCCCCATTTAAATTCCTCGGGTGGATTTGATATACCATAAAGCTTGGTGAATGGATTTTTCTCAGATACATTGAATATATTTGAGCCATTTGATCCATTTCCTTTTAGAATATTCATAACAATGGCAAGTTCATTAACATTATTAACAATCGGTGTTCCACTTAACAATAATATTTTACTACCATTACCAATATTTACAAATGATTCATACAAAGTTTTAAATGAACTTGTACGTGAACCACCAATAATAATTGGTCCATTTATACCTCGGTCCCCCCCGTCTCCCTCTCCGTCCCCCCCCTCCTCTCCACCCTCCTCTCTGTTCCCCCCCTCCTCTCCGTCTCCCTCTTCCTCTCCGTCCCCTTCTTCCTCTTCTTCTCCTATTCCTCTTTCATCTCCTTGCCGTTCTTTTTTAGGATGTAATGCTCTAAACATTTTTGATATAAGCAATTGTGATTCATCTACAATAAAAAATGTATTTTTTGGAAATACGGTAGAATTGTTTATTCCATTTCTATTCAAAATTGTGGATGAAGATGATGAAGATGATGGAGCCATCATATCTTCCATTGTATACTTGTTTAAATCTCCATTACTACTAAAAAAAACAAAATCTAGTTCTAATGGAATGGCTGCATCATTTGTAGAAATGTTGTTGTTGTTGGGTTTTGTAAAATGTTTATCTTTAATAGCAGGACAAGTACCCCGACCAGCATACCAATTGATTGCAAATTCAATTGGATTTTTTAAATCCGTATTTGATGCACCAAATCCTGTATCAAGTAATGATTTCAATGCATCGTCTATAATAGTCAGTTTTAAATGTTTATCATCAATTATCACTGCATTGCTACTACAATTTAGATTTTTATAGTTTTCTGCCCAACGTTGTACCCATTGATTGCATGTCATATTTCTTAACGGAGCATTTGGTTTAGCTTCATTCATTGCATTTCTAAATTTTTTAGATTTTGTGTATATATGGGCATATGCCCCTAAAAACTGTTCAACTGCTCCCAAATAAGAATTTGAATTTGAATTTGAATTAATGTTGTTATCATTAACAATAGAGAATGCTTTTGTAACTTTGACTGAAATAGAATTTATAATTTCTGATTCGGGTGCATATTTCAATAATTTTAAGAAATTCAAACCAACAGATTGTACCGAATATGAATTATCATCAAATGCATATTTATTAGCTTCTACAAACATTGGTCCTATTTTCTTGAGATTATCCTTGTAATTTTGAATCAAAGCCGCAGGTGCAAATATGCGAACATGTTTACTTCTATTTGCTAATGATGCCCAAATAGATGTCAATGTCTTCCCACTGCCTAAACCGTGCCATATTAAAACCCCTTGACGTGGTTCCATAGAATCGGTAGAATCTATTTCTTTCATGTATTCTGTTATAAAACGTTGTTGTGCTGCGGGTGTTACAGGTTCATCAATATCATTTGCAGTCCTACACGGTTTCACTTGAGTATAACTTAATCTCCTCTCCTGATCTGAAGAGGAATTTATTATATCTTCTACTTTCAATTTGACATGTTCAAATGAAGAAGAATAAGGAGGAGAAGAAGAAGAAGAAGGAGGAGGAGGAGGAGGCGGCGCGGTAGGATAAGAGTACATATTTATTACAAAAAATGATAATTTAGTAAATAAGCTGATTAGCAAATTAGCAAATTTGCAATTTATATCAATATATAATATACATATTATTCATTTTTTCGTGCATTTATTTATTTATTTATTCATTCTATTCACAATACAATAAATAAAGTATATGGAAACAAACCTCCAAACTGGACGTCTCAAATCATCAACAATGTGGCAAATAACCATCCCCAAAGAGTGTGCAATGAAAAAAGTACTCCAACACGACATACCACGTGACAAGGTTAATGACTGTGGATGGAATGTATTATATTTTCTTGAAAGACTTGATAGAAAAAGGGCAGAAGATGGCGCAGAACGAAATCCAAATGGAACCGACCTTATGCAATTACTCTCAAATATTATGGCATCTCATGATAGAAAACAATTTTTAGCAGCTTACCCATTTCCAAATGAAAATGATGGAACCGCAATAACAAGCATATCATGGGAAAACTTTTTGAATTGGCGCACGAGCATATTATCTTTTCTCCGTCCCGGAAATGCCACGCTTTTTTTGATGGGAAGAACAAATGCAATTGGTCATGCGGTAATTTTAGGAAGAGAACCCGCGAATGGACATAGACTAGGTATTTTGGATCCACAACAGAGTATAATCTATACTGATAATAATGAATATGACCCTTTACAAAATGAAATGTTTCAATATTTCCAAAAAGGCCATTTTTCTGGATTTACTCATATTTTCAATAGTGTAAAAAATACCCATCATATTAGAGGTGATTTTACAGATGTAATTCCTATTAGAAAACCATTGAGGCTTAGTCCCGAAGCAAAACGGCAACGTATAGGAAGAAGCCCTTCTAAAAAAGTATACAAGACGTACAACCAGAGATCAAGAGACAAAAATAAGGCAAGTCGTAGAACTAGAAAAAAGAATGATATAATTAGAAAAAATGCCAAGATTCGGAAATTAAAATCCAGTAGTCCAATATCCAGTAAAAATTCAAATTCAAAATCAAGTAGAAACTCAAATGATAGTCCATTTAGTACCAGACTAAAGTCTTTTGCGTAAACGACCAACTCATCTCTCTGTACCAACTTTTCTTATCATTCTTATCATTTTTCTCATTCCTTTCTAGATTTTCCAATATTGCAAAACGAAGATAATTACAAGCAGAGATGAAATTGAGATAATTATCTTCCACATTTGTGACCACGACGACGATGATGCAATATTTGTTAGATTAAGATTTGATAAATTTGGTAAATTTGAAGAGTTTTGTCTGTGTGATTGGGCATGAAATAGTTCATTTGCTTCTTCAAATGTAGGTTGATATTTTTCCAATGTGGAATTATATTTATTATGTACAAAAAACACCCATTTCATAAAAGAATCACGGCTTCCTAAATATGGACTGACAGGAAATGCATCCAACATTTTCAGAAATCCGTTACTCATTTCTGGATGAGGTATAAAGAGTGGAAAATTTTGAATTAGATCATAATATTTTCGCCGGACTGTATCATTTGGTGTATTAGGATATGTCCGTGCAACAGAATGTAGAAAAAACCAATAACAAGGACCCCAATATTGTTCATCACCGGGTATTCCCGATTTATAAATTTCGTGCATATCTTTCATGTCGTTGATATCGTTAATGTCTTTCATTGTTTATTTACTAAAATGATATAGAATTTTTTCACACATCTATCCATCGTCCATCATCTATCATCCATCATCCATCTCACAAAATATCAATTTTATCAAAATATCAATATTTGCCGTCTCATCATTGATGATGCCACAAGTCACACATAAAACAACTACAAATTGGTCAGGAGGTCAAAGTCTACCAAATAATCATGATTGTTGTAATAACTGCGGTAAAGTAGGACATTTACAACATCAATGTAAAATGCCGATTATTAGTACGGGAATGATAATATTTAGGAATCGTTCGCGTACATCTCGCGAATATTTAATGATTTGTAGAAAAGATTCTTTAGGGTATGTAGATTTTATGCGAAGTAAATATTCAATTTATAATAAACATTATCTATTAAACATGTTTTTTCAAATGACGACTATAGAAAAACAACGGTTAAAAACATGGACATTTGATGCCTTGTGGTGTCATTTATGGGGCGGGTATGTTGATTTGTCTTCAACCGCTCATATCAGGAATGATAATGATTTAGGCAATGCTAATAATAATAGTAGTAGTAATAGTAGTAGTAGTACTAATACAACTGGGACCTCTTCTAATTCTAGAAGAAATGATGATGCTATGATGAAGGACCGTTTTCATTCATTGATTGGTGGTATATCTAATAGAAATTCGTATTATGATTTATATACATTGATTAATGAAAGTGAATCTACATCTCCACCTCATTATTGTATAACGGGAAATTTGAGAGCAGTATATACTGAACCTGAATGGGGATTTCCTAAAGGCAGAAAAAATTCTCAAGAAAAAGATTTGCAATGTGCATTGCGTGAATTTGGAGAAGAAACTGGTTATCTTTCTTCAAATATACATGTAATTGAAAATGTTTTACCATTTGAAGAAATTTTTACAGGTTCAAATTACAAGTCTTATAAACATAAATATTTTTTAGGATATATGCCAGCATCAATTAAATCTAAACATGCACTTTCAGTTGCATCTACTTTTACCCCGACCGATGCGTCTCATGCTTTTGATTTATCCGGTGCATGCACCATGTCCAGTGCGCCCACTTCATCTGGTCCATCTGCACCATATAAAAGACCAACTTTTCAAGAATCTGAAGTTTCTAGAATGGAATGGTGTACCTTGGATGAATGTCTTGAAAAAATCCGGCCTTATAATATTGAAAAACGAAGAATGATTTCAAATGTTGATCAATTATTACAACGATATTCATTCAAATTATCACCTGTACTTCCAACACATGATCCATTATTTACACGAGACTCCTAGACTCTTGGATTTCCAATCAAGATATTTAGCAGCTTCAGGTGCTTTGGTAATACCATTTATTTGAAACATTTTGTGTATTCCTTTGTAAAAATAATGTAGAAATTGGTACGCGGCGCTAAAATACGATAACGAAAATGGGAAATGGGGAGATATTTGATTTGCATGATAAAAATAAATGTTTTTTTATCACGCAAAAAATGAAGAATATTGTTCGGTACATAGATACATAGGAATAGCGCTCAAGTAGATATAAAATGAAAAAGGTAAATAATAATAATAATAATCATGCATCTAAATCTGAACTTGACATCTCCTCCTCCTCCTCTTCCTCTCCCCCTACAAAAAAATCAACATTTAAATTGCGACGTACCGTGAAAAAAACGGGACCAAAACCAAAATTGAAACCAGAATCAGCAAAACAACAACCAATACTAGCATTACAACGATATCCATTATTAGATACGACAGTCACAGCATTTGTTTCAAAAATTGCCGAAATCCCAGAATTTAATTTTGTTGAAGACGATTCAATTTTGGCAGAATCGGTACATGAACAATCTGATATTCTTTGTAAATCTGAATTCCAATTAGCACCACATCAATTATTTCTCAAGAATTTCATGTCTTATAAAACACCATACAATGGTGTATTATTATATCATGGATTAGGAACAGGTAAAACAATCACTGCAATAGGTATTTCAGAAGGAATGAGAGATTATTTTGGTAAATATGGTCAATCACATAAAATCTATGTTGTTGCATCACCAAATGTACAAGCAAATTTTCGTAAAGAATTATTTGATGAAACAAAATTGGTTATTGTCAATAAACAATGGACTATAACTCCTGTAATTGGGATGAAATATCTGAGAGAAGTTATTCCATCAGATATTGGTTTTGCCGTTGTAGAAGAAAAAAAACAATTGGTAAATAAAATAAATTCTATTATAAATGCCAATTATAGTTTTTATGGTTATGTTGGATTTGGAAATTATATTAGTGAACTTAAATCATCAGGCCGTTTAGCACAAGTATTGAATGATTCATTGATAATTATTGATGAAATTCATAATATCAAAAAAGTCTATGAATCAAATGAAAAAGAAATTGATGATGGTATTGTTCAATCACAAAAAGATCCAGAAGAGTTTGTAGATGATGATGATGATGATGATCGTAGTGGTCGGACCAAAGTATCTGATCAATTGGAAATATTAGTTAAATATACCGAAAATGTCCGACTTGTTCTTTTATCTGCAACTCCAATGTATAATACATATTCTGAAGTATTTTGGTTAATTAATCTTCTTCGCCGAAATGATAAACGTCCACCGATTCCATCATTTGATTTATTTGATAAAGATGGTGAATTAACCGATGATGCGGCTGAAAAACTACAACAATTTGTCAATGGTTATATTTCATATGTACGTGGAGAAAATCCATATACATTTCCATTCCGTTTATATCCTCGTGATTTTGTGACTGTGGCAGCAGAATCGGCGACGTCTTGTTTTTTCAAAGATGATAATTATAAAAAAACTGGTTTATCAGCACCAATAATTGATCCGATAGGTGAAGAAATTACTGAACCATTGAAATATATTCCTGTTTATGTAAATCCACCAATATCTAATGAACAATATGATATTTATAAAAATGCCATTGCAAAATCATTAGCTACAACAAGTGTAAAAGTAAAAGGACAACAACAACAACAACAACAATTCAATCAACCATTTGGGCATCATATTAAAACAGCATTTAAAAATGAAATTATTCAAAGTGGATTTCAATCATTAAATATGACATATCCTACAGGTGGATTTGGTTCAGATGGTTTAATGTCTGTCATGACATACAATAATGCACGAAAAATATATACATATAATAATCAATCTGCACCTGCTATCTTTAGTCCTACTGAATTACCGAAATATAGTTCTAAACTAAGTAATATATGTTCAATAATTAATAAATCAACTGGAATTTGTATTATTTATTCTAATTTTATTCATGGAGGATTAGTACCTATGGCATTGGCATTGGAAGCAATTGGATTTCATAGAATAACAGCGAAATATGATGATGATGGACATATTAATTTATTAAATATATCATTGACGGAGAATGGTTCACGAATAAGTAATAATAATCCATTATCATACATTATGATTACAGGTCAAGAAACTAGTATTGAAAATGCTGCAAATGTCAAATATGCATCAAGTTTGGGAAATAATAATGGTGATTTAGTAAGAGTCATTTTAATTTCCATGTCGGGTGCCGAAGGATTAGATTTTAAAAATATTCGGCAAGTTCATATTTTAGATCCATGGTATAATATGAGTAGAAATGAACAAATTATTGGAAGAGCTGTACGTAATATGAGTCATTGTGGATTAGAATTTGCCAAACGTAATGTAGAAGTTTATCTTCATACAACACAATTTCAAAATCATCCCGAGGAAGAAGCATTGGATACTTACATGTACCGATATGCTGAACAAAAAGCAATTTTAATTGGCAAAGTTGCAAGAATACTTAAGAAAAGTTCAATTGATTCTCAATTAAATTTTGGTCAAACTAATCTAACAGTGGAAGAATTGGCGAAAAATCATAAAAATAGAGATATTTTAATTGTATCTGCATCTTCTGCATCTTCTGCATCTTCTGCCTCAGCCAACAATATTCCTAAATTTATTCAACCTGGAGATAAACCTTTTACCCAAATCTGTGATTATTTACCTTCATGCCATATCGGTAAAAGTGAAGATGATGATGATAATAATGATAATAATGATCCTGTTACAGAATATAGTTTTATTACACCTAATTTGGATTATTTAAGAAAACGTGTTCATGATTTATATGGTCAAAAATCAATTTATACCGGTGAAGAAATTGTCGCAAATTTAAATTCAGCCAAACGTCATCCAATTGAACAAATATATTCAGCAATTACTTATATTATCAAATATGATGTCATCATTGATGTATTAAAACGTCAAGGACGTTTAGTGAACCGAGGTAAATATTATTTATTTCAACCAACTAGAATAAGTGATAAAAATTCAACATTTATTGAACGACAATTACCATTTATTACACGAAGACGTGAATTGATACCGACAAAGGTAAAAGCTGGACCCGCACAGCCCGCACCGGCGCAAGCGCCCGCACCAGGACCGGCACCATTGCGACCAGGTCAACCTCAGGTAAAACAACCGCACGCATCATCATCATCAAATGAACCTGCCGTTCCAATCGTTGCTTCTAATAAAGGATTTCAACCGTCCCAAGTATCTAAGTATTTTACTGAATGTTGGAAAGATTATCGTCAAATATCCAATGATAAAAATTGGTTTTCAGTCGTCAATTCAGTCAAACCTGTATTACTCAAATTATTCGGCATTTCACCTGAAATTGTTGATAAATTTGTGATTCATCACATGGTTGATAAATGTATTTACAAGAGAGAAATGTTTCTTATGAAAGATGGTGACAATGATAATAAAGACGATGAATTTTCCGATGAAATGATGAAATATATTCGTTCAAAAATAATTACTGATAAACGAGGCAATAGTTTATACATTAAAACATTAACCGACAATTTACCTCAATATTATAAACATCATCATCATAAAAAGAAAAAAGTGGATGATGATGACAATGATGACGACATTATTCTTCAACCTGATCTTGAAGTCATTGAAATTGCACCATTCCCTTCCATTTTTGGAATTATTTCTCATGATGTAGCCGATATTATTCGTGATTCAGAGTTACATTATACATTTAAAATGAGAGATACTGAAAGTGGAAAAAAGAAATTGGATAATTCAGTCAATGCAAATACCAAAGGTCGTTCATGTGCAACTATTACAATAAGAACATTGAAAGATTACTTTGAAAAACTATATAATCATCCATTAAACCAAAAACAAAAGAATATCATTAATTCAAATGAAATTTATCTTGAAAATGCCGACAAATTAAAAAAAGGATTATATTGGTGTTGTTCACTTGAACTTATTTTGAGATATTATGATACACTTGATGGTGAACATCATACATGGTTTTTGGATCCTGAACAAGTACATTTATCTATGCAGCCGTTGAAACCCGCAAAACAAATGAAACAAGTGAAACAAAAAGTAAAAAAGTAACAACGCCGCCCATATTAAATATTAAATAATCCGTTATACTATGACGATGCGTAGGAGACGGTTTATTAAAAACATACTTCTGCCATTATTATTATTAATCTGTTTTGGAAGTGTTTTATTGATAATGGTTTCATCAAATAATAATAAAAATGAGAATTTCAGTGTAACTCATCCTAATCTAGACTTGGGAAATTTCCTAAGTGTATACTACGATGAATTGTTAACAGCAACATTGAATAAAAGAGATTTTATTTTTGATGGAAAATCTACAAAAACACCCATGATTTTTATAGAGAATTTGGATTCGTTTATTTCATATGATGAGGCTTTAACAGTTACTCAACTTCTTAATAAACATTTATATTTCTTATTAAATACAAATGTTAATGGTATTCTAATGCTTTTTAATTACAATTTAATAGTATTATGTAAACGATAGCAACAATATAA
>TBL_comb47_HYPODRAFT_10008215_pt1 | contig 10734 bp, 17 predicted proteins | sample TroBogypolimnion_40_FD_10682 | JGI IMG/M metagenome (IMG submission 10682) | reverse complement strand
TGTTCTCAACATTTAGAACGTTGAATTGCACCCCAAGTGCTTGATTTGCTTGTCTCTCAAGACCTTAGGAGGTTTGTGATCTGGTATCTTCTGCCCCGCCAAGATCATTTCGAACTGATTCCAAGTCGATCGAACAATTTCCAACCCGTTAGGGGTCACCTCGGGTGCGCTCCTAGAATACTTTCCGGATCAAACAGGCTTCCTCATAGGCCTCAATGTCTTTGAGCCGGTACAAGACCCTTCCCACGATCTTCGCTGGGCATGGAGATTGCACTTGTCACAGAAGATGTCGCGGCAGCGCATGCAAAAGCAATCGCTGAGGAAGCAGTGTCCCTTCAGGAGCCTCTCCTAAAACCGTGGGCTCAGACCGTTTCCTATGTCCTCGGTCCTGATGGGACGCTCTTCGAAATTTGCTCCCCGCTGGTCAGCTAAAAAGTAGGCCTTTTTAGTTGCAAAAACTTGTTGTATCATGATGGATCATGATGGATCAAGCTATATCAAGAAGGTGATATCAATGGCTACAGTTGCACGCGAAAAGTTTTCTTCTCAGGCATCGCCTGACGTGTTGACCGCATTACGTCAAATTGCTGAGGTGCAAGGCCGGCAATTTCAGGCCGTGCTCGACGAGGCTCTGCGTGATTACATCGACCGCCAGCAAAAGACTCGACCCCGCCGCCACGTGATGGCGTCGTTTGCGTCTAGTCTTGATGAGTTTGATCACTTGTACCGCGAACTTGCAAAATAGACCGTGCAGCGCGATTATTTAACCGTGGCCGATGTGCTCGGCATGCACACGATCTTAATGCAAAGGTATGGCGGCGCGGGTGGTGTTCGTGACCCAGGCGCCCTCGAAGCAGCCCTGTTTCGAGCACAAACGGGTTACTACGACGATATCATCGCTGAGGCTGCAGCATTGCTAGAAAGCCTTGCTATAAATCATCCCTTTGTGGACGGCAACAAGCGTATCGCTTTTGCGGCCGCCGACGTGTTTCTGCGCATCAACGGCTGGTGCTTAAAGAGGCCACCATTGGTCATTCACGTAGAGATGCTGCAGATGTTCGAGGCTGGCACGTTTAATATCGCCCATCTTGAACCGTGGCTGCGAGGGTTTGCCGTTGCTCAAGAGTGATGGTGGTTGGTATCCCTCCCGCAGACCAAAAGCAAAAAACCTGAGATTTCAGCACCTCAGACGGTTTGTGATGGAGTCAGGGCTGCCCCGCCAAATAGCAAGTAAAAATGCGCCTTCTGGCGCTTTTTTATTTCCTACGTACCATAAGACATATCAACAAAGTTGGGCTTGTATGAAACAAGTCTCTAGCGATCGTTGCTGATGATGTTTTGAAATTGCTTGGGGTAGTGCATTCAAATTCCTGCCCAGCCAGACCCCACCGTACCCCCACCCGGATTTCACGTTCAACCTTGGAGCGGGTAGACTGCAGGCGTCAACGCTTCGACGGCGGGTCAATCAGCGTGACTGGCCAGGTGCGGCGCAGGAGTTACGGCGGTGGGTTTACGGTGGCGGCAGAGTGCCGCCAGGGTTGGTGCTCAGGCGGGAGGCTGAGTCTTTGCTGCTGGCATCCGGTCAATCTTGACAAGGCTTGTTGGCTGGTAAATAATAATAGTTATTAACTGTTATGAGAGTATCATGCCCACCAGCGTTGCCCTGAGCCCCCATTTTGAGACCTTCATCCGCGACCAAGTCGAAAGCGGCCGCTACAACAACGTCAGTGAAGTCGTCCGTGCTGGACTGCGATTGCTCGAGGACACCGAGCGCCAGCAGGCTATCCAACTCCAAGCGCTGAGAAATGATATCGCCGCAGGCAAGGCCAGCGGCGCAGCACTTGCTGCGGACCCCGTGTTTGATCGATTACAAGCCAAATACGCACAGCAGGCGACTCGCCAAGCTCGCTAATGCAGTTACTGATAACGCCCTTGGCAGCGTTCGATCTTGAAGAGATCGGCGACTACATTGCACAAGACAATCCGGTTCGCGCCGGAACTTTCGTGGCTGAGTTGCGTGCGCATTGAGAAAAGATTTGTCTCAACCCTGCGGGCTATCGGCGGCGGCCCGAGCTGTCTGATGACTTGCGCTCATGCGCGCATGGTAACTGCGTGATCTTTTTTGAGTCCACGACAGAGCAGGTCACCATCGTTCGCATATTGCACGGCGCACGCGATATTCCTGAAGTCTTGAACCCCACGTAAAGTCACTCAGTTTTGTAGCTGCTCAGCGGAGCTGATACTTTTCTCAGCGGCCCTTTGCTCCCTTTTTTGTCGATCGAGAAAGCGAATCGCGCCTTGGGCGAGGATGGCACCAATGAGGGCCATGGTACTTGGCTCGGGTTTTGAGTAGATTGGTTCTTGGGGGTGAGATTGCATGCTGCGGGCTCCTTTGGGTTCATGAAGCCGCATGTTTGCTTCTATCTCTAAGAGCTATCAAGTCGATCTGACCTCTCGGGTTACATCGCCGTATCGAATAGCTGTCTCAACATTTAGAATGATGCATTGAACCCCAGGAGCTTGATCTACGTGCCCTTGGAAAACTTAGGCGGTTTGTGATCTGGTATCTTCTAGCCCGCCAAGACTATTTCGAACTGATTCCAAGTCGTTCGAACAATTTACAACCCGTTCGAGGCCTCCTTGGGTGAGCACCTAGAACACTTTCCGGATCAGACAGGCTTCTTCATAAGCCTCAATGTCTTTGAGCCGGTACAAAACTCACCCCACGGTCTTCAAGTACTGCGGGCCCTCTCCGACGGTGCGCCAGCGCTGAAGGCGTGCGACTGAACACACCCAACGTTCGGCAAGCATTGTTTCGGTCAGGAGTTGGCGGGCAGCTTCGACCGGGACCTCTGGAACCAACAGTTTGGGCTCGAACTTGGGTTCGTTGGCTGCGGTTTTGGCGATGCCACTGGACAGGGCGTCCAGCACGTCACCCATTTTTTCAGCCCGTGGGTTCGAGGATGAGATGTTGTTAGTAGCCATGGCCTTGCTCCTTGATGCCTATATGCAGTGGTTTCATATAGGTTCATACCGGTTGGCTGCGCGTTTTTCTCAGCAAGGTGGGTTGGTGCATTTCACGGGCAAGGCTTACGTAAGATGATGATCACGATTCCTTCGCATGTTGCATGTGCCGGGTTGCCGTCCGAGGCCATGGAAAAAGTGTTTGTGACGATCTTTATGGGGGCTGCTTTGGGCCATATGCGGACATTCACCAATGACCGATAACTGGAAGCTCGGTTGCTCCAATTACCGGCCTAGGTTGAGCGCCTAGATCTCTGTTTTTTCAGAAAGCTTCAAGGCATCCTCGACCTCTCGACCAAGGTGGACATATCGGCCCAGACGCTACCGTGCCTTACTTCGTCAGCTTATTCGAATCCGCCCATTTTTTTATAGATTCACGCGCTGTCGGGGGTGCCCCGAAAAACCGCGCCTGTTTCGTAGTGTCCGCGATGAACTTGCCTGTCCTGAAGAACAGGAACATCTGGATCAGGTCATACCCTAGTTCCGAAAATGGCTTGATCAACCGCACCACCACGCTAAACACCGGCCAGGGCACTAGCCACAGTGAAAGGGGTTTGCCCGTGATCTGTGTGACCAAGTCTGCGATCTCGTTCTGGCTTTTTGGGCCATCTCGCCATCCAATATCTATCGTCTGATTGACGATTTCCTCGTCAGGGTAGATTGCTGCCTTCGCAATGACGATAGCCAAGTCATCCGTCAGCACATAGGACCACGGTGTGGTCTTGTCGCCAACACTGTAGAAACGACCTGAGCGCACACCATCAGCGACATAGTCGGCGCTCTGGTCCAGAAACGCCGGTGCGCGAACAAAAACATACGGCAATCCGGACGCTTTGATCAGATCTTCAGCAACTTTTTTAGCGTGAAAGTGCGGTACATCCGGTGCAGCCTCGCAGGCCACGATGCTAAGGAACACAAAACGTTTTACGCCTGCCCGCGCAGCGGCTTCGATCAGGTTCTTGTTGCCTTGAAAGTCCGCTTCTATGGTCTCCTTCATGTAGCCGTTAGCCGAACTGACTACGACATCCACACCCTTAAGCGCCGCATCCAAAGTTGTCGGGTCCATTAAATCGCCGCGCACCCATTGCACAGCCGCGTTGGCATCCACAGGCGCCCCGCGTCTCGACATGGCGCGCAAAGCAAGCGTTGCGTCCTGCGTCAGTTGGCCCAGGATTTTTGCTCCCANAAATCCGGTCCCACCCACAACAAGAATTTTGTGGCTGCCTTGATGGTTCGTGCTTTGAGTCATTTTGAGAGCCTTGTCTTTGTCATCTGAATCACTTTCGTTGGGTAGTAATTTGGTGTCCCGACATCCACTCGTTACTTTTGGAGCGCGGCCCCGATTTCTTTGATTCGCCGTTCCCCAGCCGCCAAAGTTTCTGGCGACGAATGCACCGAGTAGGTGCCCTTGACCAGTTCCTGTGGCAATTTGGCCGCGGAGCCCACCAGAAAAGCACAGTTCCCCGATGCGTGAAAGTGCAGCGCGCCGTGGCCCTTTTCAAAAACTGCCATCTCACGATTCAGAACTTCTCCATGCACGGATAGTTCGCCAGACTGAGCAAAGGCCCAGGCAATGTCGTGCTGACTGGAAGGTTGGTAGGTCCAGCGTTCGCCGGCTTGTAGTTGCACCCACAAATAGCAGGCATCTATAGGTGCAACTATGCTGCTGGACAAGTTCTCAAAGGTGCCGAGCAGAACTGTTACCGGTCCCGCGCTGGGTACATCTTTGGGCTGCAGAAACATAGCACTGGGTTGTGCCAGTTCGTGCGACGGTGGCAGAGCAAACCACGTTTGGAAGGCCAACATACGCATGCCATTCAAGGGTTGTGCCTTATGCCAAATGCCGCTGCCTGCCACCACCCACTCCACGCCGCCCTGTTTCACGGTGTCGACTTGGCCCGTGGAGGTGGTGTGCTCTATATCGAATGTCAGCGGGAAGGTGAGCGTGGCAATGCCGGAGTGCGGATGAAAGCCAAAGTTCGGACCGGTACCCTTTGCCTCGACGTAATCTAAAAAGATGAACGGCTTGAGCAAATGACCCAAATCATTTGGGCTCATGAGCCGGGTAATCGGGCCATGCGTTTTGCCGCTTGTGCGGGCAATGATGCGTCGCATTATTTGTTGCGCAAGGACGGCATGCCAAACGGAATAGTAACGATCGCCAAAAACCAGATCACTGGTCCGCCAACAGTACCGGCATTCAGTTCGATGACACCGGACACCACCAGGGCGAAGAGAAAGGCCAGGTCACCTATGCCGATGACGACCAGGCCCAGCAGGTAGCCGACCCAAGAGGCCCGCTTGAGGATCAGCCACGCAACGAAAAAGCCCAGCACTCCGTAGCCTCCTACATCGATGCAAAAGTTCAGGATCAGTTGGCCCTGTGCAAACAGGGTGACGGGGTCGGTGGCGTGAACGAAGGCCTCTCGCGGCACGGCACGGCCACCGATCAACATGTTCCACAAACCTGTGGTGCCGCCAGTCAGGTATTGATGCACTCCCTCCGCACCAACCCAGATGTGCAATATGCCCCAGAGAACGAAAAGCCAAGCACCCACCTTTGCTGCAGGGCCAAGGGAGAGCTGCGTGGCTGATAGTGCGTTTTTGCTGGGGTATGCGAGTGTTGTCATTGCTGACTCCTTGTAATGGGCTCGTGCCGGTGTCGGCGAATTTGGTTGTTGACCCAAGTTTAGGGGTTGAAAAAAGAAACACAAGTCACTAATATGAGACCTATCGTTTCAGAAATAAACCTCATATGAACTTGGATGACTTGTCGGACTTTGTCTTGGTGGCTTCCAACGGCGGCTTTGCGCAAGCCAGTCGCACCAGTGGTCGGCCCAAAGCCAGTTTGTCGCGAAAGGTGATGGATCTGGAAGCCAGTCTGGGTGTGCGCTTGTTTGAGCGCGGGTCCCGCTCTGTCCATTTGACGCAGGAGGGTGAATTGCTCTTCAAGCGCACCAATGGGCCACTTAATGAGATCGCGGAGACCGCAGACCTGCTGCGCGACGGCAACTCGCAGCCCCAAGGGCGCTTGCGCATCAACGTGCCATCACTGTTTGGGCTGATGTTGATGGGTCGGCTCGCTGCCCAATTCAAGGCAGCGTATCCCGATGTGCTACTGGAAGTGACCATGGAGGACCGTGAAGTCAATCTGGCCAGCGAAGGCTACGACCTGGTTATTCGGGCCAATCCCAAATCAGACTCAGAACTTGTAGGATTCTGCTTCCATAGGGAGCAACTTTTAGTGGTTGCTGCGCCAACGCTGACCCAGCAGCAGCCCGTTCCGGTGGTGGTCAGAAATTCCGCCCGCAATAAGGCCCTGTGGCAAATTGAAGGAACACCGTTGCGGGAAATTCAAACTCTGCCGGTGCTGGAATTGCCGGCATTCATCATGATTCGCGATGCTGTGCTCACAGGCATTGGTGCTGCCAAGCTTCCCCATCTTCTCGTCTCAGACGATCTGGCGACGGGTCGATTGGTGAGTTGGGGGGCGGTGACCGGGCAACCGACTGAGATATGGGCGCTCCACACATCAAGGCGTTTGGCGAGTGCGAAGGTCAAAGCGTTTATGCAGTTTCTTAAAACTGTCTTTCCAGAAGTCTGAGCCACTGCCAAAAATGTTCTGGGTATCACGTCCACCATCACAGTTTGGCACACCAAACAGCGGCCATGGTGCCAGCGATTTGATTTGTAAGTAGATGTCGGTTGTTTGGTGATGACTTCTCAGCTTGATACGCCCGCAATGGTTCGGGAGGGCTCAGTGGGGCGACCTATCAGGTTCGAATTCCGGAGCAATCAAACACAGAGGTTTGGCAAACTTACGCAGCACGCGGCTGTCTCCACATTTAGAATGATGAACCGGACCCCAAGAGCGGGGGTATTTGCGGTGCATTTTGGGTACAGTTGTTAAAATCGCTTGTCAGGACGCTGTCCGGACACTATGATGTGACAACTAGTCAAAAAACGGGTTGCCATGACCGCAGTCATTCATTCCAAATCTGAGCGCATCGATGTGCGCGCCACCATGCCCGTGAAGCAATTGCTTCAGGACGCGGCGCGTGTGGCGCACAAAAATGTGAGCGAGTTTCTCCTCGACGCGGGCATCATCGCGGCCAACCAGACCTTGGCTGACCGCACCCGTTTCGAGCTGAGTGACGAGAAGTGGCTGGCGTTTCAGGCGGCACTGGATCAGCCCGTGAGCGCCAAGCCCAAGCTCAAAAAGCTTTTGTCTGAGCCAGGGCTGCTTGGTTGAGTTCGCAGGCTTACGAGCCAGTACGCAAACTGGCCAGTTCGGACGCCGTTGAGTCCTTTGATTGTGGCCAGAGCGCACTGAATCAGTTCTTGCAGCGCTTTGCGATCGTCAACCAAAAATCCAACAGCGCGCAAACCTACGTGAGCTACCATTCGGGCTCGGTCGTTGGTTTCTACAGCTTGGCGGTTGGCAGTGTCGAGCCATCCAATGCGGCACCGCGTGTGACCAAAGGTATTCCACAACACCCTGTGCCCGTGATGATTTTGGCCCGGCTTGCCGTGGACCTTCAGCACCAAGGCGCAGGGCTTGGCAAAGCGCTGCTTAAAGATGCGCTGCTGCGGACAGCGCAGGCGGCGGATATTGCCGGGATTCGTGCACTGTTGGTTCACGCCAAGGACGAGCCTGCCAGGCAGTGGTATCTTAATTGGGAGTTTGAACCCAGCCCATCTGACCCGTTTCACCTGTTCCTTTTGATGAAGGACATCAAAGCCATTGTAGGCAAAGCCTGAGATAAAAGTTCCGGGAATTTGGCCGATTTATAAATCGTATGAAAAGCCCTTAAAACCGTTCAATATTGACCGCCGGGGGTGCTGCGTAAAACTTGGACTGGTTTATGAAATGCTGAATTGGATCAAAGAGATTTGATTTCAGTGGTTGCTGATCCAATTTTCAACACGCAGCCCAGCATAATTCACAAAGTCCGCTTCGTTGTTGGTGACCAGTGTCACCCCTAAAGCGACCGCATGGGCGGCGATGAGTTTGTCAAGGGCATCGCGGTTGCGATCTTTGTAGGCTGCGCGGATGGGCCCATAGGCCTTGGCAGCTTGTGCCTCAAAAGGCGCAACCAGGATGTCGTCGAGCAAGCTCTCCAGTGCCGACCAGTTCGCTTCCTGTGCCGCAGTGCTTGAGCAGGCGATACCAAATTCAAGCTCAGCTAAAGTCACAGCAGAAATAATAACGTCGCCCACAAAGCACTGTACAAACCGCTCGCGCACCTCAGGCGGCTGGTGCTTCATGAGGTAGATGCAGATGTTGGTGTCGAGCATGTACTTCGGATTCATAAAGTCTCGCGCTCGCCCTCCACGTTTTCGCCTCGGCCCTGGGCGATGAAGTCAGGTGAGAACTTGGCAAGTTTCCATGAAGTCAGGTGAGAACTTGGCAAGTTTGCCCAACACATCGCCCATGCGACGCTGGGCCGGACGGATGCGCAACTCGTCCCCGATTCGTTCGATGACCAGATCAACGTCCCAGGTGCTATAGGCAAGATGGGCAGGAATGCGAACAGCTTGCGAGTTGCCGTTCTTGAAAAGTTTGGTATTGGCCATCGTGAACCCTTATTGGATGTACATGTACATCTTAGCCCAAGAATGAATGAAAGTAAAGCCAAGTATCAAGTCGATCTGAGGCGCGAGTTACACCGATGTATCGAATAAATGTATTGATATTTCGAATGATGAACAGGGCATCGAGATCTTGATCTACCTGCCCTTGTAAAACTTAGGCGGTTTGTGATGAAGCATGTTCTACTGCGCCAAACCTTAAAACCCTTGTAAAACAAAAAGCTTACAATGGTTTTTTCTCCTGTACCGGACTGAGATGAAATTTTTGAGTCATCGAAACACCCAAAAACGTCATACAAATGTCTCCGAGTGTCCCCGTTTTGTCCCCGTTTTGTCCCCGTTTGTAAGTATTGACGGGAATCGAAGTTTTTTTGACGCTTAGGAAGGCTTTTAGGGCGATGCTTTCAGCCCGCGCTCTATTCTTCGAACCAAGCCCATCCAGTAAAACGCCCGGCTGGTCTTGTCCCATCCGGGTAACGATCGCTATCTCAACGTCCGAAGTCGGGGTTCAACTCATTGGGGACGTCATGCGACAACCCCAGCCTTATGGCTAGCCCCAGGACGACGCTCAAACGGACTGTCAAAACAAAGTCGCTTCGCTTGGTTCGCTTGGCCAGTCCGTTTCAGCCCGACATTGCAAGTCAGGGCCTTTCCCGGATGTCCCTTGTGATGGGTCAAGCCAAGGTCCGACATCGTCCTTATTTGCCAGCAGTCCTGTGATAAACAGAATGCGCGGAGAACGCAGTTGCGGTAATTTCAACGTCACCGGCGGCAATCCCCGCCCGTCGCGCAGCATCTTGCCAATTGCCAACTATGTTTGCAATTTCATTGACGACTCGTTTGGCGCGGTCAGGCATTAGCCCGTAGAACTCCGCGGTACTAAGAACCGTGTCCAGGCTTGGGCGATTGTCAGTGTCGTCAATGTTCAGAACGTGTTCCGCTTTGTCGATGTTGGGGTTCACGTCGAACGCTGGCGCAAGCCGCCACCCGGTGGTGCCAAGCACGAATCCGTGGTTGCGTAGGTGGTCGTCCCTGTTGCCAACGGCCACGTTAAAAGCCACCCTTCGGAACAACTGTTCAAGGTCTGCATCCGCATGCTCGGCATCCCCCTTCGAGCGAAGAAATTGCGCGAGCTCAAGGTAGCTCGTTCCCTCGCTGTGTTCCTTCCGAAGGAGGGTCATCGCAGATGCATAAAACCGGCGCGCTCCTTTGAAGCGGTCAAAGCGTTGAACACAGAAGGTGTGGAAGTCATTATTCAGCCTGAACATCTTGGCCGGCGGCACGTCGATACCTGCTTTCGTTGCCAAGCCGTGGACAACCCACTCCCATGCGCCCACGTCGCGGTCATCGTCTCGGGCAGGGAACTTGCCGATCCAAAGGGAACCGTCGGTCTCGGTGAAGTTTGCTTTAGGCCGCGCTCCACCGAGCGATGCGCCGGGCGCAACCAGAACAGCCAGCCACTTTCGCAGCGCGTCGAAGTCGTCGATGCGACGGCTGCTGAGTTGATAGGCGACAGCTTCGAGTTCCTGAAGTGTCGAAATGGGCGGTGCTGCCATCTTCTGGTTGCCCAGGAATTCATCAGTACCGGCAAGTCGAAAGCGCAGCGCACCTTGACGGGTGAAGTCCTGAACGCCAATGAGAAAGTCCCACGCGTAAAGCGTGCGTGGGGTGCGCTTTTCGTCCTTGGCTTGCAGCGCCTCACGGCGTTTCATCAGCGTCTGTCCCCAACGGTCCGGTGACGAGTCCAAGAACACGCCGAAGTTGCTCAGTTCAGGTTTCGGAAAGAACGGGTGGTCGTCGAGTGACAGATCCGGGTCAAGTGCGAAGGCTCGTGCATCCCTGAGCCAACTCGGCTCATAGTGGAAACGAATTTGCCCACGATCATGCGCGAGCGTGCCCACCAAGCACGGGGGGCCCAGTTCACAGTCGAGCCAGACCTCCAGGACATTGCCTTGGTTATTCATGCCGACACCCCAGAGTCGCGCTGTGCAGTAGATACTGGCTCGTCCTTCGCCTTGGATGTCAAGAAACGCCGCCGAGGGAGAGGCGGGGTTGTTTCCAGTGCCAAATCCTGCAGCTTGCGCCCAACTTTGTCGTCGGCTGCCAGCGCATTGATAT
>TBL_comb47_HYPODRAFT_10008211_pt1 | contig 10737 bp, 8 predicted proteins | sample TroBogypolimnion_40_FD_10682 | JGI IMG/M metagenome (IMG submission 10682) | reverse complement strand
GTGGCGGCGCACCGCGCGGACGGGGAGGCCGGTCCTGATCCGGTCCCGGAAAGGCGCGGTCAGCTTCTCGACGTAGCGAGCCGACCCGCCGGTGATGACCCTCCACTCGAGAGGGTGCTCGAACTCCATGATGCCGTGGTTGCGGAAGAAGGTGACGAAGGTCCGCAGCGGAAACTCCTCCACCCGCCGCGGGTCGGCCGACCATATCGACGCCGCCATGGGGACGAGGAAGAAATCAATGAAGCGGCGGGAGTAGCCCCGGGAGCGCAGGGTCGGCACCAGGGGCCGCTCGTCGTCTTCTTCCCGCGCCAGAAGGGCGAACTCCCTCCTGAAGCGGAGGATATCCCTGAGCATCGCGTAGAACGAGGGGGCCAGCAGGTTCCGGCGCTGGCCGAAGACGGTATCGAGATTGTGGGTGGCGTATTCCCGGCCCTCGGGCTCGGACCGGAGGCTGAAGGTCATGCGGGTGGGCTGGGTGGCGACGCCGAGCCGCGTGATGAGCTTGAGAAAGTTCGGATAGGTCACCTCGTTGAAAACGATGAACCCGGTGTCCACGGCATAGCGCTTGCCATCGCGCTCAACCTCCACCGTGCGCGTGTGGCCGCCGATGTGGCCGTCCGCCTCGAACACGGTGACCTCGTGGTCCGCGTGAAGGAGATAAGCCGAGACAAGCCCCGATATGCCTCCGCCGACGATGGCGACTCTCATGATTTCCTTGGTATTGGGATTACAATCCGAACAAACATGCTTCCGGTCATCATATCAGACCTTATCGTGATTTGATTCCCCGCGCGCCAGCACCAGCTTCATCGTATCAAGGATATCCCCATCCTGAAACCGCAAGCGATGCAGTCGGCGGAATGCTTCGGAAGCCTCCTGATAGGCCTTCCGAATCCCCTCCATCCGATCCGCCCCGATAGCCCCGTTGTCAATCCACTGGTTGACGGACTCCACCGTCAGATACTCCGCCGTCTCCACGCCACCAAACCCCGCCCCCGCCAGCAGACGCGGAAAATCCTCCGGCACGAAAAAATTTCGCCGGGCCGGGTTGCGCAAGCGCTGGACCAAAAACGCGGTCTCCCGGTCGGCCTCCCCGTAAGCCGTCAGATGGCAGAGCACCACCCGGCCCCCGGGCTTAAGCACCCGATGGACTTCGGCCAAAACTTTCGCCGCATCCATGAACTGCAACCCCTGGCGGCACACGCAGACGTCGAAGGCCGCGTCCGGAAACGGCATCTTCTCGGCGTCACCCATCACAAGCTCGTCCCAAGGCCGGCGGCTGTGCTCGGTCATGTCCGTGCAAAGGTCGAGCCCCACCACGCGGCACACCTTCCCCTGGAAGGCTTCGGCCAAGGCTCCTGTGCCGGTGGCCAGGTCCAGCACGACGGAATCGGCCCCGGCCTCGGCCCAATCGCGGATCCGGCCGATCAGTTCCTGGTCGCGGACCCAGTTCGCGGAACGGTCGTAACGCGCGGCGCGCTTGCCGAAATGGGAGCGGGCGGCCTCCTCAGGCACCGGCGCAAGCCTCCCGTTCCTCGGTGATCTTCCAGATTTCGTGGAAATAACGCCGCAGGGTCTCGTCCGGCAGGTCCGTGAGGTTGATGATCTCGTCGTCGAAGTCCCGGATCTTGCGGGCGGAGAGCATGCGCAGGAAGGCGACGGTATCCGGAATCTTGCCCTTAGATACCGCATGATCAAAAAGGCTGGTGCCGGGGAACGGGACCAGGTATTTCACCAGGGGCAGGAAACGGCTATCCCGGATGTATTCCATCATGGCGCGCAGTGATTCCTCGGTCTCGCCGTAGAGGCCCACGATGAACAGCCCCCGGACGGCCAGTCCCGCCGCCAAGGCGGCGCGCACCGCCTGGTCTATCTCCTGAAGCTGGATGTTCTTGCGGTTGAAATCGAGGACCTGCTGGTCGCAGGACTCTATTCCGAACCAGATACCCTCGCAGCCGGTCTCCTTGAGGGTGCGCACGAACTCCGGCCCCACCTTCTGCACCCGGGCGAAGCAATGGTAGCGCACGCCGTACTTATGGAGGATGCGGCAGATCTTGGCGGCCCGCTCTGGGTCCGCGTTGAAAGTCAGGTCGTTGAGCCAAGTATAGGAGAAACTGGTCGCCTTCTTAAGCGCCGCGACCTCGGCCTCGAAACGCTCCAGGCTCTTGAAGCGGAGCAACGGGATGGTCTTGAAGCAGAAAGAACACTCGTGCGGACAGCCGCGCATGGAAGAGATAAGAATCTGGCCGCTCTTGAGGATGTCCTGATAGTTGGGCCAGATGGTGTAGTCCAGATCGGGAAGATTATCCAGGTCCTTGATCTGGGGCCGCGGCGCGTTGACGCGCACGCCGGAGGGCGACCGCCAAGCCAAGCCTTTCACCGACGCCAGATCGGGGGCCTTCCCCGTAAAGAGGCGGTCGAACAGTTCGATGAGGGTCAGCTCCGCCTCGCCCAATACCGCGAAGTCCGCCGCCGTGTTCTGGAGGAGCACCTCGGGCAGGGAAGTGACCAACGGCCCGCCCAGCATGATGCGCAAGCCGGAGTAGCGCTGGCGCAGGCCCTGGGTCACCTGCTCCAGGAACACGAAGGAGTCGCAGAAGCTTGCGATGCAGACCAGGTCCGCGTCCCGCGCGCCCTCGAGCACGAGCCCCACCGGATCTTCTTTGAGCCGGCAGTCGATGGTCCGCAGGGTGAAGCCCATCTTCTTAATCAGGGTCGCTATGTAGGTGAAGCCTTCGAACGGTCCGGTGACCAGGAACTCCCGTCCAGGCGTCGGGACCTGGGAGGACGGCGGCACCACCATGCAGATTGTCTGGGGCCGCGGCGTGACGACAGCGGCGCGCGAGATATCCCGGAGCCGGTCTTCCATCGGGTCGCGGGAGCTGGACCTGAAATAGTCGCAACGCGGCAGGGGTTCCATGATTATTCCTGAACTCTGATTATTTTATATCATAATTCCAACGGTAAGCCGTCCGCATCCGACGCGGCTCCCCCTCAGCCTTGGTCCAAGACCCGATCTTCATCATCGGCACGGAGCGTTCCGGGACGAACCTCCTCCGGCTCATGCTCGACGCCCATCCGGCCGTCGCGGTCCCCCACCCCCCCCACATTCTCCAGAACCTCTTCGCCCTGGAGCCGTCCTACGGGGACCTCTCCGACGACCGCCGCTTTCGGACCTTGATCCATGACGTCGCCCGGTTGGTGGCTCTGCATGCTTATCCGTGGGGCTTTCCCATCGACGAGGATGCCGTGTTCCGCGAGGCCAGCGGCCGCAGCCTGGTCTGCGTCTATTTCGCGGTCTACGACCAGTTCGCGGCGCGCGCCGGCAAGCCGCGCTGGTGCTGCAAGAGCACCCACATGCTCCGGCATGTCGCCCTGGTCCGCCACCACCGCCCCGCCGCCAAGTTCATCCTCATGGTCCGCGACGGCCGCGACGTCGCGGTCTCGGCACGGCAGAGCATCTTCAACCGCTACAGCGCCTATTACGCCGCCCGGCTCTGGAGCGAGGAGCAGCGCATCGGTATGTACTGGCTGAACCGGCTCTCGGAGCGGGAGATCCGGCTCCTGCGCTATGAGGACCTTCTGACCGAACCGCGCAAGACCGTAGAGTCGCTCTGCTCCTTCCTGGATATCCCATTTCAGGAAGGCATGCTGCGCTATTACGACACCGCAGAGGCCCGCACCTGCGCGTCCTTAAGCGAAGACTGGCGCAATACGGACCAACCCTTGCTGAGCGGCAACTCCGGGAAGTTCAAGCAGGCTTTAAACCCGGAAGAAATCGCCCTCTATGAAGCGATTGCGGCGCCGGAGCTCGACTACTTCTCCTATCACCTGTGCCGGCCGCTCCATGAATCCGAACGTCAGCGCGCCCTGGGCGTGCCCTTCCGCCTCCGCTATGCCGCCGAGGAGTTCTACCATCTGCTCCGCGTCCAGGGGCGGCGGCTGTTTCGGGACCGCAATTTTTCCAAACGCTTTCGGAAATTCTGCTTCATGCAGTCCTTGAAGCTGCGCCGAGGCTGGCTGTGAGCGGACAGCGCGCTGCCAACTTCCTCGCCCGCGTCCGGAAGCTCCGGGAAGAGGTCCGCTATCATATGGAACGGCGGGACGGCCCTCCGGCCGGGCCCGCGGCCTCGCTCTCGGATGTCCGCAAGGTGGCGCTGATCCTTTCCGCGCCGCGCTCGGGCTCGAGCCTCCTGCAGAGCCTGCTCAAGACATTGCCCGAGGTCTATGCCCTGAGCGGGGAATGCGTCCCCTTCTACAAGCTCAACGGACTGGCCTCGGATGCGGACGCTTCGGACGTCCTGCCCGCGTCCGCGGGCTCCCGGTCCCAGAGGCTGGCCTTGGGCCGGGACTTCCTGGACGACTTCTCGATGTCGGAGGATGCGACCTCGGATCCGCTCTGGAAAGAGCGTTATATCGATGACGTCGCCCTGCGCCTGCCTTTGCAGTGGCCGCAAGTCCCCTTCTCGTACTCCGCAGTCCGGAAAGCGGCCGGCGACGCCCTGGCGGCCCATCTCACGGCGGCGCCGCGGTTCTGCAAAGAGGGATTCTATCTGGAGCTCCTGGCCCGCTTGCGGCAGTGTTATCCCGCCATCGACCCGTATTACTATGACATCCCGGCACGCCTGGTCGCGGCGCGCTTCCCCAGGCTGCGTCTTCCTGCCGGCCCCCCGAACGACACGCTCCTCATCGAGGAGCCGCCCTTCATCCTGTTGGAGCCGCGCCGCAAAGCCGGCGCGGCCGCGCTCCGGAACCAGACGCTCCTGCTCAAGTCGACCGTTAACTGCTACCGTCTGGGCCTCATCCGCTCCCTGTTCCCCAATGCGGATATCCGCGCCCTCTATCTGACGCGCCATCCCCTCGCGTCCATCAACGGGCTCTGCGACGGCTGGCTGTACCGGGGATTCTTCTCCCGCAACATGCGCGCGCGATTGCGACGGGGCTTGGCGATCGCCGGATACTCAGACCAGCACCCTTGGGGCAAGTGGTGGTGGAAGTTCGACCTGCCGCCGGGCTGGGAGGAGTTCGCCGCCAGCCGCCTGGAATCGGTCTGCGCCTTCCAATGGAAGTCGGCGAACCGGCAGGTGCAGAAAGTCCTGCGCATGACCGCGCTGCCGGCTTTGCGGATACGATTCGAGGACATCACGGACGGCCTGGCTTCGCGCAAAAAATCCATGATGTCCATATGCCGCTTCCTGGATTTGGACTTCACGGGGTTCCGCGGGGCGCTGCTCAAGGCACCCCCGGTCGTCCAAGCGACGCAACCTCCCGACCCGCGGCGCTGGATGCAAAGAAGAGACGCGTTGGCCCCCTTGCTCCGCGATCGCGGCTTGCAAGAAGTCTCCGAAACGACAGGCTACGGCGAGCCCGGCCGATTTATCCTACAATAGGCCGCGATGAATACCGGCATGCGATGGCTCTTCCCTTGCGCGCTCCTGTGTCTAGGGGCCGCGGCTCAGGCGGCGGCCGTGCCGCCCGATGCCGCGGCGTTGCGCGACTACAACGTCATCATCGTCGACTTCGACACGCTGCGGGCCGACCGTCTGGGCGCTCTGGGCAACCCCCGCCCCCTGACCCCGAACCTGGACGCCGTGGCCGCCAAATCCTATCTCTTCAGCGGCGCCGTGGCGCAGGCCCCTTGGACTTTGCCCTCGACCATGTCCTTCTTCACCTCGCTTTACCCCCACCGCCATTCGCTGGTGAACAAGTTCTCGCTGTTCACGGAAGAGCGCAAGGAGCTCGCCCACCTGCCGCGCCGGTTCACCACCTTGGCGCAGGTCTTCGCGCGCAACGGCTACGCCACCGCGGGCTTCACCGGCGACGCCGGCCTGGAGGCTCACTTCGGGTTCGGCAACGGGTTCGACACCTACTTCGATTCCGTCACTTTCGGTGGGCTCGACCTCACGCTCCCGCTGGCCTGGGATTGGCTCCAGACGCATCAGGACCGCAAATTTTTCCTCTTCGTCCAGGGCTATGACGTGCACGGGCAGTTCCCGGTGCCGCCGGACTTCAAGAGCCGCTTCGCCGATCCCGGATACGATGGTCCCTTCCTGGGCCTCTACAGCGAGTTCATGGACCTGCGGATGAAGACCATCAAGGGCGAGGAGATCCGGATATCGACCGCCGACGCCCGGTTCTGGATGGACCGCTACGACGAGAAGACCGTGCGCGCGGACGCCCGGTTCGGCCGGTTCTGGAAGGACTTCTCCGCGCTGCCCGCCGCGCGCAAGACGCTCCTCGTCGTCATCGGCGACCACGGCGAGGAATTCGACGAGCACGGCGGCTTCGATCACGGGATGAAGCTTTACGACGAGCTTCTGCGCGTCCCCTTGATCCTCCATGCGCCCGACGGCGCCGCAGCCAAGATCAACAGCCAGGTCCGGCTCATCGACGTCATGCCCACCTTGGCGGACTGGCTAGGCCTGGCGGTGGACACGGACACCCAGCGGCAGATGCAGGGGACGAGCCTGTTGCCCTTGCTGCGCGGGCAGCCCCTGCCGCTGGACTCCTACGCCGAGACCTCCTTCCTGCTGCAGGCCGAGAAGTCATCCCTGCGCACCAGCGCCGGCTGGAAGCTCATCTATGACTTCGAGAACATGGCCGGCGAGCTCTACGACCTCCGGAGCGATCCCGGGGAAAAACGGAATGTTTACAATTCAGACCCCAAGACCGCCAAGGACCTGACCCAAAAGCTCTTGAGTTGGAAATAGCCGGGAGCGGGGACTCATCATGATCCGCAAATCGCTTCTGGTTCTGGCGGGCGCCCTGTCCGCGTTCCTTATAGTCGAGGTGGCGATGCGCGTCGCCGGGTGGGCTTGGCTGTCCCGGCAGGAGCAACTCAGCCACGGCCTCCAAAAGGAGCCGGGGGCCATCCGCATCCTTTGCCTGGGAGAATCGACCACCGCGCCGTGGGTGCCGGACGCTCAAGGGACCCATTCTTGGCCGACTCAATTGGAACAGATGCTCCAGCTGCGCCATCCCGATCTGCGCATTCAAGTCGTGAACAAGGGATTCCCTGGGACAACCTCAAGCGTCATCGTCGCTTGTCTTCCTGATTGGCTGGACAAATACGATCCTCAACTCGTCATCTCCATGATGGGCATTAATGATGCAAACCCGTGGTATGGAATAGTCAAATTCAATGGAGGGGTTCGCGGCACCGTTCCAAAATTCCTGGCTCACCTCAAGACATACAAACTTCTTCAATATATTCGACATGAAAGCATTCTCAAGACAATTCAAAAGGCATCCCAACCTAGCATTGAAAGCAGTTATTCAGAACTGGATCAATGTCGAAATTTATGGAAGGAATTCCCTCATCGCCCAGCTGAAATAGAAAAGGTCTGCTTGCTGGCGATGCGAAAACGGTCGAAAGATCCTCGCCCCTATGCCGCATTAGGAGAGCTTTACGAGAGATTGGACCGCGACGAGGATCCCGACAGAGCCTTGCAAACCGCGGCGAATCTGGGATCCTCGGAGTTCCAGGTATATTACCAGCTTGCGAAACATCACCAGATTGAAAACCCAGGAAGGGCAGAAAAAAACTATCTCACCGCAATCGCCCTGGCATCGAATCCCGAAGCTGCTCGCAAGGTCTATGAAACGCTTTCCAAAATGTACATTATTGAAGGCCGTTATAAGGAGGCGGATGCCATTTTTAAGAAAATCCTAGCCCTGGAACCAGACTACCAGCAAAGACCGTTAACGCTTGCCGTGTCTACTGGCGCCTCGGCTACCGCTGCGAATTATCGGACGCTTCTGGAGCTGGTACGGGCCCGCGGCATCACCCTGATAGCCATGCAATACGCGCGCAAAGACATCTCGGACTTGAGACGGCTCTTGGGCAAGCAGGACGGTATACTTTTTCTCAGCAACAAGGAGATTTTTGAAAAGGCTCTGAAGGAGTTCCGCTATGAAGATTTGTTTCTGGATCGGTTTGGTAAGACTTGGGGACACTGCACGCGCAAAGGCAACCAGCTGATTGCGGCCAACGCGGCAAAGACCGTCGACGCATGGCTCGCCGACACAAAGAAGCGTGACCTCAGATCTTCTTGGGCCCCTGCGGAGAAACACAACCTGTTCGAGCAGGAGCCCAAGGTCGCCAAGGACCTGACCCAAAAGCTCCTGGGCTGGAAATGAGCGGCGGCACACCCCAGCGCCAGCGCGGCGGCTAGAGGCCGGAGGTGCCGTTGTGGCAGGAGTCGCATTTCATCTGCGTCACATCCAGCCCCAAATCCACGGGATGCTTGAACGGCTGCGCATGCAGCCGCGCTTTGGCCACCAGCTCCGGCGGGCCCTGAGCCACGATGGTATGGCAGGCGTTGCAGTCCTTCGTCACGACCTTGCCCTCGCGGCTTTTATGCTCCCCGTCGTGGCAGCGGAAGCAGCCCGCGGAGGTCAGATGGCCGAGGTTGTCCTCGTGCGCGCGCCAATCCGCCTTCATCTCCGGGAACACGTTGGCTTTGAAAAGCTCGCCGATCGCCGCGCTCGCCTGCCGGACCGCCGTCCCCTTCCGCGCGTAGATCGCGGGATAATTCTTGCGGTAAAATTCCGGAATCTCCCGCGCGATCTTGTCTGCGGCCTCGGCCTCGGTCTGATAATCCGCCGCCAACAGCCGCATCGCCTCCCGCTTCAAAAACGGCAGTGACGCGTCGGCAAGCCCCGCGTCGAAGGCCTGGCTGACCGCTTGCTCCGGGGTGTTGAAGACGTGCGACGGCCGGGTGTGGCAGTCCACGCAGTCCATCCGCCGCAGGGGGAGGCGGGCGGCCCGCTCCGGAGTCAGCTTGCTGTCCCCGGAGAAATACTCGGTCACGCGCCCCTGCCGGTCCACCGCCTTCACATACGGGATGACCTGGCGCTTGGCGTCCGTCGCGGCGTAGAAGATGTCGTTGGCGATGTTCATGTGCGCGTGGATGCCGGAGGGCGCGCTGGTCGCCGTGCCGCCCCCGCCGATCTTGACCAAGGTCTGGATGCGCCAGGGGGTGTTCTTCTCGTCCGTCAGGTAGTGGACGAAGAGCTGCTGCCGGGCGCCGAAGAACTTGGCCGGCCAGTGGCACTGCTCGCAGGTTTCCTGGGCCGGCCGCAGGCTGTGCACCGGCGTCGCGATGGGTCGCGGGTACTTGCGCAGCGCCGTGGCGTAGACCTGATAGAGTCCGGTCAGTTTGGCGTGGACGAACCACTTCGCCCCCGGCCCCACGTGACAGGCGACGCAGGGGACGCGCGCGTGCGGCGAATACTGATAAGCCGTATATTCCGGCTTCATGACCTTGTGGCAGACCAGGCCGCAGAAGCGCACCGAGTCAGAATAATCGTAGGCCCGGTAGCCGGTGACGGAGAGCAGCACCAGGGCCACCGCGGCCAGGCCCGCGTAAGCGGCGAGGGCCAGGCGCTGGCGACCGTCGTTGAGGTCCAGGACCGGCAAAGACGGGGAGGGTTCTCCCGGGTGCAGGCGCTGCCGGCGCCGCTCCCAAAGCATACCCGCCAGAGCCAGCCCCAAGCCGGCCGCGGCCACGCCCGGCAAAACCAGGTAGATCAGGATCCCGGCATATGGGTTGCTGAAAGCGTTCATGAGGTCGGCGAACATCAGAGGCAGGCCCACGATCGTGGCAACGAAGGCGACGGCCAGGCCGACCAGGCTCAAAGGATTACGCCAGAGGCGTTCGGGGCGTTCTGTGGCCATAAATTAGTCTTGTATCATATCATACGGGCCGCCGCGAGGTCCTGATGGGCGTCAATCCTTAAAGATGATTCAGGTCATCCCCAGCACTGTTTTTGCTAATATCCCAATATACGGTGCCTTTCCTGGCCTAAACCGAGCATGGGATACAAACGGAAGATTCCCCCGGAACTGGCCTGCCCGTTCAGCCCGGGGGACCACTGCCGCAATTGCGATTGCCGCAGGCGCTGCTTCTTCAATTTTCTATCGCCGGAATCACTGAAGCGCTTCCGCAGCCAGCGCCTCATGCGGCGCTACAAGGCCCATCACTTCATCTTTCAAGAAGGAGACCAGCCGCAGGGCCTCTTCATCCTCTGCGTCGGCGACGTCAAGATGTCCAAGACCGACGACCGCGGCCGCGAGCTGGCCTTGCTCTACCTCTCCTGCGGCGATCTCGTGGGCGAGGTGTCCTTCTTTGGCGGCGAGCCGTACTGCGCCTCCGCCGAGACCATGCGGGAGAGCGTCGTCTGCTTCCTGCCGCGCGAGCTCGTGGACTACATCAACGAGCATGAACCCGAATTCTCGCGGCGCCTTCTGCGCCGGGTCAGCCGCTTCGTGTGCAAATCCATGGATCGCTCCTTCGGCTTCGCCTTCCGGGGCGCCGAAGCGCGTCTGGCGGCCTTCCTGCTCTCGCTCAAAGCCCCGCAGGGCGAAGCGGTCGCCCTGTCCTGCCACGGACAATATGACTACAGCCGCCGCGAGATAGCCCAGAACCTGGGTCTTTCCCCCGAGACCGTGATCCGGACCCTGTCCTCCTTCCAGAAGCGCGGTCTAATCCGGCTCTCGGGCAAATCCATGGAAGTCCGCGACCGCGCCGCGCTTGAAAACGCCGCCGCGGAGCGCTGAGCCCCGCCGCCCCATGCGCCAAGTCATATCTCCGGTATGTCCCGCATCATTGCCGTCCCCTCAGCCGCGGCCTATACTGGATACTCTCATGAATGGGAAGTATTTCTTGGCCGCCGCGGCTATGCTGGCTTGGGCCGGCGTCCCGGCTCGGGGCGCGGACGATGCCTGCCTGGCTT
>TBL_comb47_HYPODRAFT_10008210_pt1 | contig 10737 bp, 8 predicted proteins | sample TroBogypolimnion_40_FD_10682 | JGI IMG/M metagenome (IMG submission 10682) | reverse complement strand
CTAGACTGTAATAACCCGCCTCTTCTAGTGCTTGATGAGGGTATTTGTCATCAGTCAACTTTAATTCCTGCAGGCAAAGCGCATCGATCGGCTTATTTGCTTTTTCTTGCTCCTGTAGCCAGCGCAGCACTTGAGGCAGTCTTACCTTAAGCGAATTCACATTCCAAGCTGCAACACGAACCGCCGCCTCAGTCATCGATACCCAATTCTTGCAATTTACGTGTAATGGTATTGCGCCCGATACCCAAACGCTGTGCAGCCTCAACACGTCGTCCGCGGGTTACCTCTAAGGCAGCTTGTAAAACCGCCTTTTCAAAACGAGAGCATAAGGCATCATAAACATTGGTTTCGCCATCTTCGAGCATTTTGACTGCAAGTCGGCCCAAGCCACCTTCCCAGTCTTGTGTGTTTGGACGGGTTGCAATCGAGCTATTATTTAAAGGGTCTCCTTGAGTAAGGAATGGTTGCGCAGCAGAATCAGATGCGATATCGCCTGGCAAATCTCCGATACCAATCAGGTTGGATGGAGACATTACCGTTAACCAATGACACAAATTTTCTAGTTGGCGCACATTGCCAGTAAATGGCATGCCACTAATTTCTTTCAATACCTCGTCAGAAAGCTTTTTGGGCTCAACACCTAAGGATTTGGCGCAACTCAACATGAAATGTCTTGCCAATACAGGAATATCCTCAGAGCGCTCTCTTAAGGGTGGCATACGTAAACGAATTAAATTTAAACGATGCAGTAAATCTTCCCGGAATAAGCCCGCAGCAACACGTGCCTCTAAATTCTGATGTGTGGATGCAATGATGCGAACATTCGCCTTAATGGGATCCTGGCAACCAATTCGATAAAAATGGCCATCTGTTAATGCTCGCAAAAGACGAGTTTGCAGTTCAAAGGGCATGTCGCTAATTTCATCTAAAAATAAGGTGCCGCCATCAGCTTTCTCAAAACGTCCTCTTCTTAACGTGAGCGCCCCAGGGAATGCGCCACGCTCATGGCCAAATAATTCTGATTCCAACAACTCTTTTGGTACCGCAGCAGTGCTAAAAGAAATAAATGGTCCCTTTGCTCTGGGGCTATGTTTATGAAGTGCCTGAGCGACCAACTCTTTACCAGTCCCTGATTCGCCGGTAATCAGTACAGTTGCATGTGATTGTGCCAGGCGCCCTATCGCACGGAATATTTCCTGCATCGCTGGTGATTGCCCAATAATCTCGGTAGATTCTTGCCTCCAAGCAGTGAGCTCCTTAGTATTTCCTTGAGCGCTTGAACTAAATTCAACAGCACGTCTAATGAGCTCAATTGCTTTATCAATATCGAATGGCTTAGTAATATATTCAAAGGCCCCGCCTTGAAACGACGATACGGCTGAATCTAAATCCGAATAGGCAGTCATGATGATGACTGGAATTTGAGGGTGACTAGCGTTAATGGTTTGCAGTAGATCCAGGCCATTGCCACGAGGCATCCTGATATCGGATATCAATACCTGAGGAACCTCCTTTTCCAAGGCATTCAATACATCGTTTGGACTAGAAAAGCTTCGATGGGGAATATTTTCCCTCTCGAGTGCCTTTTCCAATACCCAACGTATTGACTTATCGTCGTCCACAATCCAAATTGGTTTCATGCTGTCTTCTCCACCTTACGATATGGGATTTGTATGTGAAAATCGGTGCAACCGGGCCTGCTTTCACAGCTAATGAAGCCCTGGTGCTGCTGAATAAAAGTCTGAGCTAGGGTCAGGCCAAGCCCGCTGCCACCCTCCCGTCCAGAAACCAGAGGAAAAAAGATTCGCTCTCTGATGTCTTCCGGAATGCCAGGGCCGTTATCGATAATATGCAAATCTATAGCTAGCTTGTAGCGCTGCTTGGAAATTGTTACCGAGCGTGCAACTCGGGTTTTGAATTCAATTCTGGCTACGCCCGTTCTGATTTCTTCTGATAAGGCTTGTGCTGCATTGTGTGCAATATTGAGTACCGCCTGAATCAGCTGCTCCCTATCACCCAAGATGTCCGGAAAACTTGTATCGTAATTACGATCGATCGTCAGGCCCTTGGGAAACTCGGCCAAAACCAAGCTACGCACCCGTTCCAAAGCTTCGTGAATATTGAACATTTGCATTACATGCGCCTTACGATGAGGCGCCAGCAGTCGATCGACTAAGTTTTGCAAACGATCAGACTCTTTAATGATCACTTGAGTGTATTCACGCAAACCCTTTTCTTCCAATTCAAACTCCAGAAGTTGGGCTGCACCACGTATGCCACCCAAGGGATTTTTGATCTCATGCGCTAAATTGCGCATTAATTGCTTGTTTGCCTCCACTTGCTGTGTAACGCGTTCATCCCTCTCACTACGCAACTGTTGATCAAGTGGGAACCACTCCATCAATATTAAGCTAGGATCATCTAAAGCATTAATAACAACATGCGCTGGTCCAGATTCATGGTGAATGCTGCCCGGTAAGGAGTCCAAGGAAATTTCTTGACGTTGCAGTAGCGATGGACTCATCATCACTTCATTGATCATATGATTAAGCACTGGGTTATCTTCAAACACAGTACCTATAGTTTGACCCTCAAGGGACTTGCGTGAAATCTCTAAAGCAGATTCTGCTGCAGGATTTACATAAATCACTTGACGACTTTCGGCCTCGAAAATCAAAACCGCATTGGGTAGCTGATCTAGAAATATCGGAAAAAAAGGAGCAGCCGAAGCTGCTCCCTTGAGCGAACTGCGCAACATGCTCGCGCTCAAATTCACACCCTTGCTTATAGAGAGTAGTACATATCAAATTCAACTGGATGAGTGGTCATACGGAAACGTGTGACATCTTCCATCTTCAATGCAATATACGCATCAATCATTGAATCTGTAAATACACCACCACGGGTCAAGAACTCGCGATCTTTATCCAAGGCCTCCAAAGCTTGATCCAAACTATGGCAAACAGTTGGGATCTTTGCATCTTCTTCGGGTGGTAAGTCATACAAATTCTTATCTGCAGCTTCGCCAGGGTGAATCTTGTTTTGAACACCATCTAAACCAGCCATTAACAGCGCAGCAAAGCACAAGTATGGATTAGCCAATGGATCTGGGAAACGAGTTTCAATACGACGACCCTTAGGACTAGAAACGTGAGGAATACGAATTGAAGCCGAACGATTGCGTGCAGAGTAAGCCAACTTCACCGGAGCCTCAAAACCTGGAACTAAACGCTTGTAAGAGTTTGTACCTGGATTGGTGATGGCGTTCAGTGCTTTTGCATGCTTGATGATTCCGCCAATGTAGTAGAGAGCAAATTCTGACAGGCCTGCATAGCCGTTACCTGCAAACAAGTTCTCACCATTCTTCCACACGGATTGGTGAACGTGCATACCGGAGCCGTTATCGCCTACGATTGGTTTAGGCATAAATGTCGCCGTTTTGCCATAAGCATGTGCAACGTTCTGGATCACATATTTTTGCCAAATGGTCCAGTCAGCACGCTCAACTAGCGTGCTAAATTTAGTGCCCAATTCATTTTGACCCTGACCAGCAACTTCATGGTGATGCACTTCAACTGGAATGCCCAATGATTCAAGAATCAAACACATTTCAGAGCGCATGTCTTGGAATGTATCAACAGGAGCAACTGGGAAATAACCACCCTTTTTACCAGGACGATGACCAGTATTACCACCTTCAATTTCAGCAGCGGAAGACCATGGAGCCTCTTCGGAGTCGACCTTTACAAAGCAACCCTGCATATCAGCACCCCAACGGACGCCATCAAAAATAAAGAATTCAGGCTCTGGACCAAAATAAGCAGCATCACCTAGACCGGTACTTTTGAGATAGTTCTCAGCACGTTTTGCAATAGAACGTGGGTCGCGATCGTAACCCTTGCCATCGGATGGCTCGATAACATCGCATGTAATTACAAGGGTTGGCTCTTCATAGAATGGGTCGATATAGCAAGCAGTTGGATCAGGCATCAAAAGCATATCGGAGGCTTCAATGCCCTTCCATCCAGCGATAGAAGAACCGTCAAATGCATGACCGCTTTCAAACTTATCTTCGTCAAACGCGGAAATAGGTACTGTAGTGTGTTGCTCTTTACCCTTTGTATCTACAAAGCGAAAATCAACAAAAGTACATTCTTTTTCTTTAACTAACTTCATTACATCAGCGACGGTTTTCGTCATGCACATCTCCTCTGTTAACTAAATTTGGAATTCAAAAGCAAGGTAATCACTCTCGTTTATTCCAGGCATTCAACATGCCAAATCTATGTTGCTAATTTACTGAAATAAACCAACTGAAATTCTATTATTGCACTATATAAGTGCTTAATACTTGAATTTTGATAGCTAAAATCAATATAAGCACTAAATTAGTGCAAATACTATTCAATATCATGAATTTCATAGCCCAAAGCTTGGGTGCCATCCCTAAGGGCATTCCACGCGCTTGGGATCAGGTTTTCTTCACCTTTGATACCCAGTTCAATATGTCGTTGTGCGTATACCCCGTGTTTAGAAGAATCACCAACCGAAGGAAGGCTAAATACCTTAATACCCGGATAATTGGCTTCAATCCGCTCCATGAGGGGCGTAAGGGTTGACTCAATGCCTTTGGGAACGATAAAGCTTTTTTCTACCCAGCTTACTTGATGAAATAAATCCTTGTAATAGGTATCAAGACACCAAGACATCATCGGTGCCGCCATCACAGGGAATCCTGGTAAAAAGTAGTGCTCCCGAATACTAAATCCAGGGATCTGATTGTATGGATTGGGGATGATATCGCTACCCAGGGGGAACTCCCCCATTTTGAATCGATGCTGATTTTCAGGAGTAGAAAGATCCGCTTTTATGGGATCGCCTTCAGCCATAGATTGAATACGCCCTGCAATTAATTCTTGAGCGCTTGGATGCAATTCAGTCTTTGTCCCTAAAGCCAAAGCAGCGCATTGACGCGTGTGATCATCTGGAGTAGCCCCAATGCCACCCGTACTAAAAACCACATCACCACTTAAGAAACTCTCCTTAAGTGATTTTGTAATTTGCTCAGGATCATCTGCAAGGTATTTGGCCCAAGATAAATTTAAGCCCCGATCACTTAAAAGCTCGATTAATTTACTGAGATGTTTATCTTGTCGACGACCAGATAAAATTTCATCTCCGATCACAAATAACCCAAAGCGTCTTGAGGGCTTGACTACTTCATCGACCATCACTTTTTTAATTCCATCATTCATTATTTTCAAAGCTCCGCATCAATAACGCCAATATTAGCTCTCAATGAGCGATCCGAGTTTTCATTACGCATTTCTTTGAGGCTATCCAATAGGAAGTGCGCAAACCAAAGCGCAGAAAAAACAAATATCAAAGAGTAAATCCAAAGTGCTATAAAACTAAACACAGGAAAAAGGATCAAAGCGAAAGCAGACGTAGCCCAGAAAAATGTGGGAATAGCACTCAACATGCCACTAGCAACTCCAATAAAGAGCAATGGCCAACGGTATTGAAGTAGCAATAAATCTCGTTCATTTTTACTGGCATGGCTTACCAGAACGTCATAAGACATCAATCGCATAGTGAGCCAGCCCCATAACAATGGCGGTAATACAGCGACCAAAGGTGGCAACCACCAGACAGGCAAGGTCACCAAAGTAACCATAATGCAAATGCATGTAGACCAAACGGCATAAAAAATACCGTGGATCAGGTTGCCGCCATGAAGATATGCAAGGTCGCTATATGCTGCTTGGCGCGTAATCATTCGAATAATTGAGGGGACTGTTGTGAATGCGATAAGGACTAATAAGCTAATCGCAATCAAAGGAATTATGAGCATGACAAAAAATAAAGGGGCTATCCAAGCCCGTGCTTGATCAAATCCCGTCCAAATCAACCCTTCCTGTATCCAACCAGAAAATAGAGAATTGGTGAGAAATGCACTGAGGATCTCTAGTGCGGGAGACCAACAAAGCCAGATTAAACACCCCCAAGCAATTGAAACAATAATAAAGGGTCTAAAACTGAGCCAAATTATGCGAGGACTCATCATGCCGATGAGAGCAAAGCCAAAAGATTTGATAAGTCGATTAAAACTTTTCATCAGTTAGATATTTAATGATCTTTGCTATGACTAAAGACTGGGGAGTTCTTTAATTTTTGCATGGCATTACAGAGAGTCTGCCATTGCTGGAGCAGAAGATTGTCGGAAAGCTGCAGATCTTCAACCCCAGTAGGGTAAGCCTTTGTAGTAAAAATTGCTGTGTTAAAAATCATATCCCACCAGGGAAATAAAACACCAAAATTACATCCTCCGAGGACTCCCGGTTTACCAGCTGCTTCATATCCATAACCTACAGCATGATGCGTGCGATGAAAAATTGGGGAGACGAGTAAATATTTGGCCCATCCCAGGTCGACTCGAATATTGGCATGCTGCCAGCTTTGAAGAAACTGGCTAAGAACGACCAGAAATATAAACTGACCTGGTGTGACGCCGATTAAAAGCGCAAAGAAAGCAAAAACAAGCGCACGTAAAATATCATCAAGAATGTGATTACGATTATCCGACCAGGCCGTCATTACCCTTTGACTATGGTGCAATGCATGCAGCTGCCACCACCAATTGAAATGATGTGATGCTCGGTGATAAATATAATCAACAAAATCGAGCAGGATGAGATAGATTAAAAAGCTAATCCATGGAACGGAGGTGATGCCAGGCCACCACCCCTCCACATTTAGTCTATCAAAGCGGAAATCATGCAAGAAAGAATCTAAATCAAAAAAGAAGCCCGAAAGACATATAAAGATCAAACCGTGAAAAATGCCAAGACGATGAAACAGTGTGTAGATAACATCGGATATGCTTGCCCTGGAAAATCTCACCTGGATTTCTGCTGGTTGTAGACGCTCCCATGTTCTGAGAACCAAAACAATCAATAAAATTTGGATACAGCCAAATAAAAACCAGTCAATGCCGTCATATACATCTTCTGCCCAGCTCATTAAGTCAAGACGATACAAAATAGGTCCAGCGAGATTGGTGAAAATAAACTCCTGAATACTTCCATAGAGTAGACCAAAAAACGAGAGGACTGTATTTAAGGTCATAAATTAGTGGGCTTCAGGGGTGCCAGTCTTTGGTAGAGTGGCAAAACAAAAGCCACGGCTTTTCAGATTCACAATGAGTGGCTCAAGCACTTCAGGAGCCCAAGGATCCTTTCTTGACCAAATACCTAAATGAGCCATGGTGATGTCGCGATCTTGTATTTCCCTACTTGCCTTTTCTAACAGGAGCGCATTGGGATAGGTTTTTGAATTTAACTCATCACCAAGAAAACCTGCTGAAGCCCAGGCGGTATGATGATAGCCGCATTCGTTACCCATGTTAATTAAGCGAGGGGATGTTTTACCTCCTGGAGCGCGCCAGATTTTCTGAATAGGCTGCCCCGTCAACTGAATAAAGCGTTCATCTACTTTTCTAATCTGCCTACAAAATGTTGCCTCATTTTCAAGAACTGTCATGCCCGCTTTTGGACCAAACTGAGGTTTTATAAATACTTGGTTTGATGGGCCATTTTTTACAAAATAATCATGATCGAATGTATGGCTCCCAAAGTGATGCCCCTCTCGAGCGCGCTCCTGCCAATAGGTTTTCCATGAATCATCAAGGGCATAATCACCCCGGAATGTTTTTTCATTTGCCAAAAAAAAGGTAGCTCTCACTTTTTGGCGATTCAAAATGTCGGCAACCGTTTGTGCAACGGACATATTGCCTGTATCAAATGTTAGATATACCGTTTTAGAGCACCCTCCATTTTGAGATAAGGCGCTTGAACTCCAGCTTAAAAATAAAATGCCCGTTGCGATGAGGAAAGCAATGTGTCTCCTAATCATATGCAACCTACTCCCATGAGGCTCGTGGATAAAAGAAGATGCCATGAGGAGAGCGCCCAACCGGTATGGTTGAGATTAACTTCATTGAAGGAATATCAATCACACCAACTTTTTTTGCAAAACGAAATGTTACCCACATCGTTTTTCCATCCGGAGTAATTTCCATGTCATCGGGTCCGGCAGGAAGACCTGTGATCTCAGCTTCTTTTTGAAGTGTTTGCATATTAATTAAGCTAATCGTCGATGCTATACGATTGCCAACAAAGACATGTTTTTTATCTCCAAGTGGTCGGAAGTTATGGGCTCCTTTGCCAGTAAAAATTCGCTTTACTTCCTTTTGGGTTTTCCAATCCATCACTTGGACATTGTCTTCGCCAGTAATACCGATGAGCAAATACTGATCGCCTGGAGTCATCCATAGACCGGCAGGTACATGCCCCGTTGGGATTTTCCAGACAACAGTTTGGGTCTCTAGATCAATTGCAGCCAACTCACTAGAATCCTGAAGTGTGATGAAGGCAAGTTTGCTGTCGGCAGTAAAAGCAATGTGACTAGGAGTCTTTCCGAGTTTGATGGATTTAGCCAGCTTCAAGTTGGCTCCATCAGCAGCATAAATATCTACACGATTGAGACGATTGCCGTTTGCTACAAACCACTTATGATTTGGTGAATAGCCAACCTGATATGGATCGATAATATTTGGTATACGCCCAGTCAGTTCACCACTTACAGGGTTCATTAAAACAACATCATTACCTGCAGCATTGGCTATCAGCAATGTTTTCTGATCTGGGGTCATCATCAAATGATGGGGTTCTTTACCAACGGGAATTGTTTTAACCACTTCCCGGCTTGGCATATCGATCAAGCTAACACTAGCATCCCCTGAATTGAGTACTACAGCAACTTTTGGCTCAATCGTCGAGCTCATAGGTGCCTGAGCATGAGCAATCGCAACGCCAATAAAGGGTGCCACTAATGCGATCAAAAAATTACTAAAAATGCGCTTCATTTGGGAAATCGTATACATAAGCATATTGTAAGCATTAAAGGCATTAAAAAGCCCTGTTGAAGGCCATTGTTTGATCTAGCGCAAGCTTGATAAAACCTTTTCAAGACGCTTTACAGACATAGGGCTCGGGGTTTTAAGNTCCTGGGCATAGAGNGCAACCCNTAATTCTTCNAATTGCCAGCGAAAATCTTGCAAAGCTNGATCCTCACCAACAGCATAGGAACTAGCGCCTTTGGANCCCTGTATAAGCTTTTGCCAAGGCCGAGCAACCGATTCCCAATCTTTCTGACACTGGGCATCACGAGGCGGGTTTAAGCGCATTTTATCAATCCGCATAGCAATTGCCTTCAGATAGCGGGGCAAATGCACTAATTGAGCATATGGGATATCTGACACAAATTTGGGGAAGATCAGACCAGCAATTTGACCCTGAATATCTACATGGGCACTTGGAGAGGCTGCCTTAGCTTGCGCTAATTTCTTCTGTAAATCTGCATAAGCCTGTAATGCAGATAGGGAGTGCCTTGCAATTTCTTGGGCGATTAATGCGAGCCTTGGTTTGCCGGCCTGCATGCGCTCCGCAAATTGCGATGAGTTGATTGGCAGGGGGTCGATCATGAAAGCGCGCTCTATAGCAAGATTCAATATTTGCTCGGTTAGATCATCAATGGCGCCAATATGGATGAAGAGCAAACCAATGTCACGAATTCCAGGTAACTGCTTTTGCAAAGATTTCAGAGTTTCTCGATTGGCTAAGCTAAATAGTTTCCTTAGTCCCTGCCAATGAAATTTACGAGCCTCTTGTATATCATCAAAAACCTCTAAATCACAATACTCTCCACGGTCAACAAGTGCCGGATAGCCGAACAAAGTTTTGGATCCTTTTTGAATTTCAAGAGTCTCTGGTAGCTCTCCAAATTCCCATGTTCGGTAGCCCCCCTGCTCAACTTGCCTGATGGCTGCCGAGCTGGATTTGCTTGATTGAGCCACATTGGACGACGGTGATCTTATCCCTAACTCAGTTTCAACAACATCCTGAGCTATTGCTTGAAAAGCATGGCGGGCACTTTCACCATACTGAGCGCGAAGGCGTGCAATATTTCTCTCAACATCCAGTTGACGACCATGCTCATCAATTAATCTAAAGTTCATTGATGTATGCGCTGGAAGAGACTCCATCCTGAAATCGGTGCGCTTAATTTCCAGCCCGCGCTCTTTGCGAATATCGCTTATCAAGCTATCTAAATAATCACCCACTCCAAATCGATTCGATTCTAAAGAGCGCTCTAAAAATGACTTTGCATAATCTGGCAATGGAACGCAGTGACGACGTAATTTTTGTGGCAAAGACTTTAGGAGCAATAAGGTTTTTTCTTCACACATCCCCGGCACCAGCCATTCGCATCTGCGACCATCCACCTGATTAAGAGAGCTTAAGGGTACGACCAAGGTGACGCCGTCTTTTGGACTGCCAGGTTCAAAGTGATACGTCAATGCCAAATCCATGCCACCTACATTCATTTTTTTAGGGTAGCGATCAATCGTGATGCCTGCTGCCTCATGCCGCATCAAATCATTTTTAGATAGTCGTAAAAGCTGATCAAGGTTAGTTGATTCATCGCTCTGTTTTTTTCTTAAGCACTCTTGTAAGTCTTTACGATTAAGAATCCCCTGGGGAATGCGTGCGTTATAAAAAGCATAGAGCAATTCATCGTCGACCAGAACATCAGGACGTCGAGAACGGTGTTCCAGAGCTTCAATCTCTTTAGCTAGACGTCGGTTATGCCAGAAGAAATCAAATTCAGGATATG
>TBL_comb47_HYPODRAFT_10008209_pt1 | contig 10737 bp, 5 predicted proteins | sample TroBogypolimnion_40_FD_10682 | JGI IMG/M metagenome (IMG submission 10682) | reverse complement strand
AAAATTGACAACTTAGGTAAAGAAACACCTCATAGAGTTTGTCAGACTTAATGCGCCCCCCTGTTTTTGTCAAACTAAATGCAATTGAGTGGTTGGGAGGGGGTGCGTTTACTTTTTCAATTTTCTTTGATAATCAAAATTAAATATTTCTTTTTTCAGACTGTTGACAAAACATTAGTTTCTGGTTATAATAGATGTTAAGCAGCTAAGCTGCATAGCATATATAATAATAACGGCGGTAAATTATGGTCGGGCTGGAAGCAATAACTAAATCGGAAGCGCTGGAAGAATATATTGTAAAGAATATTCTTCCCAAGTACAAGGCGGGGGAAAAAATTCCTTCCGAGCTGATTTTAGCACAGGAATTGAATACCTCGCGTCCGACCGTCCATAAGATTTTCTCCAATCTTACCGCCAAAGGCGTGCTGTACCGGGAAAACGGCGTCGGCACTTTTGTCAGCGGCAAGTCGTGCAAAAACAAGGTTGTCACCGCCGTGCTGCCTTCGGTGGAAACTCTCAACCCGAGCATAGAGCCATCCTGGTTTAACTCGCAATACATCCTGGAGGGCTTTTGTTCCAAAGCCCGTCCGGAAGGCGTTATTACCGATATTATGTATCTGCATCCGGATGCCCAGCCGCTGGAGCAGGGTCTGGAAATATTGCTGCAAAACCAGTCTGATGTGTTCATTTTTACCGGCATCGGGGGTTATCTGGCGCTGATTGAAAAATTAACTGAGCTTGGGAAAAACGTTGTTGTCCGCCATTCCACCAAAACCGCTTTGACTCATAATGTTAATGGACTGATACGGCAGGCAATATGCAAGGCGGTCGCTGAACTGATTGCCCGGGGACACCGCAATATTGCCTTTTTCGGCGGTCCGGATTTAACCGGCGAATACGAAAAGGAACGTCTGCTCGGTTATACCAAGGCGCTGGAAGACGCCGGCATCTGCATCCGTCCGGAACTGATCCGCCCATGCAGCGGATTTTCGCGGGATGCTTATCTTGCCGCACGGAAAATGTTTGATGAGAGAATTGTCCCGGATGCGATTTTCGGCGGCACCGACCTGCGCTGTTTCGGCATTATGCAGGCAATTGCGGAAAGAGGACTGCGTATTCCGGACGACATTGCCATTCTTGGGACCGACAATCTTCCCGAAAGCTCCATGCAGCATCCGCCGCTCTCCTCGATCGACTATCCGCTCCATCTGATGGGCCGGATAATGTTTGATATCGTCAAGGAAATTACGGAAAAACCTGTCAGCGGAATTATTTCGCGCAGTGTCGAATGTAAATTTATCCAAAGGGAGTCGTGTTAAACAAACAACAAAGGGGGCGTTATGAAAAAGACGACGAATTTCACACTCATTGAACTCCTGGTAGTGATAGCTATCATAGCTATCCTGGCGGCAATGCTGCTGCCGGCCTTGAACAAGGCGCGGGAAAGCGCCAGAAAAGCGCAATGTTTCAACAACCAGAAACAACTGAGCGGCTATGTGGCGCTGTACACGAATGACTTCAACGGTTATCTGCCGGCCGGCAATTATAATGTGCCGCCGGTCAACGGACAGGATACTACTTATGACAAATTTCTGCGGGCGGGCTATATTAAAACCAGTATCTACTGGCTGCGTTTCAGTACCGGCCAGGGAATGAATAAGAGCATTTTGTTCTGTCCGTCCACCGGCAAAGAACTGGTTGATGCTCCCGTCAACTTTCAGAAACTTCCGAATGAATCAGGGGGCGCGGTAACGACCAGTTCCTACGGCATGGCCACCAATGTGCTGGGGTTCGGTTACGCCAGCAGCACGCCGCCGACAGGAGTGCCGCTGCCGAAAATTCATCTTTACAAAAACATATCGAACCGGATAATGTTTCTGGACGCTTTCATAGCAACGAATTTCCCGTCAATCGGGGCTAATTCCACTTTGACATTCTGGAACCGAGCTCACTGGCTGACCAACTGCTATATCACGATTGCCCCGCGGCATGATCTGAACTCTGTTCCGGCAGCCTTTCTGGACGGCCATGCCAGCGGAATGAAGTACGGTCCCAATGCGTACAGCGATGCGGACATGCTTTTGATGTTTCCGCAATATTCAACGATCAAATAATATAAGAGTCCATAATGTTTTTCCGCAAAATCACTGTCGTGCAGCTGCTGGCGATATACTGCGGCATCCTGCCCGTTTACGGTCTAACTGTAAATCCGGAGAAAGAGCATCTTAAATTTTACGCTCCGTTTGATCAGAGCGCCGCCCCGGCGGCGGCACTTGACGGAACTGCGCTGCTCAAGGACAGCAATGTGAAATCCGTTCCCGGCAAACGCGGCAAGGCGGTATATTTTGCCGGCGATCCGGAACAGCCGGTGGAACTGGTTTACGGCACCGGCAGTCTTTTTGCCGGCAGGGAATGGACTATCGCGTTCTGGGCGAAACTGGACAGGGCTGAAGCTCCCGCTTCCGGCGGCAAAGGGCACAACCGGCTGTTTTTCCGGACCTATTCAACCGGAGCCTGGAAAGAGGGCGACATGACCGCCGGCATCAGTCCGTGGGGCAGACTTGAATTCAACCGTTTTGACGGCGCAAAACTCGAGCAGAGCTGCTGGGTTTCCGCCAGTTGTCTGCCAGGCGGCGAATGGACACATCTGGCGTTCAGTTCCAATGACGGCAATGCCGCTGTCTATATCAATGGTTTCGAGGCCGGATATATTAAAAATTCGGCAGTGGCGAAACCGGGAGCGCTGCAGAAAGGAATCCGCCTGGGCAGCAGCGACCACAAAAGTAAAAATTACCTGGCCGGAGCCATCGATGAATTGAAGATATTTGACAAAGCGCTGACCGCGGATGAAGTAAAGCTGATAATGAATCCGGCGGATGACTCAAGTTCTATCCAGCCGGTGCTGTCGGCACCGTTTGAAGGAAGAGCTGATGTCTCCTCCACGCTGGGCCCGGTTGACATTGACGGCGACCGCATCGCATTCCAGCAAGCGGTGATCGGCCAGGGCGCGGCTTTTGTCCGCCATGGTTATGACTCGCGGAGCCGGCTGGCGGTAAAAAATGTCTCCGGGATTACTGGTAAGGAAATGACTGCCGGATTTTTCTTTATTCCCAACTGGAACGGATCGGACAGCGGGGTTCACGGCCTGCTTGGCGTTGAAAGCAAAGACTTCAACTGGACGCTTAAAGCTATTGACGGCAAACTGTTTTTCACGCTTGCCAACGGCAGCGGCAAAAATGAATTATCCGCGGACATCGCTTCCTGGAAGCAGGGCAGACCGGTACATGTACTGGCCGGATACAGCCTGGTGACCGGAAAAATGCTGCTGGCAATAGATGGAAAAACCGTTCAGGAAAACGGGATGCCCCAGGCGTTTAATCCGCCGGATGCCGCCGCGACGCTGACGGTCGGAGACCTTCCGGGCGCGGATGTCTATAAGAAATCCCAGGCGGAAGGCGTAATCGACGAACTGCGGATTTTTAATGTATTGCTGAATGATGCACAGCGCAAAGCGGAATTTGAACGTAAAAATGAAACAGGCCTGACCGTCGGCACCGTTGCCGGAATAAAACTGCCGGCCACTGCAATCACCGCGCCGGAAAGAAAGTTGTGGGATTTGAATGGCGCCTTCAAGCAGAAAACGCTTTCCCGCGAGGAAATCTGCCTGAATGCATTATGGCGTTTCCAGCTTACTGAAAATGACCAGCCGCCGCGCGCGGTCTGGCACTATCTGGCGGTTCCCGGCCGTTACAGCGGCCATGAAAACGGCAGGAGTGATCATCAATTCCTGATCAGGAATCCGGATCTGACCATTTCCGGCAAAGACCAGAAATGGCAGGGGCGTCCGGCACATGAATTTTACAACTGCTGGCTGGAACGTTCTTTAGCGGCGGATCCGTCCTGGAAAAACAGGCAGGTAGTACTGTATTTTGATGAACTCAGCTATACCGGCAGCGGAACATTGCACTTGAACGGCGAAAAACTGGCCGTGCTCAAAGACCGCCGTTCGTATGAAATTCCGCTGCCGGCGGAGCGGCTGCGCTATGACGCTGATAATATCCTTACACTGCATATAGTTGACGATGGCAACCGTTACTCATACCGCGGCGTCAAGGGGGATGTCTATCTGCGGATACTGCCCGCAGTGACGGCGGTCAATCCCCGGGTGGTGACTTCCGTCCGGGATCACCGGCTGACTGTTTCCGCCGATATCGCGAACCATTCCGCCAGTCCGGCCGAAGTCCGGCTGGCGTGCGGCATCAAAGGGAAGAATGCTCCGGGCGATATTGTTTCCGACCCTGTGGTACTGAAACCGGGCGAAACCAGGACGGTGACCATCGTTAAGAACTGGGACAATCCCGTGCTGTGGAATTACGAGACCCCGTATCTGTATGAATTCAATCTGAAACTTCAGGATGCGGCAGGAAGCACGATTGACGAATCTCCGGTGCTTAAGACCGGGTTCCGCGAATTCTGGATCAGCGGCGCGGATTATTACCTGAACGGCACTAAAATCCATCTGCGCAACCATGATTCGTGGATGAACTCCTCGGCCGATTATCAATGGTGCCGGCAGTATGTAAAAATGCTGAAAAGCATCGGCTACAACAGCCTGCGCGGGGAATTCAATGATTCCAATGTCTACATGGAGAATATTCTGCGGGCCTGCGATGAAGAGGGACTGCTGCTGTTCATCAATCTTTTCGGCGTTGACAACAAGGAATTTGTCGCCTGGAACAATCCGGAGACCGGAAAAAATCTTGAGTCGAAGATGGAGTCCGTCATTACCGCCTGGCGCAATCATCCATCCATTGTGATGTGGTATCTGTCGGTGAATTTTCTCGGTTACGGCTGGGATTATCACCCGTTGAAAATGGCCGACGGTTATCTGCCGCAATTCAACCAGGCTAAATACAAGGCCTGCATGGACGGCGCGGCAATCATGCAGCGCTACGACAGTTCCAGACCGTATTTCTTCCAGGCGGGCGGTGCTTTCGGCCCGGTTATCAACAGCAACGCCTACTTCTGCTGGTGGCCGGAAGCCGAGATACAGGCCTGGCCGCGGGAATGGAGCAGACAAAAAAGCAAACCGCTGCATATCATTGAAACCAGCTTCCCTTATTATGACAGTTTTATCGGCATGGATCTGCGCTATCCTCAGTGCAAGCCGCTGTTCATCGTTGAACACGCCGCCAGATTCTTCGGACAGGAAGCATATAAAAACGTTGATCCGCAGCTCTATAAATTGATGGATAATCCGGCGTCGCGCAGCCGTGAAGATCTGAAGTGGCAGCTGCTGGCGCTGTACCGGGACCAGAATCTGGTCCAGCAAGTGGAAGGACGACTGCTGACCACGGCCATCCAGCACTGGCGCGGCGCCGGAATTTCCGGAGTCTGCCCGTTCGCCGAACTGAATTATGCCTATAAACGCAAAAGTCCTTACAAAAATATTCATGATGCGTATCGCAAAGACGTTAAAATCGAAGATTTCCGCTCTCCCGGCTGGCATCCGGATGTATTCAAATTCATGGCGCATCAGGATATTGACCCGGAACGCCCGCTGCCGCTGGCGGAAAACCTGAAAGCCGCGCTGACTCCGCTGCTGGTTTATATCGGGGGCGAAGAGAGCAGCCCGGATTCTCAAGCGGGAAATTATTCCGCCGCCGCTACCGTCAGCAAAACGCTGACGGTAATCAATGACACGCTGGAAGCAAAGAATTTCCGGCTGGCATGGACACTTGAAGATAAATCCGGAAAAGTATATGCTTCCGGCAAATTCGACGAATCGCTCAATGCCGGTGATATCAGAAATCTTAAGCTGGAATTTAACGCCCCTGAAGTAAAATCCCGGACTGAATTTACTTTGAAAGTAAATGCCGGAGCGCCTGCCGGAATATCCGTTAAACCATTTGCCATCACCGTTTTTCCGGAAATAAAGCCGGTTAAAACCTCCGGCCGCGTGCTGCTGTATGATACCAGCGGGATCACGGAAAAAACTTTGCGTAAATCAGGTGTTGAATATTCAGACTTGAGAAAAACCGCTTCGCTTGAAGGGTTTGATCTGCTGGTTATCGGACGCGAAAGCCTTGGACCGGATCTGGCCGGATATGCAAAAAAACTGAAGCTTGCTCAAGCCGTCGAACAGGGCAAAATCAACATTGCGGTATTTGAGCAGCGGCCGGAGGCGCTGGCGCTGCTGGGACTGGAGGCCTGCCCGGCCGGATATATCCGCAGCGTATTCAAAAATCCGGAAGCAGGTTTTCCGCGCACTCTGACAGATGCCGACCTCAGTAACTGGCAGGGGGAAGGCTCGCTGTCTCCGTCCAGGCAGTTGCCCGATCCGTCAACTCAGGATTCCGTTGTCAGTCCGCTATGGCACTGGACTAATCTGAATATGGTAAGTTCCTACCCGGTTCGCCGGCCGACAGCCGGAAATTATAAAATATTCGCCTCCTGCGGCAAGGACCTGGTCTACTCTCCGCTGTTCGAACTGGCGGCAGGCAGCGGCAAAGTATTGTTCTGTCAGATGGAAATCTCCGGACGCACGGTTCCTGACCCCGCGGCGGAACTCTTGTTTGCGCAAATTATTGAACGGTATTCCACTAAAAACCAGCCCGTGCAATTCCGTCCGCTGTACTATTCGGGCGATGCCGCCGGACGGCAATTGCTGCTGGAGGCCGGTTTCAATGCGGAAGCGTTTGCCGGCAATGTACCGCCGGACGCGGTCATCGTGGTAAATAAACGGCTCAACGCCGCGGAAATCAAAACCCTGACTGAATGCGCCGAAGCGGGAGCCGCGGTCATTTTCATGCAGCCGTCTGACGCTGACGCGTCGGCCTTGCAGATTGCGCTGAAGCCTTTAAAAGTGGAATCGTTTGAGTCTGCGGAGGCTCAAAAATTCCTGTCCTGCCTCCAGGCGCGCGACAGATTTTTTCATTATGCCATGCCGTCGTCGGTTATTTCCGGCAAAGGCATAATTCCGCTGACAACTCCGGCAATCACGGCGGAAAAAGCCGTCGGCAAAGGGAAATTCCTGTTTATCAATCTGGATACCGCGGCGATTGATAAAATGGCGCAAGCCGATGCGAAGATCGGGTTTGACAGTTCAAATCTCTGGGCGGATTCAATCGTAAAGGAAAGAATCTGCGCGATCTGGGCTAATGCGCTCAGTGAACTGGGCTGCAAAGGCGAATCCGTTGCCGGGCGCTTTGTCAATATGAACCCTGCCGCCTGTGTCCGCAATCTGGCCGGAAAATGGGATTTTACCATTGACCCGGACGATGCCGGATTGCGGCAGCAGTGGCAGAACCCGGAGAATTCCGGCAAAGGCAAATGGGACAGCATCGATGTGCCCGGATACTGGGAAAACCAGGGGTATGACAAGCCTAACAAACCGGGGGCCGTAGGTTATGACGGACTCGCCTGGTACCGGAAAACAATTGAACTTGATTCATCCATGAAGGGAAAAGATATTATTCTGGATATCGGAGCCGTGGACGATAATGACTGGACTTATGTCAACGGCACCATGGTCGGCAAAACCGGCGAGGAAACTCCGGGTTATTGGGCAGCGCCGCGGAAATACCGGATCCCGGCAGCCTTGACGGCGGACGGCAAACTTTATATTGCGGTGCGGGTGCTGGATTTGCGCGGCAATGGCGGCATCGCCGGACATATCCGCCTGACTCTGGATAATTCCGCCATCAAGAATGCGATCACGCCATTTCCTTATTATGCCCGGCCGCTGCCGTCATACAATACGGAAACTTCAATTCGCTGGTAAAGATACTGATATAAACTTATTAATTTGAAAGGTGTTGTAAATGTCTTCAGAGAATTCGTTTGTCGCGGTACTCATTAAAATTTTCTTTATCCTGACTCCGTTTTTTACCCTGTCCATGTTTGTGGCGATGACCCGGGACATGAGCCGGACGCAGCGGAATTCCGTTGCCGCCAGAACAATGCTGTCAAATTTAGTGGTCTGCCTGCTGATCTATTTTTTTGGCGTACCGCTGTTTTATTTCCTCGGGATTACGCTGGATGCATTCAGAATCGGAGCTGGAGCCATCCTTTTCCTGACCGCATGCGACCTGATATCCGGAAAAACTCCGAGCCTGCCGGATGCTGACGAAGGCGATATCGCAGTGGTGCCGCTGTCTGTTCCGTTTACAATCGGACCGGGAGTCATCGGGGCGCTGCTGGTCATGGGCGGCTCGGCCGCAACCGCCGCGGAAAAAATGATTGACATTTCCGGTATCGTAACGGCGGTGCTGCTGACTGGAATTATGTTGTTTGTAGGCAACTGGATTGAGCACGCAATCGGCAGAAAAGGCTTGAATATCCTGTCAAAAATCACCGGTCTGATCGTGGCGGCGCTGGCCTCTCAGATCATTTTTACCGGCATCAAAAACTTCCTTTTCAGCAAATGACGGGAATAATGACGTTTGGGAAAGCATATTGCTTTGCAGCGCCATCCGTTCCATAATCCCTGAATCGGGGTTGCATACTTCCGGACAAAATATATATTCTCAGACGGCATTTTTACATTCAACGGATTATTATGGAATTAACGATATGGCTAAAACCGCGGATTCAACGGCGGGCAGGATTTTACGGGCCGCCGAAAAAGGACTGGAACTGTGTGGTACTGACAGCGCCAGCCTGGATGATTATCTGGATTTTTATCTGGATGATCCGGCGCTCCGGCGCTCGGTTTCCAGCCTGCTGTTCACTTATTTCCGCAATAAAGCGTTGATTGACCGCGCCATTGACTGCACTGCGGAACGCAGCGTCAAACCGCGATACCGCCGGCTGCTGTCAGCCGTTATTACGCAGGGCTGGTTCCAGACCGGAATCCAGATGGAGTCCGCGGTAAATGTCGCAGTCAGTTATGCCGCTGAAAAATACGGTAAAAGCCCTTCCGGATTCATTAACGCGCTACTCCGGGCGGTGTTTCAGAACGGCATCGAAGCCGTCAGAGCAAAACTTTCCCCGGCGGAGAAATTGAATCTGTCCGCCGCGGTTTATTCCCGCTGGAAATCCCGCTGGAGCGAAGACGAAATCGCCGCGATAGCGTCACAGATGCGCACCCAGCCATTGCTTTCCTTCCGCACCTGCGGCGCGTTTTCGCCGGAAGAGCTTGAAAGCGTGTCAGCCGTCCCGGTTGAAGGCCTGCCGTGGCTGACGCAATGGCATTTTTATGAAACCGCCCAGCCCGGCGCATTGTTCAGGACTGACTGGCTGGAGAAAGGCAGAATTTATATTCAGGACCCGGCAACGGCGTTTGCGCCATCACTGCCGGAAATCAACGGCGGCGAACGCATTGTTGACCTGTGCGCCGCGCCCGGCGGCAAAAGCCTGATGCTGGCGGAGCGGCTGGGCGGACAGGGCGAATTAATCGCAGCGGACAAATCTGAGCACAGACAGCGTCTTACCGCGGACAATTTCAAAAGACATGGCGTTAATCATAAAATTGTTACTGCTTCAGCAACTGAACCGCCGTTTGAGCGGAACAGTTTTAACATCGTCCTGATTGATGTGCCGTGTTCGAATACCGGGGTTTTCAGACGCCGCCCGGATGCGCTCTGGCGGTTTTCCGATCAAAGCCTGGCGGATATTGTAAAAACGCAGAAAGCGATTTTCGATGCGGCCGCCACTCTGATTAAACCCGGCGGACAGCTTGTCTACAGCACTTGCAGCCTTGAACCGGAAGAGGATGAACTGCAGGTCAACGCCTTTCTTGCCGGTCATCCGGACTTCAAATTGAAAACGCGGCAGTTGATCATGCCGACCGGAAAAAATGACGGCGGATTCGCCGCCCTGCTGGTGCGAGCTTAAACGGCACAGGCAGAATTTTTTACTCCAGGGAAGATTTTAAGTAAAACAATGCTATATTAAAGCATCTAATTTGTTAACCGCTGATTTAATTTTTGCGAAATTAAGCGCAGGGAGATTTTTAAATGCGGTTTCGATGTCAGTTCTGCCTTTCGTTGATTGAAACATCTTTGAAGAATGGCGCGTCGCTGGATTGCAAAAGCTGCGGCAGGAAGACTTTTGTTCCGAAATCCCCGTTTGAACCGAACTGCGTAATTGATGATTTTGTCATTCGTGAAAAAATCGGCAGCGGTTCCATTGGAACTGTTTACAAAGCCGTGCAGCTTTCGCTGGAACGCGAGGTTGCGCTGAAGATTTTGTCGCCGGAATTAACCAATCCCAAAGTTACCGCGGACTTTTTGAACGAGGCCAGAGCCGCCGCGAAACTGATTCACGCCAATCTGGTCCAGTCATTTGCCGTCGGCGAAGAAAACGGCGTCTGTTTTATGGCGATGAATTACATCAGCGGCGAGAGCCTGAAAGCGAAACTGCAGCGCGAAGGCAGGATATCGGTGGACGAGGCGCTGCATATTGTCCAGCAGGTTGCCGAAGCGCTCTACTATGCCTGGCAGGAGGCGAAACTGATCCACCGCGACGTCAAACCGGACAATATCATGATTACCGCGGAAGGGGTTGTAAAACTGACCGACCTCGGCCTGGCGATTAATCAGGCGGACTGCTCTGATGACATGGAAATTTCCGGCAGTCCCTCTTATATGAGTCCGGAGCAGTTTGCCGGAGAGAAGCTCGATTTGCGCAGCGATATATACAGTCTCGGCATTACCCTCTACCAGATGCTTTCCGGCGAGCTGCCGTTCAAGGCTGAAACTTTCCAGGCGGTGGCGCAGCAGCATTTCAACGATA
>TBL_comb47_HYPODRAFT_10008207_pt1 | contig 10738 bp, 12 predicted proteins | sample TroBogypolimnion_40_FD_10682 | JGI IMG/M metagenome (IMG submission 10682) | reverse complement strand
CTTTGACTTCAGACGGGTTTATTGCGTACCACTCTTTGTAAAGGATCTCCAAGACAACATCTTCACTTTCTGAGATACAAAGTTCAATATGAAACCATCTCAAAGATATAGTATTAGGAAACCCCAAACATACTGATGCGTGTGTCTCCAACCAAGCAAACTTCCAAGCCCTGATTTTTTCAATACTCCGCAGAGCATCATACAAAACGATCCGTTTGGATGTCTCCTTTATGTAATGATTAAGAGTGGTCCCACCTTTAGATATGTTTTCCAACGTTATATTAGGATTGTATTTGAATTTAAACTTTTCCTCAACAAAAGGTACAAACTTCTCATCGCTCTGGTTTTTAGAAAACAACGTTATCTTCAATCTAATATTTGCACTGATGTCTAGCAAATTCCAATGCAAGAAATCAAGTTCCAATGTGAACAAAGGATGCTCACACCAGAAAATAACGCGAATATTTTCGTCTTTAATTTTTCTATGAGGCACTGTAATACTTGTTCCGCTTTCTCCATTCAATCTACGTATTTCACCTTCAAGTCGAGACACAATCCCATCTGCTAAGCCTCCCACAAGCGTGTGAAATTTTTCCTTGTTTTCATTACCCATTTTAATTTGCTCTTCTGTGTAAGCTTTTTTCTTTTTCTTATGCGTCACCTCACTCCCACTATCAGACGAATCATCATCATCGTCAGCGTCCAAACTCATGCCTGCCATCTCAATAGAAGCCATTCTCTATTGCAGAAAATGTTAAACCATTTATACAAAACAGCCTGCAACCACATCTTCGGATATCAGGCGCTCGATCGTCGGCGACCTCTTTCCGGCCATGGGGGCTATGTGGTCAGCCGCAACGCGTCGATTCGATGTTCCAAATCCAAAAGCTGAGATCTAAGCGGACGAACGCCTAGTTGTTCGTTGATGTATTGAATAAACTCCTCTTTGCTGCAGATTGATTGATTCATAGTATACGTCTTGCATTCAAACAGCGTTGTGAAGCACCACTCTTTGTAAAGGATCTGCAACACAGCATCTTCACTGTCTGAGATACAGAGTTCCAGATGAAGCCATTGTACCGCGCCTACAACCCCCAAGTATATTGTCGCGTGTTTTTTCGACCATTTAAACTTACAATCGTTGATTTTGTCAATACTCTGCAGTGCATCATACAAAACAATCCGCTTGGATGTCTCTGTTATGTACTGTCGAAGAGTGATTGCATCGGTGGATATGTTTTCTAAAGCAATATTAGGAATGTATTCGAATAGAAAATTTACTCGAACATCAGGTATGCACTTTTTCTCACCTTTTTCATGAACAGACAGTGTTGTCCACAAATGAATATGAGCATTATTATCTAAAAAATCCCAAACAAAGAAATCAAGTTCAAATTTAAAGTGTGCATGATCATACTGGAAAATAACACGACATGGTTCGTCCGTACAATCTGACTGACTTACTTTAATTTCTTCACCTGTTCCGTTCAATCTGCTTGTTTCCTCTTCGAGTCGAGACACAATCCGACTTGCCAAGTCATTAACAAGGGCGTGAAATTTTATCTTGTTTTCATTTACCCTTTCAATTTGCTCTTGAGTGTAACTTCTGTTCTCATCGTCATGCTCCACCTCACCACCACTATCAGACGAATCATCATTGTCACCTTCAAAACTTAACATTGCAATAGTAACCATTCTCTATTGCAGCAAATGTTAAACCGTTTATACAAAACAGCCAGAAACCACGCCTTCGGTCCTGGAAACCCCCTTCCTGCCATGGTGGCTGCGTGGGCTCGCGATGGAGCTGCATTAAATCAGCCGCAACGCGTCGATTCGACGTTCAAAATCCAAGAGCTGTGCATGGGTTGGTGGTTTACTACTGGTTGATGGTGGCTTTGAGCCGCATAAAGCATTGATGTAATCGATAAACTCCTTTTCGTTACGGATCTTGACGTCCAGAAGCGTAACGGATCCATCAAAAAGTTCATTGTTTTCTGTTGCCCTCAAATAATACCACTCTTTAAAAATTACCTTTGAAAAGACCTCTTCCTCATCTGAAATTTCAACCACAACATGAAGGCGTTCATAAAACTGTTTAAATTTCATGTCCATGGATACTAAACCATTACGCCGAAAAAACACCCAACCATCACTATCAAAACTCCGCAATGCATTATACAAAACGAACTGTTTCGACACTTGACCTATGCACATCGAAAGAGCATACCGGTCGTACGAAATAGATCCGAATGATGTCCCAGCATTGCATTGAAATGCAAACCTGTCAGTATCAGGGTTAGGATCAACTGTTTCTTTATCAGAACGTGTGTTTCCGTACGTGGACATTTCGAAACAAACGTCCCCATGCACACGCTCGAAGTCAAACTTTAAATCCAAGCCCGATCCTCCATATTGAACAGCATAGTAAGAATCAGATTCTTCTCCTACTCTACCACCAATAAACTCCAAAACGAAATTTTTGAGATTTTCGCTGAATTTGCGTACCCCATTGACGAGATGTGTGTTAATCTCATTTACTAAACGATGCACTAGACCATTAAAGTTATTCTTAGCGTCATTCTCCATTTTCCCTAGTTTTTCCTTTATTTCTTCTTGTTTCAAATCCATCTCTTCTCTCGATTTGCATTTTTCCAATTCTCTCTCTATTCGCATTTTGAAACGTTCCTTGTATTCCCTAACCATGAGCTCAAATCCTCCTGACATTCACACTCTAGCATCCAAAGCATCATTTATACTTCTCATCTGAAAATCAGGCCCTCTGTTCTCAGCAACCTATTTTCAGCTACGGGATTTATCATCCCAGCTTTATTACTAAATCACTGCTTTAAATAATCCAACGCGTTCATGTCGGTTTACTAATCCAACGCGTTCATGACGATTCGAAAAGATACAACAAATGAGAATTTCTACAGCTCAGAATCTGTAGAAACTCACAAATCAATTCAAATTCACTAAAACATTTAAACCGCAACGATCCGAAAAACTAAAACCCAATTAAAATTTCTACAGCTACAGACCTGTAGAAAACCACAAATCAATTCAAACCCATTACAGCTCCGCCCCTATAAAACCAAACCAAGGCAACCCACCAACCAACCCATGTCCTCCGCCGACACGATGCACGACGAAGTGATGCGCGAGCACCCCGACCTCCTGCAGTGCGTCGAGTCGGATGTGAAGCAAATGTTTCTGGAGTCCTGCCGCATGAAGATCTCGCCCGTGTGCCGAGCCATCCAGACGACGTCGTCCGCGAGCGTCGCGCTGCACGAGATGTTTCCCGTCACGCAGGGAGCGAGGATGTTCGACGTCCGAAAGGAGGCGGGCTTCAAACTCCCCGAATGGATCCCTGGGGCCATCCAGCTCTTCAGCGTGCTGGAAACCAAGCACCACGGACTCGTGATGCTGCTGGCAGTCGGATACACGGTGACCAAGAGCGAGTTCAAGATCGCGCCGTTTGAGCAGCTTCGCCTGACGGACGACCTTTGCCTGAGTGTCAGCTCGAAGCAAGCAACCTTTTCTTCCAAAAACAAGCAGCGAAAAGCGCCCGCGATCAAGACCGTCGCGGTCGCGAGCCTCGTCACGGTCCGCATGGACTGCAGCATGTGCGGAAGCCTCGGGCCGCGCCAGTTTCCGAGCCAGAAGGAACTCTGCCAGTTCATCCGCGAGGAGACCACCCTGACGCTGGACATCAACGAGGAGGAGCCGCTGCGGACCGCGACCAAGCACCTCCGCTGCTCCCGCTGCTGGGACAAGCTCCGGTTTCCGGTGTGGTACTGCTGCCGCGACTGCCAGACCGCGCATTATCCCGAGCACAAGCGGCTGTGCGGGAAGATGCCGAAGCAATGAAATCGCCTTGCAAAATTTGTCAAGTAAAATCCGCTACAATCCTGATACGTTGCCTCAAGTATAAAAGAGTACGCCATCCGATGAAAACGCGGACCAATGGCAGCGCGAATCCGCGTAAGCAAGAAAGCGGTAGCTGAAATGGAAAGCTTCTTTTATCTGAGTATTGCCGGCACCTCCTCTGTTTTAGCAGACAGCAATGAAACTTGCTGCATATGCCTGGATTCGGTAACGCCCGACAACATATGGTGGACGAGCAGCGTCTGCGGGCATCGGTTCCACTTCCTTTGCATGATGAAATATGTTTCTCATCAGGGAACGGCGAGAACAACGTGTCCGCTCTGCAGGTCCGTGTTTTGTCCTTGAGTTTTGTACAGAACTGGTACAATAAAGCCTCACTCATCGCCCGCCTCACGCAGCGCGCTGATGACCGACTCGAGCACATTGGCATCAATGACAGCCAACGGCTCCAGCGTCTGGCGCGTCCGCTTCAGCTTACGCGCACGCTGCATTCCACAGTCTCGAAAATTCTCCAGACGTTTGACTAAACACCGACACAGCACCCCCGCGCTGGTACGGCCAGTGTTACACTTTGATATTCCATCCTCCCAGTCCTCAACCGCGCTCATCAGCGCGAAACAGAGCGCATCGAACTCGGGCAGGTTGCAGCAGTAGGAAGTCAAAGCAAAGACAACGCCGTAGAACAGATCCACGTGCAGCTTGAANTCATCAAAAGCGAAGAACTCTTCTGGATAGTCACCAGTCACAACATCGGCCCACTCGCTCAGGATGCGGTAAACAGACCGAACATTTCGCTCCATAGTGCCGACGACGCCCACGAGGTTGACGAATTCTTCCACTGCGATTGCAAGATTCTGCTTGAATGTGTGGCGCGTTGAGTGTTTTGGGTGTGGACAGCTGCTTCTTGGCATTTGCTTATTCGAAGACAAGCTAATTTATACTGTACCTGATTGTATGTTCTTGCAAAACGGCAGAGCAAGTATAAATGATAATAACCACATTCTGCACACAATGCAGGAGGCAGACTCAGAGAAGATGCTGAAAGGAGTGCAATCAGTTGTTACAGAATTATATACAGTGAGCGTCGTGTTTTATGTCATTGGTCTCATGGACTATAGTGCCTGCTCTAACATAACAGGAAACACAGCATGCAACAACTACAGACAATTCATGCTAGCGAATCTCATTATTTCACACATCATTTTTTGCATACCAGAAGAAATATGCCAACCTGCTATGAGTATTTTGAAAGCAGTAATTGGTTTTGTGTTCACTTTATGCCATGCAGCGTTCCTGGGCATGGCTATGAATCCAGATTCAAAATGTCCAGATGAAATCAGCGCCGGCTGTGACGCACAGGCATTCAAAGGATATAATATCCTTCACTATTACTCATTGATCTATCTAGGAACGTTGGCAGTGGCACTTGGACTTGTAGTCATTTTTTCGATTTGTTCTTGTGCTATTCACGGAGCTGCCAACATTAACATAATTGCTACTCTTAACAACCCTATAAGAAATATCACGACACAAAATACCAACCAACACACAAACACCACAGAAGACCATGAAACCCTGCAGGGGTAAGAATAGTACCAAATTCTGATAGAAATCGTTAGAAATCTCATTCCATCCACCATCACTTCGCCTCCTTGTACGCCTTGGTAAACCCCTTCATCTTGGCCTGAAACGCCGCCTGGTCCTCCGGCTTCATGCCCAAACCGCACGTCTTCTTGTGCTTCTTCCAGTCCGCCTTCTGGCACTCCTTGCAGCAGTACACGACCTCGACGCGCACCTTGATGCAGGCAGAGCACCGGAGCAGCGACGCCGAGTCGATCACCGCGCTGCAGGATGCGCATGTCGGCTCGGGCTTCTTCTTCTCCATATCCATCCGAAGAAGGGCGTTCACCGCCCGCGGATCGTGCTCAAACATATCCATCACATCCATCGGCGCCAAGCCGAGCACCCGAAGCGCGTCTTCCAGCGGGATCGTGACGTTGCCTGAGGAGTCGACATTGACGCTCCATTCCAAATCATCGCGGCCGAAGGCCTTGGGCATCTTGAAGCGGGTGGTGGTCATTGTGGATGGTGGAATGAATGTGTGGGCAGCTTATATAATGATATTTCTACAGTTGGCTTCTGTAATGGTTTTAAAATACCAGCTGTAATCGTGGACCATAGAATGGTTGACAGTTTAAATCTATTCAAACTGATTTGAATTTTAAAAAGTCGAAATCAAACCAATTCAATCTCATTAAAGCATTACCAACCAAACTCTCAAGGAACCCTCCGCTTCTTGAGCTCCTCCACCCTATCATCAACCTGCCCCATCACAGCGCGGCTGAACGCCCTGACGAAGCAAGAGGCGATGGCGTCCTGCTGCCGCTTGAGGTCTCCTGCCGACAAGCCGCTTCCAGCGACACTCAAGCGCACCAGCTCGTCCGTCTGCTCTCGGAGATCGTCGGCGTCCTTGGCAGTGCACCAGCGGCTCGCGCGGCTCATGACGGACGCAACGCGAGAAAGCGCTTCAAATGTAGCAGGCTGGCCGAGGTGCTCCAGTTCGTGAACCCTGCGCTTCAGGACCTCGTGCTGCTTGAGCGCCTCCTGCTGCAGCACCCGATCCTTGCAATCGCGCTGGTTGATGGCCTCAAGAGCGCTGATCCGCCTGCGAAGCGCGCCAACCTCTTCGCGATGCGCGGCGAGCAGCCTCGCCTTGTCCTGCTCAGCGTCCCGGTCAGTTTGCGCGAGCTTCTGCAGATCCGATCTCAGCCTCTCGTTCTCCGCCGTCTGCTTCACCCTCAGACGCTTGTGCTCCTCGATCTGCCGCCTCAGTAAATCGACATCCGGATGCACCTCGTCCCTGCGCTTCAGCGCAATCANCTCGGCCCGCAAGGCGTCCGCCGTCTTGAGCGCAGCGTCCCTCTGCTCCATCAGGCCGAAGGCGCCGATCTCGGTGTCTGCGACTTGGCGCTCGAGGGCAGAGATTCTGGCGCGGAGGATGGGTTCTTGGTCTGACATTGAGGGAACAGTGGTCCGGTTTGTCCGCTCCCCAAAGGCAGGGCAGAAGGATTAGATTGTTGGCTGCAGCTTGACTTCTGTAACGGATGTTAAAAAACAACGGCAATTTGAAAAAAGCTGACTTAATATGTTTTATTAACCCCCCATGTACCCCAACGTCTAGCACGCTGCTCAGAAACAAGATTTAATCTGTCAGTTAAGTCACGCGATTCCTGCACTGTTAGTTTTGAACGATCGACAACAAGTTTTCCCAGCAAACTGTTTATCAAATCAATGCAACTCAAAACCGTATTTTAAGTTATAAATATCAAAAATCATCAAAACAGTTTCTTTCACTGTTCTTTTTCTGCTTTCATCTATGTCCTGTAAGTTTTCATAATCGCAAAATATATTCTCGAACTGACTGACCTCCATGTATACCCGGTACCTAAGGAAAATATTAGCTCCCCAGTCTCTGACAAGATCATTTTTTTTTCCGTGCCACAGTATAGGTTCCTTGGTCAAATATGTCAGTCGTCGTTTACTAGGTAACCCACCTGGCCACAATTGAACCAATAGTTCGATCAAATCACCGAAATCACGTATAGCAATCGAAACAATTCTATTTCCACTGCTTTCCAGACACAAGCCCGCGTTTCTCACGAAATTAGTTCGTTCTTGTCTTCCTGCACCAAACTCGATGACTTCAGGTCTATCAATGGCCCCATAAAAAGTTGCGAAGACAGTATCGCCATAATCTGCTATTTTTTCAGTAACAGAAAATGTTTCATACTTCCAATCTATTTCCCCGACATTTGTAGCTCCGACATACATACCCACAACAGTACGCAGAGAATTAATATCCAATCTTCCTCCTCCAGACTCACCAAGCGTTATAATTGCATCCATGTCCACACCCAGCCAGGAATCAAATTTCGCAAGGCCACCTAAAACCATCCTCATTCGATCTACAAGCCGAGTGTTCATAGACATCGCAACGATACACATAGTAACACATATATACGCATACAATTACACAACCGGAAATACAAATCAATTTATTTCAACACTCCGACTCAACTTCGGCACGCGTCTCGGCGCATCCGGTCGCCGAGGAGCGACAAACAGCGGCGCTGCTCTCAGCTCGATGAGGCAAGGCGCCTCCGGCTTTTCGGAGGGCAGCAGTGGATGCGGCTTCCCAGAAGGCAGCAGTGTCTCAGAAAACAGCAGTGTCTCAGCCGAGCGCAGCTTTTCAGAAGCCCGCACGGGAGCCGGAATCTGCCGCAGCGCGGGCTGCTGCGACGAGCAAAGCGCAAAGCACACAATGAAGCACATAATCGCTACACAACGCATCGTTTTGCCGTGTTGATTGCGATGGCACGCTGGTTTATATACGATCGATTGCGGACGCGAAAATAATTTACGTGGTCCCCTCTCATTCCGTCGCTTCAAACCTGTCAGACCACGTCAAAATCGTCATTAGCACGTCGTGATGCGCTACAATTTCCTGCAGCCGCGAGTCGGCACCAAGGCGTCGATGCGCAGCCATAGCCACAGCAAGGCGTCGCGGTTCCGCATGCGTGTCGAGCTTGTCGTGCAGAACGGCAACGGCATCTTCAGCAACCTTAGCATTAACGGCCTGTTTGTCAGACGCCATTTTGTTGATTGCCTCTTGGTCTGCATCCGCCCTCGCGATTTCTTCGAATAGCGCTCTGCCCAGTCTAGGGTACCGGACCTCTACAGCAGCCCGTGCCGCTGCCTTGAGAGATTCCAGCGTCTCTTCATCCATGAAGCCGTCATCCGGAACAACGAATCCGTCCAGATCGCTACCGGATTCGCCGCTGCTCTCAGAGGATTCGTCGCGGCTATCGCAATCCTCGCTATCATCGTTTGCAGTCACTTCCATTGAGAGCCGCAGCTTGGAAAAAGCGGGGCTTTTATACTATCAACGGGAAGAATTATGCCATAAACCAGAGGGCTGCTGCGACGAGCAAAGCGCGAAGCACACAATGAAGCACATAATCACTACACAACGCATCGTTTTGCCGTGTTGATTGCGATGGCACGCTGGTTTATATACGATCGATTGCGGACGCGAAATAATTTCAAGCTCCGCCTATACCGTAAACCCACCATGACACTTGAAAATCATCATCAGCACGTCGTGTTGCGCGACGATCTCCTTAAGCGGCGACTCGACGCCAAGGCGAGGATGCGCAGCCATCGCCACCGCAAGGCACCGCGCCTCAGTTTTCGCAAGGCGTCGAACAAGCGGGTTGTGAACGACAGCTGTTACTGGTACACTTTCCACTTTGGCCGTTTGTTCCTTGCCAAACTGCACAACAGGGCCCCGAATGTCACGCACAGTAGCATCGATAAGTTCCTGAAAATCCCCATCAATGACCTCGTCGTCTGAAGCAATGAAGCTATTGCGCTCGCTGCCGGAGCTGCTCTCGTTCGATTCATCGCTGCTCCCTTGAGAGTCGTTGCTGCTCTCTTGAGAGTCGTCGCCGCTCCCGAGAGATTCAATACTGCTGGATTCGTCGCTGCTCTCGAGAGGTTCGTCGCCTAATGGCACTTCCATTGAGAGGCGGCATGGGAAAAGCGCGGCTTTTATAGTCTAGAAGCGAAGGGGTTAGATTTCAGGCCTGCTAGACAGAAATCATCTTCTTTCAGAAAGTACGGAGTGTATTTATTTTGATATATATACTGGTAAAAACAACAAACCACATGCCATTATTCGATGCACAACTTGTTTGCACGATGGATAGGTTAGTTGACATACTTCAAGAAAATCACAAACTGTCCTCGGATTTAGGTGATAAACTGACATTAGATCAATTCAAACACGACATGGACAAATTGTGCGAAGAAATCAACCAAAAGGCAAGCGAATATCCAGTGTTGAATTTTGAATACCCTATTACGTGGGATGACATCGTGCTCGACGAATCTGGAAAATTTGAACACTGTCATTCCTATATTATACATAGACGAACTTATGTGCCACCAGACCAGAAACTTCTTGATTCTATATTAACACATACATATTCATATGTTCAGATTGCTTTCAACGAAAATGAACAACTACTGGGTATTCGAACAGAAAAATACACAGGAAGTTATTTTAACCCTAAGCATAACATGACTGCGCCGTTCGAGATCATAGAAATCAATCCGATTGCCGCAACTACACTCCAAGATATGCATGAAAAGATTTACAGGTCCCTAAATTTCAGATACGTAAGATACGACAGATAGAAGTTTCAAGTATTGTTCGTACTACCTCCTCAAAATTTCGGCCCCAGCAACTTTGACCCAATGCACTCCAGCAAGCGCAGGAGCGTGCCGAAACGTGAGAACACAACGATCGAACGACCACTCGCCGTCGGACGCCTCTACACCGACAGCACCACACGGGAAATGAAGCTCCGGAAGGAAGATCTCAGTGGCCATAGACATGCAATCGGCATCCTCGACGAACTCGAGAACAAACATCCCGTTTCCCCACTCCATCCTCGTCGCACGCCCCGCCACCCGATATACATACGGGCGAACTGCGCCTGGGAGCCTCAGAGCATCAGAGGTAACAATGCTGAAATCCTCACCATTCCATCCATCATCTCCTCCGTGCTTCGGACAATAGCACCAGACCAGCACAGCCTGCACAAGGTTGGATTCGACGGCCCGAAAGGTCGCCTCGAACGCATCACGAGCCGCCCACGGCGCGCCAACCTCGCCAAGCATCAAACCGCCGCGTTTTTTCGTGAGAAGCTCGATTGAATTGTGCCTCGCCCGCTGTGCTGAAGCGCGTCCCACGCACACGGGGCCCATCCATCCTTCGTACGCCAAATCG
>TBL_comb47_HYPODRAFT_10008205_pt1 | contig 10739 bp, 6 predicted proteins | sample TroBogypolimnion_40_FD_10682 | JGI IMG/M metagenome (IMG submission 10682) | reverse complement strand
TGCCGGGGTCTGCGGAGAGATGGCACAACCTTCGACATCGAGATTAACCATAACTTTCTCCAGGGCAGTGACGGGCAGCCGCGGGTCAGCCTCTTCGTCATCCGCGATGCAACCGGCCGTAAGCGGATTGAAGCGGAAAGCGCAGCGCTTGCGTCCCAGAATCACCAGCTTCGAAAAAATGAAAGCCTGAACCGCATGGCCGAGGCTATCGCCCATAATTTCAACAATCTTCTCACGGCAGTGGTGGCAAATCTGGATATTGCCCTGAAGAGCCTGCTCCCGGACGCACAACCGGCCAGGTACATCAATCATGCCATGCTGGCGGCATACAGGGCGGCCGATGTCAACAATCTGATGCTCACGTATCTGGGACAGACACCCGTTGAACGCGCATGGGTTGATCTCTCTGAAATCTGCCGTCAATGTCTGCCGCAACTGCAGGCGGCCATGGGCAGCGCCATCCCCATCACCACCGGCCTGCCCACTCATGGACCTATCATCAGCGCCGACGCCGGGCAGATACAGCGCATCCTGACCAACCTGTTCACCAACGCCCAAGAGGCCCTGGAAAAGGACAGCGGCGCAATTTCCGTGTCGGTCGAGAGAATCACGGCAACGGACATCCCGGCAGGATATCCCATCGGCTGGAAGCCAAAAGAACCATTTTACGCATGCCTGAACGTTGCGGATGAGGGCTGCGGGATTCCGGCGAAAGACTTCGACAAACTCTTTGATCCGTTTTTTTCCACCAAATTTACCGGACGGGGACTTGGCATGCCCGTTGTTCTCGGAATCCTCAAGGCCCATGGCGGGGCCATAGCTGTGGAAAGCAAACCCGGAGGAGGCAGCTGCATCCGGGTCTTCCTGCCCTGCGTATGACGCTCTGAAGAAGGACGGGAAGACCAGAGGGACGGCCAATCATCACGAACGGGAAGGCCTGCCCGTGCTCATTTTCCCTCCCCGCGACGCTGGGGCAGATACCGGATAATTTCGTCCACAAACGTGTCGGGGTTGATGGGTTTCTCGATATATCCGGATGCCCCGGCCGCCAGAATATTCTCCCGGTCTCCCACCATGGCGTAAGAGGTGACGGCAATGATCGGTACGCAATCGAGCTCCCGGTGCCTCTTGAGTTCAGCGGCAACGGCATAGCCGTCAAGTTCAGGCAGCTGGATGTCCAGCAGAATGGCCAACGGCCTGTACTCCAGGGCCATCACAATGCCCTTCCTTCCGTCTTCGGCGCTGATAACGGCAAAACCGCTTTTCTCCAGCAGAAAGCGCATCAGATAGCAATTCTGTTCGTTGTCCTCGATGATCAGCAGCGTTCTGTTCATGACCTATCCCCCGCCTGTTTCGGAATACGGATGACAAAGGTGCTTCCTTGCCCCCACCGGCTTTCAACCTCGATGGTGCCGTCCATCATATCGATGATCTTCTTGCAGATGGAGAGCCCCAGTCCTGTGCCTTCATGCTTTCTGGCCAGCCCCGAATCAAGCTGATAAAAAGGCCGGAAGATTCCGGAAAGCTCCTCGGGCCGCATACCGATGCCCGTATCGGAAAATGAAATAACAAACCGGGAATCCTCTTCCCGGCAAGAGACCTGAACGGACCCCTTATCGGTAAATTTGACGGCATTGCTCAAAAAATTCAGGATCACCTGTTCCAGACGCCGCCGGTCCGCAGTGATCATGCTCTCTGTGGGAGGAATATCGAACTGCAGCGCCAGACCTTTTTTCCCCGCCATTGGTGAGACCAGCCTGATCATTTTATCCAGGGAAACGTTCAGGTCAAAGGTGTCCCTGGCAAGATCCAGCTGGCCGGCCTCGATCTTGGAAATATCGAGGATATCGTTAATCAGGGACAGGAGATGGCGGGAACTGCTCTGCACCATGCCCATCTGCTTCTGCTGCTCCGGATTCAGGGGACCGGTCAGCCCCTGCAGCATGATGCCGGTAAAACCGATAATCGAGTTCAGGGGGGTGCGAAGCTCGTGCGACATGGTCGCCAGAAATGCCGATTTGATCCGATCGGCCGATTCCGCCCGGTCTCTGGCCACGACCAGTTCGGCCGTCCGTTCGGCCACCCGCTGTTCAAGGACCTCGGCGTTGAGCAGCAGATCGTTGTTGAGCCGGCGGATCTGCTGCTCGGCCAGGACCCGATCGGTGATATCGGAGCCGATGCTCAGGATCTCCCGGATCTCGCCTCCCCCGTTGCAGACAGCTTTATTGGTCCAGTCCACCCAGATCCTCTGGCCGTTGCGGCGCACATTTTCGCTGGCAACATGCTCGAACTTCTGCGGATCAGCCAGGATCTCTAGGGGAAGCAGTTCCCAATTGCGTCCGCCGCCGTCAGTATTCAAAACTATGGTGCCCACCACATGCCTGTCTGCGATCTCTGCTTCTGTGTAGCCGAAAAACCGCTGACCGAACTCGTTGAGAAAGGTGATACGGCCATCGGGCAGCCAGCGCAGAATAATGCTGTTGGCCAGCATCACCAGTTCCCGGTAGCGCTCCTCGCTCTGCTGCAGGGAATACGCCGCCTGTTTTTCCTTCAGCCAGCGCCGGCAGAGCTGCCACGCCGCCCCAAGAGAGGTCACGGTGAAGATCACGATCAAAGCCGCGGCAAGAAAGGCATCCCGGCGCCAGGTGCCCAGGTAATCCGTGGCGGCCGAGCCGACGACAATATACAGGGGGTATCTGTTGATTTTGAGATAGCTGACAATGCGCTCGATCTTTTCCTGATTGCCGGGCGAATTAAACGTTCCGCCCTCCGGATTCAGGTGTATATGATCCCGCAATATTGAAGAAAAATTATCTTTTCCTCCAGTGCTTCCGTTCCCGTCTTCAGCCGAATAGCGGGCCACGGCAGCCAGCGATGCATCCCAGAGGGAAATAGCGCCATGGACACCGCTGTCAACAGAGGAGAAGACGGAAACAAAATGGCTGATCGGAATCGGGGACAGGACGGCACCGGCAAAACTGCCATCGGGGAAATTATACCTCCGGCCGGCAACCACTACCCAATCGCCGGAGATCCGGCTTTGAATCGGTTCGCTGATTACAATGCCCGACTGGCCGTCATGCTGCAGCTGCACGAAAAAGTCACGATCTCGTATCGATACCGGCATATCGGTCTCCATCCCGCTGCCGTAGCGGAGAGTGCCCGCCGCATCGGCGACCCGCAAATCGTAGGAGTCGGTCACATTGCGCTGCTGCGTGCTCATGAAGGCGCTCAACTGCCCGATATTGACCGGACCATTTGCAAGCTGCTGTTCCAGTTCACCCTCAACCGCAACCAATGAAGCGTTGATGCGGTCGAAAAGGCCGGAAATAGAGACATTCAGGATCTGGTCAAGATTCCTGGTGGTGATCGCTATCTGTTCCTCATACTGCCGTTTGGCCTGCGTTACCGACCAGAAGGCCAGGGCATAGACGAAGAGATTGATCAAGACGGCTCCCGATATCAGACGCACGGCAAAGGACTTCATGCGATGCGCCTCCGTGGGAGAAGGCGATGTGGAATGCATCGGTCACCCGGATGAAAAAATCATTGCCCTGCCACCGCTGATGCGGCGGGCAATGCGGCCTGTCAATCACGCGCGAAGGCACCGGCACCACGCAACGGATGCCATTTCGCCGCCTCTGCCCGTTCGCGAAAACCCAGGAGGCGTATCCACGGACGGGAAAGGGTCTTAGCGCTTCCCCGATGGAGGATCAATCGGTTCCACATTAAAAACCTATCAGACTTTCTTTTCTTATTCCAGTCTTCCGCCTCAAAAAAACGCGGGCTTTGCCTTTTTCTGATCGAACCTCTGCAGAATAATTCCCATGCCGGACCGGGTTTTTCCACCTGTTGTTGAATGCCCGCATCTTTTCGGCTATTTTATGAAATTTTCCGGCCGCAGGCAACAACGCCTGAACCTTTCGCTGAAATGCAGGTAAACAGACCATGAACCCCTGGCAGATATGGATTGATCGCGGCGGGACCTTTACAGACATCGTCGCCCGCAGGCCGGACGGCAGTCTTATGACCCGCAAGCTGCTCTCGGAAAATCCCGAACGCTACGAAGATGCCGCCATCCAGGGAATCCGGGACATCCTGGGTCTTGCTCCGTCCGAGCCCATCCCGGAAGGCCTGATCGGTTCGGTGAAGATGGGGACCACGGTGGCCACCAACGCCCTGCTTGAGCGCAGGGGCGACAGGACCCTGCTGGTTATCACCCTCGGTTTTGGCGATGCGCTGCGCATCGGCTATCAGAACCGCCCCCGGCTCTTTGCCCGTCACATCGTCCTGCCGGAGATGCTCTACGAAGAGGTGCTGGAGGTGCCGGAACGGGTATCGGCCGCAGGCGAGATCGTCACCCCGCTTGACGAGGCCGCGGCCCGCGCTGGTCTGCAGAAGGCCTTCAACCGGGGAATCCGGGCGGCTGCCATCGTCTTCATGCACGGCTACCGCTATCCGGAACACGAGGATCGGGTGGCCCGGATGGCCCGGAAAATCGGCTTTGACCAGATCTCGGCCAGCCACGGCATCAGCCCGTTGATGAAGCTGGTCTCCCGCGGGGACACCACCGTAGTCGACGCCTATCTCTCCCCCCTTCTCGGACGCTATGTGGAACAGGTTGCAAAGCCTCTGGGCAACTCGGCCAGACTGCTGTTCATGCAGTCCAATGGCGGACTGACCGACGCCCGGCTGTTCCAGGGCAAGGATGCGATCCTGTCGGGGCCTGCCGGAGGCGTGGTCGGCATGGTGAAGACGGCGGAGGAGGGAGGCTTCACCCGGCTGATCGGCTTTGACATGGGCGGCACCTCCACCGACGTCTCCCACTATGACGGGGAGTATGAGCGGAGCTGGGAAACCGTGGTGGCCGGAGTGCGGCTGAGGGCGCCCATGATGCGCATCCACACGGTGGCCGCGGGCGGCGGCTCGATCCTTGACTTCGACGGGGCCCGCTTCCGGGTCGGCCCCCAGTCAGCCGGTGCCGATCCCGGGCCGGCATGCTATCGCCGGGGCGGCCCGCTTACCGTCACCGACTGCAATGTCCTGCTCGGAAGGATACAGCCTGAATATTTTCCCAGAGTCTTCGGTCCCGGCGCCGATCAGGCCCTGGATGCCGAGGCTGTGCGGCAAGGATTTGCGACCTTGTCAAAGACCGTCGCAGCGGCCACGGGCAGGCCTGCCGAATCTTTAGAAACCGTGGCCCTGGGATTTCTGCGCATCGCCGTGGAAAACATGGCCAACGCCATCAAGAAGATCTCCGTCCAGCGCGGCTACGACGTGACCGGCTACACCCTGAACTGCTACGGCGGCGCGGCTGGACAGCACGCCTGTCTGGTCGCCGACGCCCTGGGGATCAAGACCATCTTCATCCATCCGCTGGCCGGTGTCCTCTCCGCCTATGGCATGGGGCTGGCCGACATCAAAGCCATGCGGGAAAGGCAGGTGGAACGTCCGCTGGACGCCGAGGCGGAGACTACCATCGCCGAAATCTGCCGGGATCTGGCTTGCGAGACCCGCGACCGGGTGCTGGCCCAGGGGGTGGAGCCGGACCGGATAGAAATCCACTGCAAGGCCCATCTCCGCTATCAGGGAACCGATACGGCGCTGCCGGTCGGCCTCGGTTCCGCCCGCGAGATGGAGACGGCCTTCACCAAAGCCCATCAACGGCGTTTCGGCTTTGCCGCTTCCGGCAGGGCGCTCATGATCGAGGCGGTCTCCGTCGAGGCCGCAGGGAGCGTCGTAACCCTTTCAGGCCGCAAAACTCCGGCCATAGACCAATCATCTGCCACACCCCTCCCGCATGCCAGGGTCGCCATGGTCAGCAACGGCAGACGGCAGGATGCTCCCCTCTATCTCCGCGCGCATCTGGGACAGGGTCAGCTCATCGCAGGCCCCGCCATCATCATCGAGCAGACCGGCACCGTGGCGGTCGACGAAGGATGGCATGCCCGGACTACCGGCCTGGGCCATCTGATCCTGAACGCAAGGAGGAAAGACAGAGCCAGGCCGCCCCCACCGCCGTCGATCCGGTCATGCTGGAGGTCTTCAACAACCTCTTCATGTCCGTTGCCGAGCAGATGGGGGCAACGCTTGCCAATACCGCCAGCTCCGTCAACATCAAGGAAAGGCTGGATTTCTCCTGCGCCCTCTTCGATCAGGATGGCGACCTGGTTGCCAATGCCCCCCACATCCCCGTGCATCTGGGCTCCATGGGGGAATCGGTGAAAACGGTGATCCGGGAAAACAGGGCGGCGATGCAGCCGGGCGACGTCTTCATGCTCAACAATCCCTATAATGGCGGCTCCCACCTTCCCGACGTCACGGTCATCACCCCGGTCTTTGCCGACGACGGCTCCCGTGTACTGTTCTATGCGGGCTCGCGGGCCCACCATGCCGATATCGGCGGCCGCACCCCCGGCTCCTCGCCGCCCGACAGCCGGACCATCGCGGAAGAAGGCGTGCTCATCGATACCTTCCTGCTGGTCCGCCGGGGCGTCTTCCGGGAAGAAGAGACGCGTGCCCTGCTGGCCTCCGGTCCCTTTCCCTGCCGCAATATCGATCAGAATATCGCGGATCTCGCAGCCCAGATCGCGGCCAATGCCACTGGGGCTGCGGCACTCAGGAAGATAATCGCAGGCTCGGGCCTTGCCGCGGTCCAGGCCTATATGAAGCATGTCCAGGACAATGCGGAAGAATCGGTGCGCAAGGTCGTTGATGCCCTTCGGGACTGCAGCTTCACCTGCCCGATGGACGGCGGCCGCCGGATCCGGGTGAAAATCCGCGTTGACCAAAATAAACGGGAGGCCGTCATCGATTTCACCGGCACCTCCCCGCAGCAGGACGGCAACTACAACGCCCCCGCCGCCGTATGCAGGGCAGCTGTCCTCTATGTCTTCAGGACCCTGGTCGAAGACGACATCCCCTTGAATGAGGGCTGCATGAAACCGCTGCGGCTGATCATCCCGCCCCGGACCATGATCAGCCCCGAATATCCGGCGGCCGTGATCGCAGGCAACACCGAGGTCTCCCAGGCCATCACCGATGCCCTTTTCGGAGCCCTGGGGGTACTGGCCGCCTCACAGGGAACCATGAATAATTTTCTCTACGGCAACGCCAGCCGCCAGAATTACGAAACCATCTGCGGCGGCACCGGGGCAGGGCCGGACCATCCGGGCACCAGCGCCGTCCACAGCCACATGACCAATACCCGGATGACCGACCCGGAGGTGCTGGAATGGCGGTTCCCGGTCCGGATCGAGTCCTTTTCCATCCGCCGCGGTTCGGGGGGGCGGGGGCGGTTTTGCGGCGGCGACGGAGCCGTTCGGAAGATTCGCTTTCTTGAACCCATGACCGCGACCATCCTCTCCTCCCGCCGGGAAACCGAACCCTACGGCCTGGCGGGAGGCCTGCCGGGGAAGCGGGGTGAGAACAGCATCCGGCACCCTGACGGCACAACACGTCTGCTGCAGGGCAACGATATGGCCCTGTTGTCTCCGGGCGATATCGTCATTATCAAGACTCCCGGCGGCGGCGGCTTCGGGAAAGAGGAATAACCCGCAGATAATTTTTGTAATTCATTCGTGAAATTTAATGCAAATGTTACAAAACTATGATCAGTTAAAAAAATCCTATTCATTGCATTGTTTTCCAATATGATACGACTTCTGTTTGCGGATAGTGGCGGAGCGCTTTGTTCAATAATTTCCGTAGAAGCCTTCATCCATCTTCCCAAGGGTGAAATCACCAATGCGTTCCGAATCTTCCTCCTCCCTGGCCGACAGAAAATCAGCGGTTGATCCCCTCATCCTGGCNCGGGTCGCCCCTTTCGGCCTGTTCATGATCTTCGTCGGCATCAATGAAGGCCTGCATTTCCTGATAGCAAAGGGATTTCTCACCCTNGCGCCCGAGACGCTTCTTTTTTTGTATATCCCCAGGATTGCCGCCGTTGCAGCCGTCTTATGGTATTTCCGCGCCGATTATCCGGAACTCCGCTTCAGCGATCTGAAACGGTGGGCGCCCACATCCTTCAGCATTGTCGCAGGTCTTATAGTCTTTGTCCTCTGGATTCAGATGACCTGGCCCTTCGCGATCTTCGGAACCCTGAACAGCGACGCCCCCACCGCCATCCGGGAGCCTTCCCTGCGCCTGGTATTCATCGCCTTTCGACTGATCGGCGCAGCCCTCGTCGTACCGGTCATGGANGAACTTTTCTGGCGCTCCTTCGTCGTGCGCTATATCATCCGGGCAGATTTCGACAAGGTGCCGGTCGGCGTTTTCACGGTCGCTTCCTTCTGCATCAGCGCCGTCCTGTTCGGGATGGAGCACAACCTCTGGCTGGCCGGGATCATGGCCGGGGCCGTGTACAATCTCATCCTCTATAAAACCAGGAGCATTGCCCAATGCATCGTGGCCCACGGGGTGACCAACGGCGTCCTGGGTATCTGGGTTCTTATCACCCACGCCTGGCAGTTCTGGTAAATCTACAGGCCAAAGGTCTTGCGGAGCTTTCTTGTTATGCCGCTGACCAGAAAAGGCGTGAATCGCTTTTTCTCTTTCAGGATTTTCACAAAGAGATCCTTCTTTTTTTCCGGAGGCAGGGGACGTTCCACCGGTTTCAGGAAAAGCGAACCGGTGGGACAGGCCCCGACGCAGGCCCCGCAGCCCAGGCAAAGATCCTCCCGGATGACAAGTTTTCGCTTTTTTGTGCTGCCGGCGGGCTGCATGGCAAGGGCCGCGATATTGCAGGCTTGAGCGCAGAGGCCGCAGCCCTTGCAGGACTCTCGATCCGCTGCAACCATGAAGCCTGCCCTCGCCACTCCGTTGACAAAGCCCTGACGGATTCCTCCGAGCAGTTCGCAGCAGCAGGAGCAGCAGTTGCAGATAAAGGACGGCTTGTGGCGGATATTGTCGGTGATATGGGTCAGATGCAGCTCGCGGGCCCGATCGATCACCGCCAGCAGCTCCCCGGTGGAACGCTCTTCGGCAAAGCCCCGCCGGGCCATGAACCTGGCCGCGGTGCCCAGCGAGATGCAGATACCCTCCACCGGCGCGCCCTTTTTACAGTCTTCGTGCAGGTGCTGCTTTTTATGCCTGCAATAGCACATGCCCACCGCTCCGAAGTCCGAGCTGCGGATAATCTCCCGGGCGCTCTCGTAGGAGGTGATCACGGTGCTCACCGGGATATGCTCCTCATAGGTCAAGGCACGGGTCAACGGCGTCTTGGAGCCGAAGAACTCCCGGCCCTGCCCCTGTCCGGGATCCCCGTACAGGTACTCGGTCATCAGCTGGGCCAGCTCCTCCACCGGCAGGTCGGCCCGCTGCTTCATGAAGGTGAACTCGAAAAAGCCGATCAGTCCCGGCATCAGCAGATAATAGGTGACGCCGTTATAAGGAAGGTCCATGACGAGCCCCTTGTCGGCCATCTGCTCAAGCACCGGCATCAGGCGTTTAGCCTCAAGCCCGGTCTGCCGGCACAGCTCCGGCAGCGTCGCCTCCTGCAGCGGAAAGCGGGAGGCGACGAAGGCCTCCTCACGGGTAAAGAGGATCTCCAGGATCCGCCGCAGCTTCTCGTTGTCAAAAAGACCGATGGGATACTTATTCAGCCGGTCTATTAGGGGAACAATCGCGTTCTTTCCGTCCTGATGATGCCCCATCGCCTCTCTCCTCCCTCTCTATCGCAGATATTGGTCCAGCAGGGACCCGGCCAGGATTCCCCGCGCATTGCCGTCGCACTCAACCCATCGCCTGCTCAGTCATGCACGACATACCGGTCCTTCAGATCGTAGACCATATCCCAGACCCGGCTGAAACCCGTCTCGTCCCTGGCAGGCTTATTGATCATGGTCTGAAAAATCGCCTCCTGATCGGCGCTATTCCGGTGGTTGAGGACCATAGACAGGGCAAAACCGGAAAAGTCCCGGATCAGGAAGGCGAAGATCTGCTCCAGCAGGGCATCGTCAATACGGGAGATGGCGGCATTCTCCAGAACCAGCTGGGCGTAGACGATCAGCGTGAAGAGCTGGCCCGCAGCCAGCATATAATCAATGTCGGCGGCCTGCTCCTCACTGGGAGCAGCCGTGGCCAGCAGCGAACGGAACAGCTCCGTCTGCTCGCGGAAAATCGCCACATTTCCCCGGATATCCCCCGCATAGGCCAGACGATAGTCGGGAAAGCGGATCCGGGACAGACCGCCAGCCATCTGCCGGAAGAGATAGCCGTCGTCGCCGGCCTCGCTGCGCCTGGGGATCTGAGGATAGTCCACCGGCCCGAAGAAATAGTTCTTCACGAACTTGATGATGAGGGCCATGTTGACATGCTCGGTGCCCTCCAGCTTGGGCAGCATGCCGATATCCCGCAGCGCCATCTCAAAATAGGTGTCCTGCTCATATCCCTTGGCGGCGATCACCTCGTGCAGCAGGGCGATCACCTTTTCGCCCTGGCCGGTGACCTTCATCTTGACGATAGGGTTGAAGAGCAGATAGCGCCGGTCGTCATCCGAGGCGCTTCGGAGATAGTCGGCGGCCCTCCAGGCCACCAGCTTCATCGCGATGAGCCGGGCATAGGCCTCGACGCAGAGCCTCCTGACATGGGGAAAATCCGTGACAGGGCGGCCCCGGCGGCGTGATGCACCGCCTCGTAGAGGGCATGGGTGGCAATACCCACCGAGGCGCAGCCCAGCTCGAATTTGCCTATATTGATGGTGTTGAGCGACGAGTTCCAGGCCTTTTTCCCCTGCGAGA
>TBL_comb47_HYPODRAFT_10008204_pt1 | contig 10741 bp, 7 predicted proteins | sample TroBogypolimnion_40_FD_10682 | JGI IMG/M metagenome (IMG submission 10682) | reverse complement strand
ACACCGCTTGCTCAATGATATGCTCCAAGTCTAAATCTCCTTTGGCTTTATTAGCCTTTACAGAGACAATCTCAATATTATCAGGACAATATCCACGCGTGTTATCAACTCTATCAACAGACCAATCCGTCATCTCCTGAAGAGCAAAGGTAAAAGGTTCTTCAGTAATGGGACAAACACCGTTAGTCTGCTGTAATTTTTCTTTTAAGTCATTAGCCGTAATAGTGACCTCATAGCCATTTTTTAAACAGCGATCTCTGATGCTCAGTATTTTTTTCTCAAACTTGTTAATGTGTTGTTTTGATACATTTTGAATTTTCCCCGCTTCAAATCCGTATTGGACTTGCTGTAGATGTTCCTCGCTAAACCTACTTAGGTCTAAGGCTAAATCAAAACGATAATGATCAAAGCCAATCTCAAAGGCTAAATTACTCATAACAAATCTCCAAAGCTATAACGAATCTTAAAAATTGATTTACACATTGCTGGCCTGGGCGTGACTACTTTAAAGCTATAATATAATATTTCGCATAATGTATATTATGTTAAATAAAGGCAATATTAGCATTATTACAAATCCAAGAAGAAACCTACCCCTAATGCCATCTCATCTAAAACCAATTAATTATTAGTTCTTAAAAATGCTTCGAACATCAGTAATGACCAAATGGGTGTGCTGTAATCTTTTAATCCACTTTGATGTTGATTGAGCATGTGTTCTATAAAAGTTTGATTAAACAAACCACATTGCTTGATACTTTGACCCAGTAACGCCTCTCTGACTTTTTCTTTTAATGGCCCTTTAAACCAAACATCTAAAGGTACGGCAAAGCCCATTTTTGGCCGATATAAAATATCGTCTGGTAAATAGGTTTCTAAAGATTTCTTAAAAATATATTTACCGACTCGGCCTTTAAGTTTCATGTCAGGTGGTAAACCCGCTATCCATTCTACTAATTGATGATCTAATAACGGCACTCTAACTTCCAAGGCATGAGCCATGCTAGCTCTGTCTACTTTAGTCAGAATATCTCCGGGCAAATAAGTTTTAATATCAAGGTACTGCACTAATGATAAGGGATTATCTGTTTGTGCATTAGCGGCATGTCGCCTAAAAACTTCAATAGCCTGATAACCTTGTAATTCTTGTTTTAATTGCGGACTAAACAAGTTACTACGTATTTCATTAGATAAGGTCGAAACGCTATGAAAATAACCTTCTAATGAATCACGCGAGATAGACTCAAACGTTGATTTAGCTCTGAATAGCTTAGGTGCCCAGTCTGCTTTAGGATAGATTTGTCCTAACAATCCAAACGCTGGTTTTCTAATACTGGTAGGCAACCAAGAGCGCATTTGTTCTTCGTATTTATGCCAACGATAACGTCGATAACCCGCTAGGTTTTCATCACCGCCATCACCTGATAAAACCACGGTGACTTGTTTTTTAGCCAATTCACAAACTTTATATGTCGGCAATGCCGAACTATCGGCATAAGGTTCATCGTAGAGCCCCGCCAATTGATCGATTAAACTAAAATCATTGGCATTAACTTGTTCTACACGATGCCGCGTGTGATAGCGTTCAGCGACTTGCGCAGCAAATTTTGATTCGTTATAGGCTGGATCACCAAAGGATATAGAACAAGTAATAACAGGATCTTTTGATAGCCCTGCCATCATTGCGACGATAGCACTGGAATCTACGCCGCCCGATAAAAAAGCACCTAAAGGTACGTCTGCAACCATTCTTATTTTAACGGCTTCGCGTAAGCGCGCTATCAGTTCTTCGCCTGTTGCTTCTTCATCTTGTGCGGGTCTAGGTGTAAAACTAAGGTTCCAATATTGTCTAGGCTTATAGTTTGGCTGACCATGCTTCAAGGTTAAACAAAAACCAGGTTCTAATTTATAAACGTTTTTATAGATAGTTTTTGGATCAGGAATATAACCAAAACCAAAATAATCTTCGATGGCCGTAGCATCAAACGTTTTTGGTAAGTCGGGATGTTGTTTAAGTGCTTTTAATTCAGAACTAAAAATGAAATGACCGCTGGTCAAGTCAGCATAATATAAAGGTTTAACACCTAAACGATCTCTAGCCAGAAATAAAGTTTGTTGTTCTCTATCCCATATCGAAAAAGCAAACATGCCCCGAAAGTGCTGTACACACGCTTCACCCCAGGCTTGCCAAGCATATAAAATGACCTCGGTATCACAATGCGTTTTAAAGTGATAACCCATAGCCTCTAGCTCTTTTTTCAAGTCTAAGAAGTTATAAACTTCACCATTATAAGTAAGTACCGTATTGTTATCAGCACTGATCATGGGTTGATGGCCACTGCTTAAGTCAATAATCGATAACCGTCGGTGGCCGAAGCCTAGGCCTGCTTCTATATGAAGATTGCCTTCATCGGGACCACGATGATGTTGGCTTTCATTCATACGCGACAACAACTCCCGATTAATTTCTCGTTTTCCTTTGAGATCAAAGATGCCAACAATTCCACACATAGTTGCTATTCCTGTTTGAATGTTACTAATGTCATGATCACTTTACTGGGCCATGATCGGTGATGTCCTACTGATTTTGCAATAAGCCTAACAACTGCTTGGCGTTATGCTCCCAGCTAAACATAGTTTGTACAAAATCACGATTTTGATGTGCGGATTCGTTTTTTTGTAATTGCTCAATAATTTCACTGGCTATAAGTTCAATGCTATCAGTAACTGTAACCGCAAACTCTTTTTGATAAGCTATACCTTCCATTGCAGCCGTTGTAGCCATTACATATTTTTCCATAGCCATGGCTTCTAAAACTTTATTCTGTATGCCTCGTGCTATTCTTAAGGGTGCCACTACTAAATGGGCATGCGCAAGATAAGGTCTAATATCATCAACGGCTCCCGTCACTATGATGGCATTATTAGCTAAGGCTAATACCTCTTTAGTCGGCTTTGACCCGACTATATAAAATTTTACGGATAACAGTTGTTGACTAATTAATGGGAAAATTTCTTTCGCAAACCATAGTACAGCATCTACGTTGGCCCAATAATCCATAGCACCTGTAAAGGCAATAATCTGATCATCTTCGGTATAAGGTGAACTAAAATTTAGTTCGGGCGAAAAATACTTAGTATCTACGCCATTATTAATATGAGTGACTTTATGGCTAACTTCAGGTGCCAGTGTTTTAAATAATTCCACTTCTTGTTCCGAAACAAAAATACTCGCCCTAGCCTTCTCTGCTATAGTTTTTTCATAGTTCAATAAATAATGAGCTTCACGTTGATAAATCCAGTGCTTAAGGCCTTTACAACGCTGTGCATATTGCCGCCACTTGTCAGAGTCCACATCAACAAAATCAACGATTATGTCAATACTCTGATCTTCGTTAATAAATTGTGCCATAACCGATGAAAATATCAGCACCTTAGTAATCGAATGAGCGCTTATTGTTTGATTAACCCACTCTTGCATACGCTTATTCTTATAATAAGGTAGGCTGAGTGGTTCGCCGGTTATTAAACCCTGCGCGCTTTTTATTTTAGCTAGTAATGGGTTAAGCTCTATATAACAAGTACTTTCACATAAATCATCTAGTTTGTCGGTGTACTGCCAATCATTAGGGTCATCAATAAAGGTACCCAGATGTACCTTAAAGTTTAAGCTTAAATACTTTAAAAAATGATAGGATCGTATCTTGTCGCCTTTATTAGGTGGATAAGGGATGCGATGGGCCAGAAACAATAAATCTTGCATAATTTAACGATAAGTTGAGTTTAACTTAAATCTTTAGATAACCAAGGACCGACCCATTGACTAACTGCTAAAGGCAAGTGTTTCCAGGCAGTAATAAAGTATTTATATTTAGGATTAAGTGGATTAATGTCGGGCATGGTCTTGGCATTCACTAGATAAAACTCATAAAAAATTGGCTTAGGGTTAAAGCCCCAATTCTTTTTAAAACTATAAGAGCCGGTACCGATTTTACTACGCCCATAATCAAATACTTTACAGCCTTTTTCTACTGCACGGCGCATGACTTCCCAATACATAAAATCATTGCCTTTAAGATTTCGTGCTAAATCAGTGCCGCCACCATAGTAAGGTAATACTTCGTCTTTAAAATAAAAACTCATGACACTGGCAATTAAATAACCATTATGTAGCACTGTGAGTATTTCACATTGATCTGAAAAAACATCTTTAAGGATTTGAAAATATTTTTTTGAAAAAACCGGTGTCCCAAGATTTCTAACACTTTCAGAGTAAGCTCGATATAGCCTATCAACATTGTTATCTATCACGCTATTTAATCCAGCCTCTATACCTTTTCTCACCATGGCTCGTTGTTTTCTAGGTATCGCTAAAAAGTTTTTTTCAACGTCAGTGTCTAATTCTTTTCTAAAAGAAACATAAAGTTCTTTGTAAGGCCTTTCTGGAGTTTTTTGAACTTGGTTTCTCATTTCTAAGTAATCTACCCCTAGAACAGTAGCCAAGCGGCAAGATTCTTCATCGAGTGTATTATAAGATTCTTCATCATTAGCGACTATGCCGCCATAAACACAAGGTGCAATTGAAACTAGGCTATTACCAAAAAATAAACTCTTAATATGTACCAAAGGCAATATGCCGGTAATAAGGCCATTGTGTTCAACATAAATATAATAGGTATCATGTCCAAAGGCTTTACTTATAACTTCTTTCCAGCCGGCCTGATGAAAAAAAGTAGCTTCATTATTAGCTTTAACAAAGTCATCCCAGCGCGAATAACCATCAATAGTCAGTGTTTTAATCATAGTTTTGACCTTGGTTCATATGGAATACATTTTCCATCGTATCCCATTTAAAATCAGTTAATAGCCGGTTTATTCTAGATTCCATTTTCTCTAAATTTAGATAATGTCGTGTGCGTGTTTTTAAACTTAAGCCTGATTGCCTAGGTTGCTTAGGATCGATTTCCCATGGATGAAAATAGAAAATAGCCGATTGTTGTTCTTGATTGTTAACTCGATTCAGCGCCCATTTTGATACGGCATAAGGATAAAACCTAAAGAACCCCCCTCCTCCGCATGGCCAATTTTTATTACCGAACTGAACGGTAGTAATAGGTATTTCTTTAAAATCCTGATCTTGTATGGGTTCGAACATGAATCTAGGGGCTTCAGGCATTCCGTATAAATCATGCTTAACCGGATAAATACTGGAGCTATACTTAAAACCAAGTTCTTGCAGCACATTTAAAGCCCACAGATTACTGGCATTAATTGAGTAACTGGCCGCTCGATATCCTTTAATTTCTATTCCAGTAAATTGTTCTAGGATATTTTTTGCTTTATAAACATCTGATCTGAATTGCTCAGGTGTTTGTTCAGTAACTCTGATATGTTCATAACCATGACAAGCTAATTCATGTCCGTCTGATACGATGCGCTTAACAATTTCTGGATAGCGCTCAGTAATCCAACCTAAAGTAAAGAAAGTAGCCTTTACTTGTTTATCATCTAACATATCCAATATTTTATGAGTATTACTTTCAACTCTATGGGGGATGCTATTCCATTGATCTTTAGTAATATAAGGTTCAAAAGCAGATACTTGAAAGTAATCTTCTACATCAATAGTTAGAGCATTTAGTATGCGTTTTTTCATAGCTACCTAATACCAATAGTTATAATTTATAGTGTTTCGTTATAAATAGTGTCCATATCCAGTTGTAATAAAATCGCTTTACGCAATAAAATACGCTCCTTAGCTATAGTTTTTTGCAAATCAATAATGGTTTTTTCTAAACTGGAAATTCGCTCTTCAAATGTATTTTTTATGGTGCTAGTTTTAGTAGAGATATTATGGATTTCATGGGTAGTCAAAGAAGATTCATCTTCAATATCTGCGATGACTTTTTCAATTGCCGATAAGTTAATAACTTTTAATTCGTCAAGATAACCAAATAACAACACTCTATCGCATAACGTATTAATACATCGAGGTATGCCTTGAGTGTATGAGAAAATAATCTTAAAAACATCATCTTCAAACTGTGGCGTATTTTGCCACCCTGCTTTTTCTAATCGAAATAAGATATAGTTTTTTGTTTCTTCTGCATTTAAAGCTTTTAATTGATAGGTAGCGACTATACGTTGTTTTAATTGTTCCATTTCAGGTAATAATAAGGCATCACTCAATTGTTGCTGGCCTATTAAAAAGGTCTGAAAAAGTGATTTTCCTGATAACTCAAAATTAGATAGCATACGCAATTCTTCTAAAGCATCTTTAGGAAGATTCTGCGCTTCATCCACTATCATCAAAACTCTCTTTCCTTCCATCGCTTGTTGAATAAAAAAACATTCTATGCGTGTTAAGAGCGTTGATTTATCTTCACCTTCATAAGAAAGACCAAAGGTAGCAGATATTATTTTTAATAAATCGTCTGCACCTACCTGAGATGACACCATAATGCCGATCGTTATGTTTTCATTATTTAAACTAGTCACTAATTGTTTAACCAACATGGTTTTACCGGTTCCTGGTTTACCAGTAACCACCACAAAACCTTCACCTTGAGTTAATCCATAGCGCATATAAGCTAATGCTCGTTTATGTACAGCGCTATTAAAAAAAAAGTCACTATCAGCAGTCAACTGAAAAGGCTTTTTACTTAAATTATAGAAACCATCATACATAATTAAAATCTCATAGAAAGTGTCGCGGTTACCCTATTCTCTTCATAGCCATTTATTGGGATTAGCTGATTAATAGTATTGATACTAGATGAACGATTCATATGTTGAAATTCAACTATGCCATTTAAATTAGGGGTAATGGCACGGTTCAACCCAACTAAAGCCATGTAATATTGACTATTAGCTGAGCCTTGATTAGAAATAGTTTGCCATGTGGGTCTAAGGTATAAACTTGTTTTACTCGCAAACGGCCAACTCCAGTTACTACTAACCCCAATGATCTTTTGATTATTTCCATTACTATTTAAATAAGTATAATCTTGATCATAAGCATTGAGTGTAACAGTGCTTTTTCCAGGCTTAAAAGAAACAGATAAATTCCACGCTTTTGAAACGATGACATTATTAGTTAAGATTGGATTATTAATAATGAACTGATTGGGACCCAGATTAGTGACAGGATTAACTAACTGTTGGTTTTGAGCTAATATTTGCTGTGATGTCGTGGTGGTATTAATGTGCGTTAGGCTCCATGTTGACCTAGGCGCTTGATAATGCAAGGCTGTTTGCCAGTTTTGTCCAGAATTTCCGCTACCCCCTATACCTGAAGTAGCCGCAGCATTTGTGCCTGCATTCGTTGTACTTGCCATAGATGTTGTAGTCGATGATTGTCCAAAACTGGTTCCTACAGAATTATCACTATAGGTAGTTGTCCACGTTAAGCGAGTCATAGGTGAAATAAAAACGGTAGCAAAACTATTATTTCCTGCTCCTACAGTAACACTAAAGCGTTGACTTGGCTGCCATTGTCCACCTGCAGTGTAATAGGTGCCGTTATTTGCAGAACGGGTTGATGATTGGTAACTCGTGTTGCTATAACCACCTTGGGTAAAGACATTAAAATAAGCATTAATTGGAACACTCACTCTAGCACTAGAATTCTGATAACTTACATTTTGGCCTGTCGCAACATAGCTTTCATTATTATTAAAGGCTAAATTCCATCTGACACGCTGAAAATAAGTCCCACTGTTTAGTCCCATGGTTTCTACCAAATTTAAAGTATTTGAAATAGGTGCTAACGTACTATTCGATGAAGAACTTGCATTAGTACTGGTTGCTATGGTATTGGCATTAACCTGAAAAGAACCATTGGCATAGTTGGAAATATGAGGCGTCCAAATAGGAGCAAGGCCAAAGGTATAAACATTACTGCTATTACTGGAGCCATTTATATTACTCGCACCTATTAGGTTATTATTAATGTTTTGCTGACTGATAGAGCTTGTTGAATTAAGAAATAAGGTATTGGGAATAAATGTACTACGAGAACTAGACTGTAATTGATTATAGATATTAAGGCTGTTATTGCCACCAGCATTATATAAATTCTGCATTCTATAATTAAGATTCATAGTCGATAAAGGGGATTTTCCGGTAATTAGAACACCTGGATTAATCGCTTCAACAAAAGCCCCTTGCTGACTGCCAGAAGGCGATAAAGCAATATTGTCAGAATAAATTTCTTGAGCCTGAAGGGTCTTATTAATAGTCCAACTAATTGCATGAGCTTGATGATTAAAAAAGACTATATACAAATTGGCTATAGTAAAAATCAACCTAAATGCCAGCGCAACTGACCATGCTTTACAATGATGTATATAGAGAAGAGTTATTGATTGTGATCTCATATTTCGACTTTAGCGGATTCTTGTTAAAATGAGCAGCGAAAGATATATTGAAATCTAATGCTATTAAAGCTCATCATTGTATCATTATATCAATGTGCATACTGACCATATCCGTAGCCATAACCATAGTAATTAATATCCATATTTCTTTTTGTTTTGTTAAATAAAGCTAAAACAACATCACAAGTAGCTAGCTTTGCAACTGATTCCATAACTACATTTTGCATAGTTTTTTCAGCTTCAATAACTAAAACGACTTGACCTACCAACCTAGCTAAAACTTCACCTTGAGTTGCTGCTAATAAGGGTGGCGAATCGAAAATCACAATTCTATCGGGATACCGATTACTTAATTCTTCGACAAATAAGGCCATTTTATTACTTGATAATAATTCGGTAGAGTAATCATGTAATTGTCCTGCAGGAATAACGCCTAAACCAGGAATACTGGTTTTAATAATAATGTCAGAAAAGTTTATATCTGCACCATCAAGATATTCAATTAATCCAGGAGAATCATTGATTCCTAAAACTTTTGATATAGAGGGTCTTGCAACATCGGCATCGATGAGTAACACTTTTTTATCACGCTCATTAGCAATACTTAAAGCTAAATTGATGGCTGTAAAGGTTTTTCCCTCACCAGGCAAGCTGCTCGTTATTAAAATAAGATTTGCTCTAGATATGCCGTTATGACCATTCCCAAAAGCATTATTGACTAAAGGGCGCTTTATATTTCTGTATTCTTCTATGGCTTCTGTGTTTAAACTACCTGGCGCTGCAAATCCTAAATCTGATAATCTTTTCCAATCAATATTTACGACGATATTTTTGTCATCATTAAAGTTAGGAGTTACTTTATTCGTATTTGTAATGTCGTCAGGTGCAACACTAATATTATCTTCGTTAGTTACCTGAGACTTACAATTTAAAATAGTGTTTACTTCTATCTCTTCATTTTTGGATTTATTTAATGCCTTTTCAATAATGCTCATTTATACCTCTCTATAAAGGACTATGTCTTTAACTAAAAACAGACAGGCCCAGAAGATTTATCTTTACTATATCAGCCGTCATAAAACCAAGATAAATAACAAAAAGACACAAGACGCCGGCTCCATATTTAAGCATCTCATTTCTATATTTAATGAGTTCTTCAGGTCTATATTTCATGGATATACTGCCTAAAATGGGTAAGTTGGTAAATTGTCGCAGTTGTGATACAGACATGAATGTAGGCCTTATTAGATAGAGTAATAACGCAACAGCTAAACTAATAATAATGCTCACTACCAACACCCCAGAATATAATAATTTACGTTTAGGTGAAGACGCCTTTAGTGGCATATTGGGAGCATCTGCAATCTTAAATTTTAATGCTTCAGCTTGATTGTCTACTTTTTCTGACATAACAGCTGTCTCACGACTAGAAAGTAATCGGTCATAATTGTTTTTGATTTGAGAGTAATCACGATTTAAATTTTCTATTTCTGTTTCAATAGAAAGTCTTGAGTTTAGCTCTTCTTGTTCTTTTACTAAGCGCTGTTGGAAAATTTCAATCCGAGAGTTAATTGAAGCAATATTGGCATCTACCTCATTAATAGCAACTTTTATATTTTGAACATATGGATTATTTAATACCGCAGTATCAAGCCCCCCAGCATCGACAACTTTTGCCTGCTTTACAGCATTGCGAATCTGTAATTCCTTAATAGTTTTATTAATATGAGAAACTTCTGGATGATTTTCTGTGAATTTAATGAGCAGTTCATTTTTTCTTTGCTTTAGATTAGCAATTTGAGCATCATCTTCTACAGAAGCAACCTCTGTTGAACTTTTCCATTCATCATCATTATCATCCGATGTTAATGATTCTTCTAGTTGTTCGGTTAATTTTGCTTTTCTTGAAATAGCTTCTTTTAGACCTAGCTTAGCATCTTCTAATTCTTTACTCATAGCTTGTATCTTGCCTATTTGATCACCACCTTGACCTGGTAATAGGCCTAAATTTGTACGCTTAAAATTCTCGCGTGCTTTTTCACCATTTCTTAAGCGCATTTCATATTCTTGTATTTGTTCGTCTATAAAACGCTGCGCACTATCAGAGTTCCCATGCGTAGATAACTGAGTTTGCTCTGAAAATACAGTTAATACAGCTTGAACAACATTTTTAGCCATATCGGGACTGCTGGCTTCATATTGAATGGTAAACATATCTTCAGTGCCGCCATTAATGTGTATGTCTTTTTTTAAATCATTAATGAGCTCTTCTTGTTCTGTTGGTGTTCTTATGGTTTTATCCAAATCAGATAATTTGGTAATTTGTTCTAAATTACCTTTAGTAAACATTAATTGCTGCATAA
>TBL_comb47_HYPODRAFT_10008200_pt1 | contig 10745 bp, 8 predicted proteins | sample TroBogypolimnion_40_FD_10682 | JGI IMG/M metagenome (IMG submission 10682) | reverse complement strand
TGTATCACCGGTGATACAGTGTAGTTTTTATACTTTTTTAATAATGACTTCATATATGAAGTCATTATTATTTGTTTTGTAAATAAACTACAAAAAACGCCCATCTCCGGCTTCCGAGAGGTTAAATGTAAATGAAAATAATGGATATAATAGTCATAGTATTCTTTATGCAGCAAGAATGAAAACTGAACGATATGGGTTTTTATGGCGGTTTGTTGATGAAACTAAAGAAGAAAAAGAAGTTATGGAAGTTAAAAATAACGAAGAAAAAGACTATGGAGAACATATACCAGAAAATGAAATTGAAGAAAATAATAAGAATAAAAGTAAAATAATAAGACAAGGATATGTTGCAAAACTATCAGAAGATAAAAAAATAATTAATGTGTATTGTAATACTGCTATTGCATGTTCATTAAATGGATTTAATAAAAATGTTCTTAATAGATTTATTAATAAAAATATAAGTCCAACTAATTCAACAAATTATTATTGTCATTTTTATGATTTACCAAAAGAAGATCAAGATGAGTTTCTTAAAAGATGTGGTGGTATAATGCCTACATTATTTACAGGTGGTAATGGAGTTGGTGTTTTTAACGAGAAAAATATATTACTTAAAGTATATAGTACATCGGCAAATTTACGCGTTAAAGAAAGATTATCGCAACATTGTGTTGAAACATATTTAAATTCATCAAAAATGTTTGAAAATAGATTTTTAAAATCAGTCCCTGATCGTCCAGCATGTTTTGAATAATAAAATTGAATATAAATATTATAATATTATTGGACATAATTTATATAAAAATAAAATATTAGATGGGATAAAAGAAGACTATATAAAAAATCAAATTGGGTGTGAATTTTTGAGATTTAAACCATATGATAAAAATTTTAATATATTTAAATTAATAAATAATAATTTAATTATTAATAAATAATAATTTAATTAATAATTTATAATAAATAAGTTACTTTATTTATCTAAAGCCCACCTGGAAACCCGACTAAATTAGCTCCAATTCCAAATCCTGCACCAGATCGTGTAGTAACACCAATACTTGGAACATATGTATCCAAAATACTAAATGTTGCAGCTGCAGTTAGTGCTAATAGACAAATTTCTTCAATATTTAATGATCGTTTTGGGATAGCATATGCGGCAATCGCAACCATCAATCCTTCAACAAGATATTTAATAACTCTTTTAACAAGTTCCATTATGTCAAACATTCTATATTAAATAAAAAGAAAAAAAAAGAAATATATTATATAAATAAAAACTTAAATAATGTTTACTAAATAATAAAATGGCAGGTCAATCAAAAGAAAAAAAACCCAGTAAATCTACCGGTTTTGAAAAAAAGAAAATACATACTGGTAATATTAACCCTAAATACGTGGATGTTTTGGATGAAGATAAACAAATTGCTGGTCAAAAATTCGTTTGTGTTTCATTTATCTCTCCTGAAAAAATTGTTAAACAAAAGGAATTGTTTTTTTTTGAAGAATTCCTAAAGAAGTGGGAATTTTCTAAAAGTATGGAAAAATTTATTCAATTCTTAAATTTTATAAGTTATAAATATAAATTAACATTTAACGATGTTTCAAATGATTTTAAAGAATTCTTAAATGAAGAACAATCGTCAATGGTTGATGGTGGTATGCAAGATGATTACAAAACATTTATGGATCAAAACGAAGAAGAACTTGAAAATGCATTTAATTTAAAACATAATTTTCAAACATCAACTAGAGGAATTAAAGTTCGTGGTGTTTATCCAACAATGGAAGAAGCAGAATTAAGATGTAAAATGTTGAGAGAACTTGATGCTAATCATGATGTATTTGTTGGTCCTGTTGGATTATGGATGCCGTGGGATCCTGAAGCATATAAAACTGGACGAGTTGAATATATTGAAGATGAATTAAATCAGTTAATGCATGAAAAGAATAAAAATGAATCTTTTGCAAAAACTGCATTTGATCAACGTCTTAAAGAAACCAAGAAAAAAGCAATTGAAGAAAATATTAAAAATGCGGAAAAAACCGGTTCAACACTTACTCAAAATATTGATGAAGAAGGTAATTTAATTGGTGTTAGTAACATGAATACACAAGAAAAAGCATTACAATCAAATGAGAATGTTTCTAGTTCTGATATTTGTTCTGAATTATTTGAAGGTGAAAATATTATTGTTGGTAAAACTGATAATGGACAAAGTAAACTTGTTAGTGGACCATTTGCTAGTTCAAATAAAAAGTAAATGACTCAATATAAAAACATTTAATAAATATATAAATTAATTAATTTTTATATTTATTTTACACAACAAAAATACCAATTATTTTCTGTAAACATAACATTATTGCTTATATTTCTACTCATTGTTGCTGGAGAGATGTTTTCTGATATTGCTGCATCTTTTATTGATTTCCATGTTTGTATAGGTGTATTTGTTGTAATTTCTCTTTTTTCAACACGTTTACCAGTTGTAACCATTACTTTGTGAATATGTGGAGTATCTGTTTTTAAACAAAGCCCATAATATCCAGAATTTCCTTTATTTTCCAAATTTAAATCTGGTTTATCAGTCCAAATGGATGCTCTTAAAAAATATTCACTATTATTTAAATACTCTTTTAATTCTTTCATCTCATTTTCTAAAATTGGTCTATTTATCATTATCTTCCATTTTTTATATTCGTCAAATAATTTTGAATCTAATATACGATTATTTGGAGAAAACACACAACAATTAAATAAAAACCTTTCAGGGTCAGAATTTATTAATTTTTGGGTATATTTAATTGGTTTTAACATAACACCAATAAATATTTTTCGTGATTCTTTTGATGGTTTAAATCGTGTATCTAAATAATTTTTAAATGCATGGTTTATTGTTTTAGTTGCTTTTACTCTTGCCCATATACGATATTGGGCTTCAATTTCACACGCAATCTCTTGAACATCTGGTCTAACTATACAACACTCTTGAATAAATTTATTAAATTTTTCATGTAATTCATCTTTAGGTAATAAAATATTTTCCACTTCATAGTTTTCTTCATTTTCCAAAAATTGTATTCTTGATATTTTATTATTTATAGTTTTTGTTAATTCAATATTTAATAAATATTCTTGTTCATATTTTTTTTTATAGTCATCTTTATTTCTTAACTCTTCTTCAAGTAATTCAATTTGTTTTTCTAATTTATTAAAATTTTCTTGACTACATTGTTTAGATTTAATAATCTCATCAATATAAAATTCTATTTTTGAAATTGAAAATGATTTGGTATTATATGCTAATAATTCAACATAATTATGTCCATTAATTTTTAACTCCCGTTTATATTTTGAAAATTTTGGTGAAGATTTAATAATCTTTTCTATTTCAACATAATTATTAACTTTAAATACATTAATTAATTTAAAATTTTTATATGTATTTTTATGGTTAGTAATTCTTTTAGAAATATCATTTGAACGTCCAAATTTAATTAAAGTTTCATTAGAATCATTTGTATCATCAATTGTTCCAATATAAATACATTCTGTATTTATGGGAAACTTATCAATAAGTGTTTTTTCAAAAAACTTATATTTTTCAGAATCAGTTTGTTCTTTTAGTTGAATAGATTCAGATTCTGATTGTTCTTTAATTTGAATAATATCAGATTCTGATTTTTCTTTAATTTGAATAATATTTTGTTTTAGTTCTTGATTTTGTTCTTGTAATTCTTGAACTTCTTTATTTAGCTTATATTCACCAGTTAAACGAACTTCTTTAATTATTTCACATACCCAATTCTGAAACTTTTCAGCTATTTGTTTTCTAGACTTAAATAATACTTTATATAAACCCTTTTCAGTAAGAAAAGTTACTTGTTGGTTTCCTCCAAGGGTATATGTTAAGGATATTACCTTTTCACTTTTATCAAAATGACTTATATTTTGATTTATATTTTTTATTTCTAATATAACTCCAATATCACTTGCTCTAAATAAAGGTTCAGTTGGTGTGCCTTTTATTACTAATTCAATATGTAAACCATTTTCAACAAAAGCTTTTACTATTTCCATAGGTTATATATTATATAATATACAACCTTTAAGTAGATTTATCATTCAATTTTATTTTATATTACCATTTCGTCTTTTTTACACTAATTTTAGGACCTTGTCCGCGTTTTTTCACATTATTTGGGTCATATTTCTCATCTTCCTCATCTGAATTTATATCTTTACTTAGTTCCCAGAACTCTTTTGATCCTAATTTGAAGTCATTATGTGAATCTGCCTTATACCAAAACACTTGTTCATGTAATTTATTTGATTTTGCGTTGTTATTTATAACTAGACACTCAAAATTCTCAGTGCATTGATCCATTACTTGACAAAATGCTTCAAATGTTGGAAACATGCCAGCATAATTCTCGTAAATACGTTTTCTGTTTGCAATATATGGTTCTCTCAAAATAAAAACATAATCTATATTTGTTCTTAGCGTTGGTGGGATACCTAGGGGGTATTGCATAGTTATGATTAACATGATTTTCCAGTGTCTGCCGTTCATGAACAGGAGACGCATCATTTTATCTCTCGTCCAAGCACCATCATAAAGACAATCATCTAAAATAACAAATGCTCTAGGATCAATTGTACTTCGTTTAAATGTCTCCATTTCTTTTTTAATTTGTTTCAAAACAGATTTTTGTCGTTTTAGAATATTTTCAATAATTGCTGTATTGTATTCATTATGTATAAATAGTTTTGGAACCATTTTACCATAGAAACCGTTACCTTCTTCTGTCCCCGCAACAACAACGCCAATTGGAATATCTTGATGATAAAATAATAAATCACGAACTAAAAAAGACTTACCTGTATCACGTCGTCCAATTAAAACAACAACAGGACCTTTTGCTTCATTTGCTTTAAAACTAATTGTTTTCATATCAAATTTTTTTAGTTCAAGAGACATTATTATTATTGATTTAGACAATTCATTTAAAATGAAATACGCATCAACTTCAACCTTTAGAAAATCAACCTTTAGAAAATCAACCTTTAGAAAAGGTTGAGCCAAATTTCATTCATTATAAATTCAATATAAATTCAATATAAATTTATTTAATGTTTAATATTTAAAATTATAAAACTACTAAATAATAAATAATAAAATAAGTTAAATATTAATATTTGTAATATAATATTTAGCTAATGGATAAAGAAGATATACTTACTACTCTTAATATAAATTATGAGAAACGTAAAAATACAGATTTGTTTAAATTATTTCAAAAGGAGGAGTTAACTTATATGGGTGATATTCAAAATTATATACCAATTTATAGTAGATTTTTTCAATTAAATGAAACTAATTACAATTCAATTAATTTAAATCATAAATGGTTTTTAACTGATATTAAAAATTCAATAACAAATACAAATGATAATAATTTATTTAATTGTACTATACAAAATTTATATACATCAAAAACTAAAAAAAAGCAATTATTTTTTAAAATGGCTCCATTATTAGATCCTTATAAATATTTGATTGGAAAATATAATATTAATGACCCAGAATTATTTAATTTACCAAAAATAAAAAAAATGGATGAAAATGGAATTGAAATTGTACGAAATATTCATCCTAAATTGTTAGATTATAATAATTCGGCGTATGTTGATGGTTTTTTTTCATTTTTGTCAAGTTTATTGATAAATAAATTTAAATTTGTAAATGGTGTTGATTATTATGGTTCTTTTATTGGAATAAAACAAAATTTTAAATTGAATATAATTGATGATTTGGAATATATGTGTAAATCTGATTTTTTTAATAAAAATAAAAATATTAATTTTAAAGTTGATGATTATAGTTTTTTATTTAATGATGATGAAGTAAAATTGAATCCAATTAAAATAGATTATAATAATAGTTTATCTTTATCAATAAAATCATTTGATGATAATTTATTTGAAGATATATTTATTAATGACATAAGTATACTTGAATCTGAAGGTAATAATAATGCAAATAAAAATAAACATGTAACGCTAGATGATTTAAAAAATAATTCAATTGAAATGATTGATCTTATGGTTTCTGATACATTACTAAATATAAATATAAATAATAATAATATAAAAATAACAACTAAAAGTGATTTAACATCTTCTTGTTCTTCACGAACATCACATACATCAGAAAATGATATTATATCAACAACTGATACATCATCATCAAATAATAATGATGAAACAAACGAAAGTGGCGCTGGTAGTGGTAGTGATGAGTATAGTGATGATAGTGATGAAGATATTGTAATTAATGCAATAATTCCAAAATTTCCAATTCAAATAATATGTATGGAAAAATGTGAAAAAACATTTGATGATTTAATTCTTAATAATGAATTAACACAAGATGAATGGTTTTCTGCATTAATGCAAATTATTATGATATTAACAACATATCAAAAATCTTTTTCGTTTACACATAATGATTTACATACAAATAATGTAATGTATAATGTAACAACTGATAAATTTATTTATTATTGTTTTAATAAAATATATTATAAAGTCCCAACATTTGGTCGTATTTTTAAAATTATTGACTTTGGTAGAGCTATTTATAAATTTAATGGCAACGTTTTTTGTAGTGATAGTTTTCAACCAGGAAATGATGCATCTACTCAATACAATACTGAACCATATTTTAATGATAAAAAACATAGATTGGAACCTAATTATAGTTTTGATTTATGTCGTTTAGCTTGTTCTATTTTTGATTATGTAATTGATGATTTAGATGATGTATTGGATTTTGATAATTGTGAACCAATTGTTAAAATTATTCATGATTGGTGTTTAGATGATAATGGTGTTAATATATTATATAAAACAAATGGTGTTGAGAGATATCCAGATTTTAAATTATATAAAATGATAGCGCGATGTGTTCATAATCATACACCACAAGCTCAACTTGAACGTGAAGATTTTAAAAAATTTATAATATCTAAAAAAAATATTTCAACAGATCAAGTAATTATTGATATAGATATTATACCATCTTTTTCGTCAACACTTTAAAAATAATTTAATTATATTATATAAATGATTTTTAATAATATTGATAATTCTTATAATAATATTGATAATTCTTATAATAATATTGATAATAATGATAATTATGGATTTATTATTACACGACATGTTAATTCTGAAACAACAAATAAATATTGGAATAAATGTGTTCAGTATATTAGAATAAATTATCCAAATAAAAAAATTGTTGTTATTGACGATAATAGTATAAAAGAATTTTTAAATTCGGAATATGAATATAAAAATGTTGAATATATAAATTCAGAATTTATTGGACGAGGTGAATTATTGCCATATTATTATTTATGTAAAAATCATTTTTTTGATAATGCGGTAATAATACATGATAGTGTATTTATACAAAAAAGGATAAATATTGAATATCTTTTGAAAAAACAAATAAAAATTTTACCATTATGGCATTTTACATGCGAAAAAAAAGAGAATGTAAATAATACAAAATTACTTATTGAAAAATTGTCAAATAATTATAATATTATGAATGTGTTTTTACAAGATAAACAATATGAAAAATTAGGAAAAAATAACAGAGAAGTTTGGTCAGGTTGTTTTGGTGTTCAAAGTATTATTAATCGTAAATTTTTGGTAGAAATTAGTAATAAATATAAATTGTTTAATTTATTAAATTATATTAAAACCCGTTCTGATAGATGCTGTTTAGAGAGAATAATGGGTGTTATATTTTTTATTGAATATTTAAAAAATATAAATACTTATTCATTATTGGGTGATATATCAAATTATTGTAAATGGGGTTATACATATAGAGAATATTGTAGTGATATTGCGAATAATAAAAAAATGTTACCTCTAATAAAAATTTGGAGTGGAAGGTAGTTATAAAATAGGTAGTAATATATATAAAATTTATGTATATTACCAAATATAATATAATTAAAAAAATTGAAATACTTTTTAAACTGGTTGTAATATTATATGTATTCATTACAAACTGATTATTAATAATTATATTCAATCTAAATATTTTAATGGAGATTATGGATGAAATTAGTGATTGGTATAATATATTTCAGGTATTTTTAATAATAGTTATATTCATATTAATATCAAAAGTACACGATTTTAAAAAACTTGAACAAAAAATTAAAAAACTTATTCATATTGAACTTATTGCAAATATTGAATATGAAAAACAAAAACGATTACTTATATTGAATAATAAAAATGAAGAAATTTTTCAAGAAGAGGTTGGTGATGAAGTTGAAATTGTTGGTCATCAAGTTGAAGTTGTTGATGATGATCAAGTTGTTGTTGATGATCAAGTTGTTGTTGATGATCAAGTTGTTGTTGATGATCAAGTTGTTGTTGATGATCAAGTTGTTGATGATGATCAAGATGTTGATGAATATGAAGAAGTTGAAGTTGAAGAAGAAATTGAAGAAGAGGAAATAAATAATGAATTATCAAATAGATACAGTGATATGGAATTTTCACCTCAATTATGTGAAGCCATAAATAATGGCGTAATTGAGGTGAAACGCAGTTTTTATATAATGTTAATTGCACAAATGCAATCAGGTAAAACTGATTGTTTTATGGGAATTGGTGTATATTTATTTCTTTTAGGACTTATTGATTCAATTATAATATTTAGTGGAAATACAGAAATAGCAATGAGAGAACAACACAATAATATTAACGAAAAAGAAAAATTTTATAATAAATTTGAAGTATTTGTTAGAAATTTACCACATGATGAATCATCGTGTATAATTCAAGAAAAATTTTGTCAATTAAGACAATTTATAATGAATAAAATTATTGTGATTTGGGGTTGTGATTTAGATAAATACAATTGTGGTGTAATAAAAAAAACATTATTTATATGGGATGAATCTCATTATGCCCAAGATATAAATAACAGACCAGCCAAATTTTTACAAAAAATTAACGTATCAGTAAATGGAGATACCATAACACTAGAAGAAAATAATAATTTCTTTATATCTGTGTCAGCTACACCAATGTCGGAATATTCTGGAAATAAAATATATGAACAAAATAAACCCATTATATATTTGAAACCGGGTGATAATTATAAAGGAGTCAAAAAATTAATGGATAACGGATTAATTATTCACTACAATAATTTAAATGTCTGTATAAAAAATGTTATTAGTGAATGTCCAAATAATAAATATTTAATTATACGTACTAGTAGTAAAACAAATAGAGATTATATAAAAAAAATATGCCAAGAAAATGGAGTAATATATAAAGAATATGATCAAACTACAATAAATCGTACAAATATTAATGACGATATATTAAAAAATATACCAAATATTAAAACTGTTATTTTAATTAACAAATTATTGACAATGGGGCAACGTATCGTAAAAAATAATATTTATGCATGTATTGAAACAACTATTAAAATAAAAACAGACACATTACTACAAGGTCTTATTGGTAGGTGTTGTGGTTATTATAACAATGAAATAAAAGTTTATATTAATATAAATAATGATTTTAGTGAATTGTTAAAGTTTCTTAAAATGCATGCAGAAGGTATGATTTGTTGCCCAAATAAAGCAAAAAATTTAAAGCCTATTAAAAATGATGAACGAATTAATATTATTCCAATGACTCTTGATAAATTTTCTTGTGAAGGACGACCACTCATTTCTTGTTGTACTGATGACTTATTGGCAGCACTTAATGATAACACAATATGTAATAATAATACTTTACAAATAACAAATAAAATTATTAATCTACTTGAAACTGGATGTAAAATTAAACTGTGTGATGGTGACGTATCAACATATATGCATGAATATTGTAATATTAAAAATTGGGTTGAATCTTATCCAACAACTTCATATAAATCACCCAAAGGTGGTTGTGGTTTTGATACAACTGATGGTAAACAAATAAATATTTGGTTTAAACGTGGTGTTAATAATAAAATATTTGTTGTTTCTGCAGTAATAATTCCAGAAAAAGATTGTGATGCAGATACATTACAACTTATTCAACTACAAAAATTACCAAAAACATCTAAAAAAGAAGTATTTGCGCATAAAACAGAAGAATCAAATATTAATGTAATACCAACCAATTGTATATTTGCGAGAAATTTATTGCCAGAGTTATTGCCAGAAACATCAACTAATGTAAATATTATGTTTGAATCGTTATCTGAATGTATTATGCTTAGTATTTTGAACCAACAAGAAAATACTTACTTATCATCACCAAGAAGAATTACAAGCAATCGTACAATATCTGGATGGACTGGTATATTTGTTACAACAGAAATATTAAATGAATTGAAAAAAAAAGGGCAAATATATACGAATATATTCAGAAAGTTTAATGGAATAAAAATTACATTTAAAAAAGTTCTTGGTAGAAGGTCATCAAAATATGCAGGATTTGAAAGATTAAGTGAAATTTCATGGTAAATTAATTGTATTTTATTGTAAATTTTGCATTTATATTTTATATTGTTATTTATTTTGTGTTGTTATAATTTATTTTGTGTGTTGTTATTATTATTTAATAAAATAAAAAAAAATAAAAAAAATAAAAATAAAAATAAAAAATAAAAATAAAAATAAAAATAAAA
>TBL_comb47_HYPODRAFT_10008198_pt1 | contig 10746 bp, 9 predicted proteins | sample TroBogypolimnion_40_FD_10682 | JGI IMG/M metagenome (IMG submission 10682) | reverse complement strand
CGCCGGTCGTGGCGCACGGCCTCACGGCGGCCGACGCGCGCGCGTCCCTGGCCCGGTTCGACGTTGCCTTCTCGGCACCGGCTTCCGGCGGCCGCTTCTACCGTCTGGACACCAGCGGCGGCTTTGCCGACTTCTGGAAGGCGGCGGAGATGATCGAGACCGTCGAGGACTACTACGACTACACCGGCAAAGCCGCGTACAAGGCCGAGGTGGCCACGCTGTGCAACGGCTTCGTGGCCCGCTACGGCACCGACTGGATGAACAAGTACTCGTCCAAGCCGGGGCACCGCTATCTGGGGCACCGCGCCAACGACGACGTGATGTGGATGATCATCGCGTCGGTGCGCGCCTACGGTATCACCGGGGACGCGCGCTACCGCGCCATGGCCAAGTCCAACTTCGACCACGCCTGGGCGCGCGCCTGGAGCGCTGACATGGGGGGCGGCCTGTGGTGGCGCAGCGCCCACGACCGCCCGCAGAAGAACACGACGACGAATGCTCCGGCGGTCATCGCCGCCTGCGAGCTCTCCCGGGCGCTCGGCGACAAGGCCTACCTCACCAAGGCCGAGCGCCTCTACGCCTGGATCCGCGCCAAGCTGTTCGACCCACGGACGGGGCAGGTCTACGACCACGTCAGCTGGACGACGGCGCCGAGCGTCAAGGTGTATCCGACGCCCTACACCTACAACCAGGGCACCTTCATCGGCGCCGCGGACCGCCTGGGCCTGCTCACCGGCGCCGGGTCATACGCGAGCGACGCCCGGCGCGCCCTCGCGTACACGCGCATGCACCTGACGCGGCGCGGCATCCTCCAGAGCGACGGCGGGCTCGCCAACCAGGATACGGGCGGCTTCAAGGGCATCTTCGCGCGCTGGGCGGTGCGCTTCACTCGCGACCAGCACATCGTCGCCTTCGACCCGTGGTTCCGCCGCAACGCCGGCGCGGCGTGGGCGCGCCGCAACGCCCGCGGCCTCATCGGCCAGGACTGGACCGTGCCGACCGGCAACGGCCTGCAATACTCGTGGGACTGCTCGGCCGCCGTCGCGATGCTTGAGACGCTGCTGCCGAAGGGCAGGTAGGTCCGGGCAGGAGAGGCCGGACCAGTCGCGCCCCGCCGCCGCGTCTGGCCGGGCAGTGCCCCGCCCGCCGTAGAGGCGCCGGTCCGGTTTGTGCGCTCGTCGTCGCCCGCCTATCATCCCCGTCGTGCTCCAGCCATCAGCAGACTCGCCGCGCGCCTCCGCAGTGGGGCGCGCTTTCTGCGCCGCGAGTGCTCGTCGGCGCGCGCTCGCGCTCGGCGTTCTGCTCGTCATCGCGATCACCTCTGGGCTTGCGGTGGCGGCCTGCGGCAAGCCGGCTACCGTCACGCCGGGGGCTGCCGCGTCGGGCACCTCGCCGTCCGGTCGCCCCAGTCCATCGCCCAGTGTGACCGGCGCTTCCCAGGCCGCGGCCCGGAACGCCGCGGCGGCCGCGGCGTTCGCTTCCTTCGACACTGCCTTCTACCGCCGCTACAAGAAGCACCGCACCTACTTCGCGACGAGCACGGTCGGCGGCTACGCCGATTTCTGGAAGCAGTCGGAGATGATCGAGATGGTCGAGGACGCGTACGGCGGCACGCACGACCCTCTCTGCAAACAGATGATCGTCGACCTGGAGACGCAGTTCAGCTGGTACTACGGCAAGACGTGGACCAACCGCATCTGGAACGACGACATCACGTGGGCGGTGATCGCTGCGCTGCGCGCCTACGAGATCACCGGGGACAAGCAGTACCTCGTCCTTGCACAGACCAACTTCGATGCCATGTACGCGCGCGCCTGGACGGGCGAGTTCGGGGGCGGCATGTGGTGGACGACCGCCAAGACCCAGAAGGACGTCACCACGACGGCGCCGGCGACGATCGCCGCCTGCATGCTCTTCAAGGACACCCGCGACCCGGCGTATCTCGCCAAGGCGAAGACGATGTACGCCTGGGTGCGCGCGAACCTCTACAACGCCCGCACGGGCGCCGTCTACGACCACCTTTCGCACGGCACGAACGGCAAAGGCACCGTCGTGTATCCGACACCGTTCACGTACAACCAGGGCACGTTCATCGGCGCCGCGAACCTGCTCTTCCAGCTCACCGGCCGGCGGTCCTACTTCGAGGACGCACGGCGGACGCTCAGATGGACGCAGAAGAACCTGACCGTCCACGGGATACTGCGCAGCGAGGCGGGCGTTGGTATTGAGAACGGCGGCGGATTCAAGGGTATCTTCATCCGCTACGCCGTGCGCTTCGCGCGCGACAACCACCTCACCGCCTTCGAGCCGTGGTTCGCCCTCAACGCCGCGGCCGCGTGGAGCCATCGCGATGCTCGCGGCCTCATCGGCCAGGCTTGGGCCCGCCCGACACGGGGGGGTCTGCTGTACTCGTGGGACTGCTCGGCCGGCGTGGTCCTGCTCGAGGTGGTCTCGGCTCCTTGACGTCCGCCCGGCGCGGCCGGCCCCGTCGCCGCCCTCGCCGCAGAGACGGCGCGACAGCCGCGCCAGCGGGTATCATCGTCGCAGATGGCTTGCGAGGCGCGCGCCACGGCGCCGGCCGCCGGCCAGAGCACAGCGGACGAGGCGGGTGACGTGCTGAAGGACCCGGCGCAAACAGACGGCAAGCCGCGAGTGACCTATGTGGGGCACGGAACGGTCCTCATCGAGATGGATGGCGTGCGGATCCTCACCGACCCGTCCCTGCGGCGGTGGACCGGAGCCCTGCGCCGCTACGGCCCCCTTCCCGATCCCGCGATCGCCCGTCACATCGACGCGGTGCTCATCTCCCACCTGCACCTCGACCACCTCGACCCGTCGTCGCTGCGCATGGTGTCCAAGTCCGCCGTCGTGATCGGCCCGCCGCTGGTGGGCCGCACGATCCACCGGGTGGGCTTCAAGACGGTGATCGAGACGCGCCGCGAGACCGTCATGCACGTGGGCGACGTGGACGTCGTCGCCGTGCACGCCGCGCACACCAAGCGCCGCTGGGTGCTCTCGGCCCCGACCGAGCCGCTGGGGTTCATCATCCAGGGCTCGGCCACGATCTACTTCGCCGGGGACACGGCGCTCTTCGACGGGATGGACGCCCTGCACGACCGCATCGACGTGGCGCTGCTTCCGATCGAGACGTGGGGCGTGCGGCCACCGGAAGGGCGTCACCTGAGCCCCCGCACCGCGACCAAGGCCCTGAGCCTGCTCAAGCCGCGGGTCGCGGTGCCCATCCATTGGGGCACACTGTACCTGCCCGGCTCCGCCTACGCCGGCAAGCAGGCGACCTACGCCTGGTTCCAGAAGACGCGCAAGCGGCCGGAGGAGTTCGCCGCCCTCGCCGCCGTGGTCGCACCGGAAGTGGAGGTGCGGCTGCTCGACCCGGGCCAGTCGCTCACGGTGGAGCCGCGCAAAGAGGCCGCCGCGGGGGACGCTGCGGCTGCCGGCCACGCCGGCGCGCCGGAAGTCCTCTAGCCCTACGGCGTCGGCGGCCCGGTGCTTGCCACGCCGGCGCCATCCGTTGCGTAGGCTTTCTTGAGTGCCGGCGCGGTGCCCAGCACCGAGCCCGCCAGGATCAGCGGCATGCCGATGGCGATGCCGAGCGTGAGCGGCTCGCCCAGCAGCACGACGCCCAGCAGCACGGCCACCAGCGGGTTGACGTAGGTGATCACGGTGGCGCGAGACGGCCCGACCTCGCGGATCAGCGCGAAGAACACGATGAAGGCGACCGACGTGCACAGGAGCGCCAGGCCGGCGACGGCTGCGACTGTCTCCGCGGAGACCGTAGCCGGCAGGTTCAGCGCCGCCGGTCCGGCGTACAGCACGGCGGTCAGCACGAGCGACGCCGTGATCACCGACAGGCTCGGCAGGCCGGAGAGCTTGCGGCTGATGATGAGCGGCCCGGTGGCGTAGCAGAGCGCCACCGCGAGGACCTCGACGACAGCCAGCGGCGCGGAGCCTGAGAGGTCGATCCCCACCAGCGCCGCCACGCCGGCGAAGCCGATGACGAGGCCCACGACGCGCCGGCGGTCGACGGGGTCGTGAGCGCCCGCGAACCGGTACAGCACGGCCGCGATGAGCGGCACCGCCGCGATCATCAGGCCGGCCATGGAGCTCGTCAGGCGCTCTTCGGCGTGCGAGAGCAGGAGCCAGGGCACGGCGAGCTCGACGAGCGTGTAGGCCAGCACCCAGCGCCAGTGTGCCAGCAGCCCGCGCAGGTCGCCGCCGCGCAGCGCGAACGGCAGGAGGACGAGCGCCGCCGGGGCCGTGCGGAAGAACACGAGCGCCGGCGGGGAGAGCTCGCGCACGGCGACGCGGATGAGCAGGTAGGGGATCCCCCAGATGACGCACAGGGCGATGAACAGCACCCAGCCCTTGCGCGACACCTCCGTCACCTCCTGAAGGACCGGCCGGTTCCCGGCCGCGCCGGAAGTCTACGTCAGGCGCGGCCGCGACGCTCCCACAGGTGCCGGCCGCCTTGCCCCTGCGTGCTGCGACGCCTTCGCGGCGGGCGGCGGACGGCGCCCGGACCCGCGCCGCTCAGGGTCTTCTCAGGCTTCTCAGCATCTTCTCAGGAAGGCGGAAGAGACGCGGCAGCCGGCGCCGGGGTTCACTCTTCCCGACGAGCCTAACAGGCCGCAATCGAGCCTCACGCGCGGCGCGCATCGCACTTAACGCGCGCCGGACAAGATACAGACAGCTCGCGGCGCCCCCAGACCCCCGAGACCGCTCTTCCCGTGTACGGAGAGCCGCGGGGCAGCGTCAGCGCCTCAGAGGTAATCGGCAAGGAAAGGATCGTCATGCGATTCAAGGTGTTCATCGCCGCCCTGGTGGGCGGCGTCCTCGGCGCCGCGCTGCTCCTGGGCGGCGCCAGCGTCCTCGGTCTGACCGGCAGCCATGCCGCCCAGACCGCCACGTCCGGCACGTCGTTCACGGCTTTCAAGACCTCCGGTCTCACGCCGCAGCAGGTCTACCAGAAGAACGTCGGCAGCGTCGTCGAGATCCAGTCGACGTTCGCGGGTACGACCGACATGTTCGGCCAGACCACGGGCGGCGGGCAGGGCATCGGCACCGGCTTCGTGGTGTCCAAGGACGGCTACATCCTCACCAACGCCCACGTGGTCAGCGAGAGCGGCCAGGCGGCCAGCCAGGTCACCGTCACTTTCAAGAGCAGCGGTACGAACGGCACGCAGATCCCGGCGACCGTCGTCGGCGCCGACGAGTCGAGTGACGTGGCCCTGCTCAAGATCGACCCGAGCCAGGCTCCGACCCTCGTGCCGGTGCCGCTGGGCGACTCCTCCAAGGTGCAGGTCGGCGAGCAGGTCGTCGCCATCGGCAACCCGCTCGGCCTCGACTTCTCCCTCTCTTCGGGCGTGGTCTCGGCGACGAACCGGAGTCTGCAGTCGCCGAACGGCGCCACGATCAGCGGTGGCATCCAGACCGATGCAGCCATCAACCCCGGCAACTCCGGCGGCCCTCTCTTCGATGCCAGCGGCAGCGTCATCGGCATCAACGAGCAGATCGACTCGCAGTCCGGCGGCAACGAGGGCATCGGCTTCGCCGTGCCCATCGACACCGCCATCAGCGTGATGCAGCAGATCAAGGACGGCAGCCTGCAGCAGTCTCAGGCGCAGTCGCAGGCGCAGCAGACCGACCCGTACGGCGGCACCTCGTCGGGCGGTCTTTACTGAGCCGCCGCGGCTGAGCGAGGGCTGACCGGCGCGGCGCGGTACGTCCGCCCGCCCGGCCGCGGCGCGGTCGCCGCGTCGCGCCGGTCAGCCGAAGCACAGCCAAGGGGCCGGGGAGCGATGCTCTGCTCCCCGTCCCCTCTCATTGCGGCGTCTGGTCGCTTGACTCACGTCGGCCGAAGCTTCTACGCTCCGGCGCGAGCGGGCGGTTCCGCTGCCGCGACCTTTCTTTGACATCAAGGAGCGAGCGCATGAAACGACATCTGCCCGTCATCACAGTCCTTCTGGGTCTGCTGGCCGCCGCGCTGCTCGCGGGCGCGTCCGCGCCGGCGCCTGCCGCGGCCGGATCCGCCGTGCCCCTGACCTTCTACCAGCACGCACCCGCCGGCTGGCGGGCGAAGCCCGTCGGAACGCTGCTCAAGTGGCAGCGGGAGACGCGGCTCAGCGGCGTGCTGCACGGCCTCTACGCCTATCGCGTGATGTACGTGAGCCGCGGGGCCAAGGACGGCGCGGCCCGCGGCGGCAAAGTCTTTGAGACGGGCATGATCTTCGTCCCCAAGGCCGGCCTGGTGCCTTCCGGCGGCCGGCCCATCGTCGCGTGGGGTCACGGGACCGCCGGCGTCGGCGACAGCGCCGCGCCGTCGCGCTACCCCTGGCTCTACCCCGAGCCCGCGAGCTCGCCCTGGCTGGTCTACGGCGGGTTCGTCGGCAAGGTCGGGCGCATGGGCTACATCGTGACCTGCCCGGACTACGAGGGCCTGGGGACGCCGGGGCTGCACACGTACCTGGACTCCGGCTCCGAAGGCCGCGCCATGATCGACGCCGTGCGCGCTGCGCGGCACCTCGCCGCCCTGCTCGGCGTCCCTGCGTCCACGAGCTGGGCCGCCACGGGGCACTCGCAGGGCGGCCAGGCGTCGCTCGCCGCCGCCGAGATGGCGAAGTCCTATGGCCGCGGACTCTCCCTCAAGGCCGTCGTCGCCCTGGCGCCCGGCGCCAACCTCGAGCAGGTCATGCAGGGCGCCGTCACCCTCCCCGACTGGTACCCCTACGTGGGCTACATGGCTTGGGGCATCAAGGCCCTCGATCGCGGCCTCACCTTCCACTTCGCCGATGTCGTCGGACCGTGGGTCCTGCCCTACGTGGCCAAGGCGCCGCAGCTGTACTTCGACCAGTGGTGGGCGACCATGCTGCTCGCACACTGGGACGGCAAGTACCCGGCCGGCTCCCCCAAGGTGCCGCAGGCGTCCGACGTCGTGGTGAGCGGCTGGGAGTCAAACCCGGCGGTCCAGCGCTTCTTCCGCGACGCGGCGGTCGGTCAGCGGCACGCCAGCGGCGCCATCCTGGTGCTGCAGGGCACCAAGGACCTGCTCTACGTGCAGTACCCCACGCTGATGGCGCAACTGCGCGCCGCCGGCGACAACGTGCGCGGCCGAGTGCTGCCGGGCCAGAGCCACGACATGGCCGTCACGTACGGGTGGCCGTGGGCGCAGGCGTTCCTCAAGGCGCACCTCCCGGCGAGCTGAGCTTGCGACGCCGCTCGCGCGGCGCTACGCACGAAGAGAGGGGCCGGGGAGCGATGCTGCGCTCCCCGGCCCCTCAGTCCTGGTCCTCCACGATCTGGTGCCAGCGGATGCGCGTGCCGACGCGCGCCCGGAGGCGCCATCCCAGTGTCTTCGGCGCCGAGTCGAGCGCGCCGACCAGCCGCGAGCCGTTGAGCACGATCCGCGCCCGTTCCTCTTCGCTCAGCTCGAAGTCGTCCATCATCCGCTCGCACACGTCGATGCTCGTGACCACGTCGTGGAACATGCCCCAGTCGCCGGCGCACAGCCGCGCGATGTAGGAAGCGTCGACGGCGCCCGGGCGGTCTTCGTAGGCGACCTCGGAGTCCTTGAGCAGCGCCAGGATGTCGCGCACGTCCTTCTCCGTGCGGCGATGGATCTGGAGCTTGGTCAGGAGCAGGTCGGTGCGCGGCACCGTGAAGTCATCGAGCTCGAGGCGGTCCCCGAGCGGGACGTCGTGGTCCATGCGCAGGGCGTCGAGGAAGACGTCGACGTGGTCGTCGTCGTGGACATGGCGTCCGGTCTCCGGGTGAACGTGCCGGCAGGGGCGCACGAACTGCCGCTGCCGGTAGTCGGAGGCGAGGCGGACCTGCGCGTTCTCCCGGTAGCCGAGCTCAGTCATGAGCGCCGTCGTCTCGCCGACCTGGCGGAAGAGCCCGACCAGGTCGATGTCGGCGTGCGGCCGCGCGCAGAAGGTCTGGTCGCTGCAGAGTGAGCGCACGGCCATGCCTCCGATGAGGCGAAGGACGATCCCCCGCTCGCGCGCCGCGTCGACGATGCGCCGAGCCTCGAGGATCATGTCCTCGGAAGGGTCGCGCGCCAGTTGTCTGAGTGTCTGTTGTTCCACCTTCATCCCATTCATGTGCTGTCAGGCACAAGCGAGGGTACCCAGTCCGGGTTACGTGCGTGTTAAGCCACGATTGAACCTCGGCGAGCGCGACGCGCGGTCGGAGGCGCGGCCGTGCGCCGGCGGTAGCCTGCCGGACGACACCAGGCAGCGGCCGCCGGCGGCACGTGCCGTGCTAGCATTCGTAGCGGACCGTGAGGCCGGCGCCGCGCAGGCAGCCGCCGGGTGAGGAGGCGACGTGGACACGCTCGAGACCATCCAGACGCGCTACAGCGTGCGCGGGTACAAGCCGGACCCCGTGGACGACGAGACCCTGACACGGCTGCTCGAGGCGGCGCGGCAGGCGCCGACCGCCGCCAACCGGCAAGCGTTCCGGCTCGTCGTGCTGCACACGCGCGGCAGGGAAGAGGAGATCGGGCGCATCTACAAGCGCCCGTGGTTCGTTCAGGCGCCGCTGGTGATCGGCGTCGTGGCGGTGCCGGGTGAGGCGTGGCGCCGCTCGGACGACAAGCCCTACGACGAGGTGGATGCGACGATCGCCATGGACCACCTCGTCCTCGCCGCCACGAGTCTCGGCCTCGGCACCTGCTGGGTGGCCGCGTTCGACCCTCAGGCGACGCGCGAGGTCCTCGGCCTGCCCGACGATGTCGAGCCCATCGCGTTCACTCCGGTGGGCTACCCGTCCAGGGACCAGGCGGCGACCAGCCGCCGCCCGCTGTCCGAACTGGTCAAGTACGAGCGCTGGTGAGCTGCGCGCCGCCCTGCGGTGGCGCGCCCGGACTCTCGAGGAGGAGCCATGACTGAGCCAAAGGAAGTCGCCGGTCAGGTCGAGGCCGTCGTGCCCGGCGTCTGCCACTGGCACATCCACAACAGCAACATCGGGGGCGCCGTCTCGAGCTCGCACGCGGTGATCACCGGCGACGGCTGCGTGCTCATCGACCCGGTGCGCCTCGCCGAGGCCGCGCTGGCGGAGCTGCCGCGGCCCGAGGCGATCGTCCTGACGGCGCGCTGTCACCAGCGCGCCGCGTGGCGCTACCGCGACGAGTTCGGCGCCGAAGTCTGGCTGCCCGAGGACGCTTCGGCCGCCGACGAGGAGCCCGACCGTCGGTACGCGGACGGCGACACGCTCCCCGGCGGCCTCACGGCACTGCGCACGCCGGGCCCGGAGATGCCGCACTACTCGTTCCTCCTTGAGGGGGTCCCGGGCGTCGTCTTCTGCTCCGACCTCATCGCGCACGACGGCCACGAGCTGCATTTCATCCCGCCCGAGTTCCACGAGGATCCTGTGGCCACGCGGCACAGCGTCGAGGAACTGCTCTCCCTGCCGTTCGAGGTGCTGTGCTTCGACCACGGGGTGCCGCTTGCGGAGGACCCTAAGGGCGCCCTCAGGCGGCTGCTCGACTCGACGCGCTGAACCCGACGGCCGCGACGGCCCCTCACAGGGTCGCCGCAGGCATGATTTCGTGCGTGGAACTGTTCACCGCACGCTCAGACGACTAAGCTGTCCGTATCGTGTATCAGCGCGGCGCGTCAGGAGCGCGTCGCCCGAGAAGGGGGTTCGGATGAAGTGGACACGGAGTAGGGGCCTGGTGGCCGTGGCGCTCATGGCGCTCGCGGCATTGGCCATCGCAGTCGTCGCTGGCTGCGGTAGCAGCAGTTCGTCGACGAGCACCAGCCCGACGCCGAGCGCGAGCTCGACCACGGCCACGACAGGCTGGACCACCGCCGATCTCGCGGCGCTCCAAGCCGACGCGGCGCTGAAGGCCATGCTTCCCAGCAGCGTCACGAGCGCCAACAACCTCAAGGTCGCGAGCGATATCCCGTATCCGCCGTGGGAGCTGTACACCCCGGCGACGAGCAAGAACCCTGACGGGTTCGACTTCGACCTGTCGCAGGCGATCGGCAAGAAGATCGGGATCCCGACATCGTTCAACGAGACACCGTTCGACAGCATCATCCTGTCCATCAAGGGCGGCAAGAACGACATGATCATGTCGGACATGTACGACAACCTCGAGCGTGAAGGCCAGGGCGTCAGCTTCGTCGACTACGCCTACGACGGCACCTCGATCCTCGTCAAGAAGGGCAATCCGGACGCGGTCTCGAACCTGGACAGCCTCGCCGGCAAGACGGTGGCCTGCGAGAGCGGCACGACGCAGCAGAAGTTCCTGCAGACGCTCAACACGCAGTTCAAGAGCAGCGGCAAGTCGGCCATGACGATCCTTGCGCTCCCGAACCAGCCGGCGGCTCTGCTCGCCGTCACCAGCGGGCGCGCGGTGGGCGACCTCACCGACCACTCCACGGCGTCGTACATCGCCCAGACCACCAACAGCGGCAACACGTTCGAGGTCGTCGCCGACCCGAGCGCGCCGAACGGCTACGACCCCCAGATCGTGGGCATCGGCATCGTGGCCAAGAACACGCAGCTCATCAACACGGTGCAGAAGGCACTGCAGGACCTGATCGACGAGGGCGCCTATCAGAAGATCGTGGCCAAGTACGGGCTCCTGCCGGTGCAGTCGTCGATGATCAACCAGGGCGGGAAGACCACCCCAAGCCCTAGCGCGACTCCCTGAGCCGCGAAACGATATGAGCATCTCCAGCCCTGATCAGGGCGGGGCGGCGGCCGGGTCACCGGCCGCCG
>TBL_comb47_HYPODRAFT_10008195_pt1 | contig 10750 bp, 24 predicted proteins | sample TroBogypolimnion_40_FD_10682 | JGI IMG/M metagenome (IMG submission 10682) | reverse complement strand
ATAAACACCAAGCATTGCCAAGCAATCTTGTTGCGCTGGACTCATCCTTATTTTTTCAATAAAACAATATTGATTAATCTGATACCTAATAATATCATGCAAGGACAATGGTATCTGTTTATTTATTACCAATGCTTTTGCCATGACTTATTCTTGTGATTTAGACTGTTCTTTCATAGATGCATCAAGCTGAGCATGCTGTACTTTGTATGCAGCTTTTTCATATCTTGATTTAACTATTTTTGCTTGCAACTCTTCATATTCTGATTGAACTCTCAAGAATGGAAGATTGTCCTCATAGAATTTTTGTTGCTTATTTCTGATGTCAATCATCTCTTCTTCAGAGAGTTCTTGTTGATTGGTTGGTTGTTCTGACATTTTAAATATTTTTTGTTTAACACAAATATACAAAAAATTATATAAACAAAAAAAACCCTTACATTTCTGTAAGGGCAAAACAATAGGAATGGCAGAAACCTATTATTTTAATCTTGAATTATTTTTTAGAACTTTTTCCATTCTTTCCATTTCTTGCTCTATTAGTACTTGAGTTTTCTAAAACCATTTTTCCATTTTTTAAATGACTTCTATCTTTATGTTTAGATGTCATTTCTCCGTAGGTTCCAGCTTCTCTATTTGCTTTATTTAAAGACTCTCTATACTTTACTCTTGATGGAGTGGCATGGTATTCTTTATTATAAGCATTCTTCTTAGCGCGCGCTTCAGGATGTGAAGCAAAGTATTTTGCAGAATCACTCTTCCCGGTTGATTTACCTGCTAAACTATTTCTGGCCATTATGGTTTAAAGAATCTATTTCCTGAAGCAGGAGGATTAATTTGTACGTGTAACCATGTTTTGGTTGCAGCAAAGTCTTCCATCCACAAACCAATTTCTTCCATTAATGGAACATTTGCTTTTACCCATTCTTTTAATTTACCATCTCCATCTGCAAAGTCTACTGCTTTACCAAATAAATGATTGGATTTTAAAGGAACATGTGGAGGAAATACCGGTGGTTTTTTACTGGCATAAATTTCTAAGTGGTGCTTCATAGTTCTAAGACCAGAAGTAACAGTCATTGGTTTTCCATAAGCTGTGCGTAGCTTATTTACTTTTTCCAACAATTCTGTTAAGTTCTTTTTTTGCTCATCAGTACACTCCTCAAATGTGCATTGGTGAGATAATAGTTCATCCATTGAAATCATAATTATCTATTTTTTAGTTAGTACAAAATTAATATTTAAAGTTGTAGAATGAATAAGTTTTGTAATACTTGTTGATCTATAATTTACTACATCACTAACAACCAAACCAACTTTCTTTCCTTGAAACAATGTTATTTTAGTATTTCCAGTAATAACAATATCATTCATTTTTAATATGTTAGGTTGATAATAATATTCTAAAGTTAACCATTTAATAATAACTTTAGTTCTTACAGAATGCCTTATTACATTAATAGTTGGTGCTATAGTATATATAGTTTTTTCACCTAAAACTCCATAGGATAAAGATAAATCTTTCCACCAATGTATATAACCTATTCCAACAGAATTATCATAATCAATCTTTCTAGTTAGTGAATGAGTAAACATGTAAAGACAAAACCATTTGCCTTTGGTAAAATTGCTTTTATTAGAAAATTCTTCTGCAATTTTTTTTGTTACCCAAGAAACAGAATAGTTTGTTGTGTTAGAAAAACTATGTGTTCTATATTTCAAAGTGTTATCGCCAGAAAGAGATAGATTTGTTTGCTTAGTATTAGATGTAGTTGATCCAGTGATTGTATTGGATAGATTATATTTTACAGAATCTAATTGAGAAAAAGCAAAAAAAGGAATAAGTATTATTATCCATTTCATTTGTGGTGGTGATTTCTAGTTCTATTTAACCCTCCATTCATATTTCTTAGCGCGCCGTACCTAATAAATATTCCGTAGTAGTTTTTAGGCAAGTCCACAGTATTTCCAGCAAAGTCATAGTAACCTGTTGTAATTCCAATGCCCCACATTTTATGTACCTGTGCCATTATTGTATAACTAGCATCTAACATTATAGGTGTGTTGGATTTGAATACATGACCAAAACCTACACTAAATTCATTACTGAATATACCATATTGAGAAGCATCCATTGTCATTTTTAATTCAACAAAAGTTGTAGTATCTCTTCTTTGTGTAAATGATCCAATTGCCAATCCCATATCCATAACACCATAACTTATGCCTGCTTCAATGTTTTGAGAGATTTTATCTTTAAGGTTTCCAGCACCAGCATAAATAGAAACAGGCATTACTCTTGCGTAAAAAGAAGATTGTATAGTAGTATCTATTTGACTAAATACTATATTACTTAATAATAAAAAGATTAATAATGTTTTCATCTTATCCTACCAATTACATATCCTGCAGCAAATCCTAATCCTGCACCTAATAAAAATGCACCTTTCTTTTTAAACTTTTCTTTTTTTAATTCCTTATTACAATCAATAATAATTGTGTCTTGTTTTCCAATGATTGTATCTTGTAATTTTACTTCTACTTTTAATACCTTAATCAAAGTATCTTGCTCTTTAAGTATAGTTACAGTATCATGAATTGCTTTTGCTTTTTTAATCCTTACTTCAAGATTAGTTATAGTATCATGTACTACAACTAATTTATCTTTCAGTTTAATAACTTCTTTGACTCCAGGAACAATTGGTTGTTGTACTTCTTTAACATACACAAAAACCCCGATACCAATAATCAAAGTAAAAACTAATATAGGTTCTAAATACTTCATTTTGATAATTTATCTCCGATTGAACTTAATGCTTTAACACTCACTGATACAGAACCAAATGTCATAAATGATAACTCATTTAGTTTGAATCCAAAAAAGAAATTGCACAATCCCATTATGCAAAATATTGCAAATGATATATTCATAATTACTGAAGTCCTACTTGGCTCTCCATTCTTATGAAACAATCCATGCACAAATTTATTTAATGTTTCTTTCATATCAATTGTAATCTAAGTTTTTTAATCTACCATTCATTGTTTCAAAACTTCTTAATCCATCTTTGGAGATGAGAGATACAGAAACACTAATTAATTCAAATACAGCTAACACTCTTGCAAAGTTTGTTTGATGAAAGCTTGAAGCAAATATACTATTAATTCTTCCATCAATATGTATTCTTGTTTCACTCCTCCATTCTTCAAACAAAGCTACAACGTATTCAGCTTCTTGAAAACTTAATCCTTTACTAACAAATTTTGCATGGGTCTTACTACAATAATCTTGAACAATTGTATTCAATCTGTCCATAATAACTTTTTTTAATCCATCTCTTTTACCATTAGGCTTAGCATCTTCAATAGACACTTCATGAATTAAGACTTGCAGCTGTTCATTGATTTCATCTAACATTATTTTCATGAAGTCATGGAACACTTTTGTTTTAACAGCATCTCCAGCAAACTCATGAAACTTTAATCTTGATCTTACTTCATTTATTACATTGAAAATATCATGGTCATTCAAATCTTCAAATGTTAATTTTTCTACTTCTAATGTTACTTTCTCAATAGGTTTTGGATAAACATTTTCTCCAGAAGGAACTGGTTCTGGTGTAGGAGTTGGCTCCGGTTTCTTTTTCCAATTATTTATATAATTTGCAATCTCATCTTTAAACCTGTAGGAAATTATAATAACTACTAAGAGTGCAAAAGTTAGATGAGGTCCTATTGGTACTAACTTTGAAATAAATGAATTGATAAGATCTGTCATAATAAATAAATAAAAATGTAAATATAGTAATAAGATACAAAAAAAATCCCTGCACTCATTCAAATGCAGGGATACTTTTACTTAGCAATTTAACTTACCACTTAAAGAAAATATCATCTTGTTTAATAATAATTCTTTCACCATCACCATAGTTGATTACACTACAGTATTTTAACTTATCAAAAGGAACATACACTTTATCTCCTGGCTTAACAAATTCAACTGCCTCACCTACTTCAGCAACCTCTAATTGTGTCCACTGAGATCTTTGTTCCTGAAGGATGTCATCTTGTGTTTTTGCATCCAATTGAATTCCTGATGCTAATTCTTTAATTTCTGGTTGGATTAATGCTACCAACTTACCTTGCCATACTTTGCTCATCTTATTATTTTTTAATTGTTAAACTTAGAAGCCATCCTTTTAAAGCTTCAATCTTACTTTTGTTACTTGTCTTGCTCATCACTCTCTATTTTAATATAACTTTTTTCAAATTCTTTATCACTAATAATTTCTACAATACCTGATTCATGTTTTACAACATACCAATTTTGTGGTACTCTTGTTAATCCTGCAAAACAAGCTGTGCCCATTACAGTTCCTTCATCATCTAAGAACTCAGACATGTCTAATGCATTATCAATTTTCCACTGAATAGCATCAACTATTTTTGGCTTTGCTTGGTATTGTGCCATAATAAACTATTCAACTATAAACCAATCTTCCGCAAATGTATCTGAAGAACTTGCTACCCAAGAGTCGGCTGTACCGTCAGGTTTGACAATTGTCATCCCTGAACCAAAATTTAAACTTGAAGTAATAAGTTTTTTAGTCTCTTCAGACAATGAAATCATTTTAGGTACAACTTCTGCTGGGACAACATTAGGAAGTGCTTTGTAAATAAACATTCCTTTACCGTTCCATCCTTTTCTTGCTATACATTTACCCAACTTAAGTGCTTCAATAGCCAATCCAAAAGTCAAACTTTCTGTTTCTCTATATGCTTTTTCAAACACATCTTTAGGACTCCATGACTCATAGCCATCTTCATAAACTACTTTGTAACCTTCTTGAACACCACCTTCTGAATTTTCTGTTCCTAAAGTTGTTTTTTGTTTAGGCTCTGCACTAATCATTTTTACTCCAATGTACTTTTTCATTTTTCTTTTATTTTTATTAGACATTAATTTACTTACTTATAGATTTAAAATATGTTTGTAGATCATTTTTATATACTTCTTGTAACATAAATCTTTCTTTAAATTCCTTTCTTGGCAAGCAAAGAAGTTTAGTTTGAGAGTCATTTCTATACAAAAAATCACCAAGAGATATTCCAAAAATTAGATCATTATTATGATCTAAAACTTCTAATTGTTTTACCACTTGAGAATGATTTACAACTACACATTTGTATTTAGCAAACTCTTCAATTTCTTTTAGATTATCACCTGTCCATTCAATAACTTGAATTATGACTGGTCTTCCTACATACAATTTCATTACTTATTATTTTTTCTGTAAGACTTTAATATTGCCAAGTAATTGATTGCATCATCAATTGTATCTTCTATAGCTTCATCTTTCACCTGAGCTTCTTTATCTAACAAGGTAGATATTCTACTCATCTTATCCATTAACCTTACCAAAATTCCTCTCTCTACAGGAACACCTGCAATTGTGGAATTTCTAAAGTTTGCATAAGGATCATTATTGGATCCGCCATAGTCCGCGTTTTTTCTTACTGCTGTACCATAACATACACCAAAGGTTTCTTGCATGTCACGTAATAATACATTTACTGTTTCTAGTGTGTTTACACAACCTTCTTGATCTACCATTTCACTCATTTTATTTTGATTTATTAATTAACAACTCCATTATTCTTTTATAAAGAAACTCAAAGACATAAGCTTCAAACTCAATCTCATCATGGTTTCTCCAGAACCTATTTCTAATATGCTGAACAACATGCATAATCTCATGCACTAAAGTTCCCATATCATTCAAACTATTTGTATTTAAAGGTTTACTGATATACAATATAGGCAACATAGTATTACCTTCCTCCAAACAATCAACCCATCCATCAGCCCTTTCATAATAATACTCATAATCTTTCAAGCTAATTTCCATTAACTTCCTAATCTCAGTATCATCAACAAACTGCTTTAATATAGCCTTTGGATTTTTATACCCTTGGATAAATAAAACCTGCTGAGTAATCATCTCAAAATTTATAACCTCACAAACCTTCATTACTCCTTAATTTTCTTATAGAAACGCCCAAGTATATTACCATTCAAAAACTCCTTCTTCTCCAGAACAGCTAATGTGAATTGATACTTACATTCCATATAACTTAGTTCCAACTTAGAAAAACAAATCTCTAATATAAACCTCTTAATTTCAATACCATCTTTTTTTGCCTGTTTCAAAACCTCATTACTACTGTAATAATTCTGATACATATATTTCCTTTTCCTTGTATAGGTCTTCAACCTCTTATCAGTAGGTAAATCCTTCTTTGCCAACTTAGTCTTTACATCAGAATAAAAATTCTTTTTACCGATATATCTAACAACCGTACCATCTTTTAACACCGCCCCCATCTCATAAACAAATCCAACTGCCCCCTCCGGTATCATTTCCTCAGTAAATTCCTTTCCTTCAAAAATCCACATAACTAATTATCTTAAAGATTCAATTCTACAATCATTTACACAAGGCCATACAGTTACAAACTCAGCCATCAACTGATCCAAACCAATGCCAACACAAAATACTATCCACATACTATTTCTTTTTAAATACTTTCCTTGACTTCTGAACCTTCTTAAACATCTTCCTGTCCTGCTTAATCATCTGTTTATACTTATACTCTTCCTTGGTCATAGAACAAGAATACAAATATACACTAACAATTAGGACACTCAATCTCCAAAACATATTTCATAGTTTTCTTTCTCTCATTACTATTACCTCTCCAAGAATATCTTGGATTAATTCTATAACTTCCAGACCCCATGGCAATCAATACATTTTGCTTACTCAACTTACTAACAGCATTTTTAATACTACCATAAGTCAGTCCATACTCCTTGCCAATCTCTGTACACATAGGCTTAGTCAAGTTCACAACATTAGTATTGTAACTGCAATTAATAATACTCCATATCAAAACCTTAATACTTGTATTATCTAATCCATCAACTAACCCTATAATCTTTCCATACAGCATACTAAATGCAGCAGAATCATCAACAATAATTGTTTGACTTTTATCCAACAACTCAACATCCAACAATTCTCCAGTATTCTGATCAATGTAATTATTCACCACAACATCACTCTTCACTTTTACTAACTTCATATCATTAATGATTAATGTTCATGCAAATATATGAAGATTAAGTTAAATAACAGCATCTAATACTAATTTTTTTTTATTAATTAATACATTTGATGATACTCATTCATCAACCATGTGAACATTATTACTCAACCATATTAACCAATAACCTCATAAAAGACTGTAGATGAGAATGATAAATACATGAAAAACATCTTATCTATCCTACCACTAATATCAACTTCCTTTTTGGGCAGTTAATCAAAAGTTATGTATATCAACCACCATAAGGCTTATAGTCAATTTTTAAACAAGAACCCACGTTCAGTCAACTGCTAAAAATAACAGTTCACAAAAATCTCTACAAGTCAATAACCATAATGGATACAATAGGATTTTTATGTAAAAGTCAGAAGGGGAAATTTTAGGAATGGGTAATAACAAAAAAACATGTAGCTGCAGAAGTTGGGGACAAAAAAAATAATATGTAACTGCACAAGTTGGGGACCCTCCACTATTAACCCCCACCCTTCACAGCCAGCAAGCCCTACCCCCCATGTTGTTTGGTGGCTGGATGTTTTTCCAGTAAAACTTTTGGGTTTTTGGAAATCCTGGGAAGTTGTACTGATTAATGAGTACTTGACACAGTTAGGGTCTTCTGCAGAAGAAGGGTAATGTTGGTGAGTCCTACTTCAAAACCAAGAGTCATCACTTGAAGTATTATTTATATAAGGCACTTTTATTAGCCTTTTTATTAGCCCTAAGTTCTGCGAACTTTCACATTTGTTCTGTCAACTGAATAATAGTATGTTGTAATTATTTTGTCAACCAAGATTTTAATTGCTTGGTTGACTTATGTATTTACTTGAAGTTCTAGTTAAAAAATCTACACCTTTTTATTAACCTCAAGTCCTGCGGACAATTGGTATATTATATATCGGTTCCATTGGCTTTCTCAGTGCCTGATCTGAGCTTTATTTATATCATCCATAAAAACAAACAAACATGGGAAATTTAACATTTATCACAGAGAACAAAATGTTCTTAAGCAAAAGAATTTCTAACTCTAAATTATCTGCAATGACAGAAGAGGAGTTAGCATTGTTGGTAGTAGAGATTAAGGCTCACCCAGAATATTCTGAGGATTTACCAACAATTGGTTCAACACCAGTGCAGGTTACTGCAGGAGAAGTTGGACTACCGTTCAACATCTTTAACAAAGCTATAACAAATAGCAAAGGTGAAACAGTTGAGTTGCCAGTAATGACTGGAACATTCTTGAGAGCTACTGCAAAGGTAGACAAGAATGGTGTTATGCGTGAGAGATTAAACTTTCAAGTTGGTAATGCTTACACAAGTATTAACTTTGATAAAGAAGGAATCTTACGCAAAGCTTTAGCATTAGGCTTATTTAAAGAAGGTGCTGAGTTTACATTTAATGCAAGTAATATTGAGTCAAGATTAGTTGGAGGAACAACATACATTGACAACGTTGGTATCTTGTATGCAGACACTCCAGCATTAGCTAAGGTTCAAGCATTGATTGCTATGCAAACTATTGCATCTATCACATTATCACCTGAAGCTAAACAAGAAGCTATCAAATCTGAAGCTGAAGCATACAGAAGTGCACAAGCTAAAGCAGAAGCTGAATTAATCAAAGCATTAGGATTGTAGTAAATAAGACCTCACCTGTAACAAGGTAGGGTCTTATTATTTATCTCACAGTTCTTATGTTATGTTAAATAGCATATAAATACTATCCTGTCATGGTTATTTGGTAGGTTGTACTCATAAACATGGAGTATTACTATCATCAAACCAGCAGACTAACCATTAATATTCAACCCTAATGAAGCTGTCACAAGCTCATTTGTATTAACTAACATTAAATCAAAACATTATGTCACAACCTAAATACACAAAACCAGAAGTATCAGAGATTAAATTCTCAGCAAGAGAGTTCTATAACTTTAGAAACCTTGCTATACAAAACAACAATGTACCCTTCACAGTTTATTGGAATGAAGGAAAGGCTATTGTCAACGTAGAAACCGGCTTTCTATTAGCCTTTGGTTACATTGATCAAATTGAATTTTAATTAGCATTGATTATCAGTTAGTTACATTAATTATCTACCCAGGTATATACCATGGTAAGTAGTTTTTGTAACTAATTGATTATCAGTATAAAAATGCTATATCTACAGTAGTAAAACAAAACTTTTTACACCACTTTTTGAATAACTACCATTTTATTAACTAAATAATTAGTGGGAAAAGTAAAAAAATGTGTTGTAACGTGTTGATTTGTAAGGGGTTGTCCCCTTGTCCCACTTTCTTTAATATTTCTCAGTTTATGCCTTTTTGATAGGCTCATAAGAATATGATTAAGAAGTATATAATATTAATAAAAACCTTTATAAACAATGGAAAGATTAAAAGAATTGAAGGAGTATGCTGATAAGGTAAAGCTTGCAAGACCTGAGTGTTTGCGGGAGATTGATGGTATTGTTGAGTTGTTTGTGAGTGAAGTGGAGCAGGGAGGTAGTGTTGAGCATGAGTATTCTCTTGCTGTTAGTGACTTAGAGTATATTCTTATTAATGGAGAGGAGTAGTGTTGTTATTGTATTACTATGTGTATTAACAGTAGTAAAAAGGTTTTCTTCAGGACCAATGGAATGTCTAAACCAACTAAAAACACCTACTTTTAATCAATTCTAATGCATTATTTACCTTTAACTGACACATTATATCAAGGACATGACTAAAACTAACTACAGAAACAAACAAGGATGGGTAGACATAGACATTCTTGAACCTCCTATTGGGTTGTGGATTGTTGTTTATAGAATTCATGCATCTTTTGGTGATCCAGAAACAAGTGGTTTGAATGAAAAAATATCATGGATAAAGATCATATCAAAGAATCATGACCATATAAAATTTATAGATCTTGATAGTCATCCTAAGTATTTAATTAACCTTGGAGAAATACATGTAGTAAAATGGAAACTCCTAAGATATTAAAAGACCAATAAAAATTACTATGAAAAAACTAACCATCATTATCACAGCTCTATTTGTATTAGCAAGTTGTAAAACAAAAGAAGACATGAGTTATGACCATCAAGTATTAACTACCATCAACAACCTGCCAAGACCAGTAATATTAATCACCAAGAACACTAATGACTATGACTTACAATCAAGCATAGTTGTCAGAGATGCATTAGGGTCATTGCATTGCTATAGTAGTGATGCAGCATTAGAATCTATGCTTGTCATTGACATAGCAAACATGCATGTAGGAGATACAATAAGATGAATACAAAGTTTATACCTCAGCAAAAATTATTACCTCCATTAAATGAATGGGTAATGATTGATTATACTGATAGATACATAGGGTTTATTGTTAAAGCTGTAAAGATTTTTGAAATTGCAAAAGACAACAATAAATTGTTAGTTCAATTAGATACAAGAGATATAAAAGTGCCTTTAACAGTAGGAACACACTGGTCCTGGAGGATGCCAACACCTGAAGAATATGAACAATACAAATTGGATTGACTTCTACAAACTTGAACCTCCTAAAGATACTTGGATACATATAGGAAAGATAA
>TBL_comb47_HYPODRAFT_10008185_pt1 | contig 10760 bp, 9 predicted proteins | sample TroBogypolimnion_40_FD_10682 | JGI IMG/M metagenome (IMG submission 10682) | reverse complement strand
TCACATACATTTCGAAGTTATCGAAGCATCTAAACATTTCAGTTGGAAGGTGCAAACCCCGACCGGCATTTGTGAACTTATTTAGAACAACTGATTTTGTCAATAACTTAGACCTAGAGTAGATAAGTTTCAAAAACTAAGGCTTGCCACTATCATTTGTTAATCTTGGCAGGTTAGATTTATCTGCTTCAATCGCTAATGGCTGATCTTTCGCTATAATCGCTTGTTTATTAGTGTCGTTACTATCGGTTTTCGCACTTGTCTTTACCGATTGATTTCGTATTAAATATTTTCTTTGCTCCCTATATAAACCGATGAATGAAAGTAGGGGAATATATAAAAGTATCATGATCGCTATTGCTATAAAACTAACATGGATAATAGTCGATACCCAATAAGCCAATCCTGCACTACACATCAGCATCAAAGGACTAGGAAGTTTTACATATTTCAAACGATCTACCTCAAATAAAAAATCAAACACATGGCTAGGTTGGCCATATTAAACAATTTAATGATCGGTTCAAAGTAGACTTTATGATGTGCCCAGAAATTTTAGTTATAAAAAACAACTGGCACTATTTTTAGTTGAGACAAGACAACACTAACGATTATATTTTTTGGTGCGAGTGGACAGCGAACCCTTAAATCTGGCATGATGCGACCTCAAGATACCTCGTATTCCACAAGGTTGAGACTAGCTATATTAGGTAATAATGATGACTATGCTTCCACCCTGCCCTATCTGTGGCTCTGAATTCACCTACGAAGACGGTGAAAACTTTATCTGCCCTGAATGTGCACATGAATGGCCTAAAGCAGGTGACATAGAAGACAACTCTGATAGCCGCATCATTAAAGACGCCAATGGTAATCTATTGCAAGATGGTGATAACGTAACAGTCATTAAAGACCTTAAAGTAAAAGGCTCTTCATTGGTGATTAAAGTCGGCACTAAAGTCAAAATCATACGCTTGATCGATGGTGATCATGACATCGATTGTAAAGTTGATGGCATTGGTGCCATGAAGCTTAAATCTGAATTCGTTAAGAAAGTTTAATCCGTATAAAAAAGGGCTCGGCTTATAATTATTAAGGAAGAGCGGCATTCTTGAAAGTTCTAAATGCTGGGATTCGTACCTCATCCCAGCCTACTTATAATGTAGGCTGGGATGAGGTACGAATCCCAGCAATCGGAGTCTCAAAATTCCGAAATTTGTACCTCTCATGCCAGTTCACATAATAAGTCAATTAATAGGATTCAGTCATGCGCACCTATAAACGCCTTAATATTGAAGCTGGCTGCTATTTTTTTACGCTCACATTGGCCAATCGACAAGGAAACGATTTGTTGATCAGACATGTTGATGACAGCGCGAGGCTTTTCGCCTAACTCAACGCGACCATCCTTTTAAAATGGACGCGGTTGTGATCATGCCGGATCATTTACATTGTCTTTGGCAGTTACCGCCAGGCGATGATGATTTTTCCACTCGTTGGTATTTAATCAAATCACGCTTTTCCCGATCTATTAAGCCCGGAGAATTTATATCTAAAAGCCGGCAACGTAAAGGTGAGCGAGGGTTATGGCAACGCCGGTATTGGGAGCATCTGATCCGCGATGAAAGCGATTATTACCGCCATGTCGATTATATTTATTACAATCCAGTTAAACATGGCTATGTGCAAGCGGTAAAAGATTGGCAATATTCATCATTTCATCGTTGGGTGTCGCGTGGTTTGTATCCGTTGGATTGGACGACAGCAACGCCTGAAGTTATTGATGCTAATTGGGAATAATAACTATTTATGTAGGCTGGGATGAGGCACGAATCCCAGCGCTAGAGACTTCAAATGCTGGGATTACGCTACGCTACATCCCAGCCTACAACTAAATCCCCTTTTATTCCCGCTACTAATATTTGTACACTAAGCTTATACGCCAGTGTACAATCGACTAAAGCCTAAATCCTATAGTTATATTAAGGTTATTAACTTTCTTTGGTTTCATTTCAGGATGGTCTCATGCAATCTCAGCAAACAGTTACGATAGATGGCAATCAAGCAGCTGCTACGATTGCCTATAAACTCAATGAAGTCATCGCCATTTACCCGATAACTCCTTCCTCGACTATGGGCGAATGGGCTGATGAATGGGCATCACTCGGCCAGCTCAATTTATGGGGCACCGTGCCGCAAGTCTCAGAAATGCAAAGTGAGGCCGGTGCTGCTGGCGCCATACACGGCGCTTTGCAAGTTGGCTCTATGGCGACAACCTTTACTGCCTCTCAAGGCTTGCTGTTAATGCTGCCTAATATGTACAAAATTGCTGGTGAACTAACGCCGACGGTCTTTCATATCGCCGCACGTTCTTTGGCCTGCCAAGGTTTATCTATTTTTGGTGATCATAGCGATGTCATGTCGGCACGCATGACCGGCTTTGGTATGCTGTGTTCTAACTCACCCCAAGAAGTCATGGACTTTGCCTTGATTGCTCATGCCGCTAGCTTAGAAGGCCGTATTCCGCTGATGCACTTTTTTGATGGCTTTCGTACTTCGCATGAAGTCGCCAAGATTAATGCTATAGATGACTCGGTAATACGCGCCATGATTAATGATGAATGGGTAACGGCTCATCGCCATCGAGCGTTAACTCCCGATAAACCCGTGATGCGTGGCACGGCTCAAAATCCTGATGTCTATTTTCAGGCTAGGGAATCGGTCAATCCTTATTACCTAGCGCTGCCAAACATTGTGCAGGCCGCCATGAATCGCTTTGCCGACTTAACTGGCCGCTCATATAAATTGTTTGAGTATCTGGGTTCAGAATTAGCCGAGCGAGTAATTGTCATTATGGGTTCTGGTGCAGAAGCGGTTACAGAAACCATGACCTATTTAAATCAGCAAGGTGAAGCAGTAGGCTTGCTTAAAGTGCGCTTATATAGACCTTTTGATGCGCAGAGCTTGCTTGCAGCACTGCCCAGTACTTGTCAAAAAATTGCCGTACTCGATCGTACTAAAGAACCCGGTTCGGATGGTGAACCTTTATATAAAGATGTACTCACCGCTATCGCCCAAGCTTATAGTCAGGGCACTAGCAAATTTACAATATTCCCCAAGGTTATCGGTGGCCGTTATGGCCTGTCTTCTAAAGAATTTACACCGGGCATGATTAAGGCTGTTTTTGACGAATTAAAGCAAGCGCAACCCAAAAACAATTTCACTATCGGCATCAACGATGATGTCACGCACTGTAGCTTAATCTGGGATGCTAGTTATCGTACCGATGCCTTAGCCGATACTTTTCAGGCGCTATTTTATGGTCTAGGCAGTGATGGTACGGTCAGCGCTAATAAAAACACCATTAAAATTATCGGCGAAACCACTGAGCTACACGCTCAAGGTTATTTTGTTTACGACTCGAAAAAATCGGGCGCAATGACTGTCTCGCATTTACGCTTCGGCCCTAAGCCCATACAGTCCACTTATTTAATTAGCGATAATGATGCTGATTTTATTGGCTGCCATCAAAGCCTATTTCTGGAACGCTCAGATCTACTGAGCAGTGCCGCAGAACAGGCAGTGTTTTTACTTAATACGCCCTTATCAGCCGAGCATGTTTGGGCATCCCTACCCTTAACCATGCAGCAACAGATGCTAAGTAAACAGCTACGTTTCTATATCATTGATGCTTACGCGGTGGCTGAGAAAACCGGTATGGGTAAGCGCATTAATACCATTATGCAGACTTGTTTCTTTGCTATTTCTGGAGTATTGCCGCAAGAGGATGCGATATCTGCCATTAAACACGCCGTCGAAAAGACCTATGGCAAAAAAGGCCAGGGCATGATTGAACTGAACTTTAAAGCCATTGATGAAACCCTGAGCAGTTTACAATGCGTTCCTTTACCTGATCATGCCAGCAGCCAACATGAACTTAAAGTGACTCTGCCCGATAATGCTCCGGATTTTGTTAAACGCGTGACTGGGGAAATCATTGCTGGTCGTGGTAATGCCTTACCGGTCAGTGCAATGCCTATTGATGGTACTTTTCCCACTGGCACGGCTATTTATGAAAAACGGTGTTTAGCGCTGGAAATTCCTGTCTGGGAAGCTGATTTGTGTACGCAATGTGGTAAATGCGTCATGGTTTGCCCGCATACCGCAATACGCAGCAAAATTTATGCAAACGAAGAATTAGCCGCAAGTCCAGCAACCTTTAAACACGCCGACATGCTAGGCAAAGACTTTCCTGAGGGTTTGGCCATCAGCTATCAAGTGGCACCCGAAGATTGTACTGGCTGCACTTTATGCGTAGATATTTGCCCGATACGAGATAAAAGCAATGCCAGTCGCAAAGCCTTAAACATGCGCCCACAAGCGCCACTTCGTGCAAAGGAACGCGAAAACTGGGAGTTCTTTTTATCGATTCCTGACTATGATCGACGTTTGTTAAAAACGAATACCATTAAAGGCGCGATGGCTCTGCAGCCTTTGTTTGAATTTTCTGGCGCTTGCGTGGGTTGCGGGGAAACACCTTACATTAAATTAGCGTCGCAATTATTTGGTGATCGTATGGTCGTTGCTAATGCCACGGGTTGTTCTTCTATTTATGGTGGCAATTTACCGACTACACCGTGGACTAAAAATAGCGCAGGTCGGGGCCCCGCGTGGAGTAATTCTTTATTTGAAGATAATGCCGAGTTTGGCTTAGGTATGCGCATCGCCTTAGATAAACAACAAGACACGGCTAAAGAATTACTCGCTAGCTTAAGAGAACCTTTAGGTGATGCGCTAGTTGATGCTATTTTAAATGCCAACCAATCTGATGAAGTCGGTATTTATGAGCAACGTGAACGAGTCGTTGATCTAAAACAACACCTAAGTAGAGAGGCTCAGTTTTGCGCCTTTAATAACGAACAGTCTTATGTCGCTAGCGCACAAAGCCTATTACAACTGGCCGATAGCTTATGTAAAAAAAGCGTCTGGATTATAGGCGGTGATGGCTGGGCTTATGACATAGGCTTCGGCGGTGTTGATCATGTTTTAGCCAGCGGTAGGAATGTTAATATTCTAGTGCTAGATACCGAGGTTTATTCTAATACCGGCGGCCAAACTTCAAAATCCACGCCCTTAGGTGCAGTCGCTAAGTTTTCCGCCGCTGGTAAAGCGACCGCCAAGAAAGATCTAGCCTTGTTGGCGATGGATTACAGTAATGTCTATGTCGCCCATGTTGCTTATGCCGGCAAAGACATTCAAACCTTGAACGCCTTTTTAGAAGCCGAAGCGCATGACGGGCCTTCTATCATTATTGCTTACGCGCCTTGCATCGCTCACGGCGTGGATTTATCAAACAATCATCGACAACAAAATCTAGCGGTTAAGAGTGGGCATTGGCCGCTGTTTCGTTTTGACCCTAGTAGAACCAAAGCTGGCAAAAATCCGATGAAGCTGGATTCAGCAGAACCTTCCATCCCTTATCGTGACTTTGTAAAGACTGAAACTCGCTTTAGCATGTTGTGGCAAACCCATCCAGAAGCCGCAGAGCGTTTTCTAGCCCAAGCGCAGCAAGATGTTAAAAATCGCTATGCTTATTACAAACAACTTTCTGAACTAGACTGGACCGCGACCACTTCAGTGTCAGCCCTAAAAGCTCAACTTAAGAATGAGAATACTCAGGAGATTGATCATGGTTGATTTAAGCACGCATTATTTGGGTTTAAAACTAGCTAACCCTCTAGTACCCTCAGCATCACCTTTAAGTAAAGATATAGACAGTGCACGTCGATTGGAAGATGCGGGCGCTTCTGCCTTGGTTATGTATTCCTTGTTCGAAGAAAAAATAGTCGCCGAACAACAGCAGATGCAACGCTTTTTATATGAGCAAGCTATAGGACATGGCGAAGCTGATTCGTTTCATCCTCGCTCTCATCAGATAAAGACCTATCAAGAGCATTATCTGGAACAGGTACAGAAATTAAAGTCGGCACTAACCATACCTGTTATCGCTAGCTTAAATGGCACGTCCTTAAGTGGCTGGCTGGAATACGGTTTGCAATTACAACAAGCTGGTGCTGATGCCTTAGAGCTTAATATCTATCATTTAGCAGCCAATGCCGAAGACAGTAGTGAAGTCGTTGAAAATCGTTATTTAACTATCTTGCAGGCCTTAAAAGCACAAGTGAACTTACCGATTACTATGAAACTTTCTTCGCAATTTAGCTCACCGCTGCATTTTACAAAGCGGCTGGAAACTGCGGGAGCTTCCGGCGTGGTGCTTTTTAACCGCTTTTATCAACCTGATATTGATTTAGAATCGCTGGAAGTAGTACCTACCTTAGAACTATCTAGCTCCTCAGAAGCTTTATTACGCATACGCTGGGCCGCGTTACTGTATGGTAGAACTCAGTTATCACTCGCCGTTACTGGTGGCTTTCACCAAAGCTCAGATGTCATCAAAGCCTTGTTAGCCGGTGCTGATGTGGTACATCTGTGCAGTGTTTTACTCAAACATGGCGTAGGTCGTTTAAGTGAAATCCTCTCAGAACTGGAACAGTGGTTAGATGAGCATGACTATGAATCAATCGAGCAGCTCAAAGGTAGCGTCAGCCAACAACATGCTATAGATCCCAGTGCTTATGAACGCGCCAACTATGTGCAAGTGCTGGATAATTATTCTTCTCCGGCCGGGGTTTTACGATAAGGATGTCGGGTTAGCGTCAGCGTAACCCGACACAATCGTAGTGCTTTGTCCTGTGTTAAGTTGGTAGCCGTTTTAGCTGATCCGCTAACAACTCAAAATCAAGTGCTTGCTGATAAGGCAAGATACCTAATAAGGGCACTGGCAAGGCGGCTGTAATAGTCTGTATATTTTCATCCCGATTTAATAAATCGGGATCTACACAGACGGCTATCCAACCGATACAAGTGATGCCTGAAAGCTGTATAGCCTGATAACTTAATTTGGCATGATTAATACAACCTAAACGCAGGCCTACTACCAGTATTACGGGTAAGGCCAAAGCCTTTGCTAAATCACTGATGTCATCCTGAGCATTTAAGGGCGCATACCAACCACCAGCCCCTTCAACGATGATTACCTCAGCTAATGCTTTTAAGCTATTAAAGCGCTCGACAATAGTCGCTAGTTCAACAGGATTATGAACACCGGCAATATGGGGTGAAACCGGTAATTCGTAAGCGTAGGGATTAATCAGTTGATAATCTACGGCTATTGAGGCATTGCCTTGTATCAGCAAAGCATCGGCATTTTTCAATTCACCTGCATGTAAAGTACACCCTGACGCCACCGGCTTCATGCCCAGCACTGTTTTTCCTTGACGCTTAAAATAATGCATCAACGCTATCGTAGCGCAGGTTTTGCCAGCATCAGTATCTGTGCCGGTTATAAAATAGCCTTGTGTCATCATGGATTATGCCGTCGCTGTTATGCTAATGACTTCAAAGGTCGCCAAAATTTGATTATCTTCGCCTTGTTTTTCATAAGCGCTAATCATCTGCTGCATCGCTGTTTTGGTAGTGATCTGTTTATTAGCACCGGTCACCACATGATGAGCACCTAAGTGTTTTAATTCTTGCATTAAAGCCAGAACAGAGACATAGCGTGAGCTATAACAAACACTCTGCAACTGAATGTTATTAAATCCTGCCGTCGCTAAGAACTGCTTTAATTCTGTCTGACTATAAAAGCTATTCACATGCTGATAGCTATCTATGCTTGCCCAAGCACTTTTCAATTCACACAAGGTTTGCGGGCCAAAGGTCGAAAACACTAAAGGCTTACCGGGTTTTAAGGCTAGATTAATACCACTGAATACTGCATCCAGATCACTACACCATTGCAAAGCAAGATTGGAAAATACACCATCTAGGCACTGCTCACCGAAAGGAAGTTGCTCTGCATCTGCACAGACATAATGCACTTGCTGATGTAAGGTCAATTTCTGTTGCGTGCTTTTCAGCATAGTCCAAGCAATATCTAAAGCGATGGTCGTGTCATGGTTAAATTGTGCTAATAACTCAGCGGTTAAAAAACCGGTACCACAACCTATGTCTAATAAGGTTCCGGTTAACAAATCAGCATCAATAGTTTTAAGCAGCTCCATACCGACTCTGCGCTGCAAAGCCGCAGCACCATCATAGGTTGATGAGGCGGCAGTAAATGAGCGTTTAATGCCTATTTTATTTAGTGGCATGAAGCGTCCATAAATTGATTAATCGTCTCCAAGACGATTTGTGGATGCGATAAAAAAGGCACATGCCCAGCTTTATCAATGACGGTCACTTGAATAGCCGGTGCTAAGTCTTTTATAGCCTCGCCTACTGCGATAGGCACTAAGGTATCTCGCGTACCTAATAATACCAAGATCGGCATCTGGGCTGCCGCTAAGGCAGGCCTTAAATCAGCCTGTTTAAGTATGGAAAGACCTCCTTGTAGAGTATCAAGGTTGGGTGTTGCGCAAGCCATGATGGCTGTCTTAAGGGTTTTCAACAGCATTTTATAATCAGGCAACTGGGCTACCTGCAAGGATAAAAAACGTAATAGAGTGGTAGTACCATCAACCAATAACTGCTTAGCAAATGCTTCTAATAAATCGACTTTCATACCTGGCCACTGCTCAGTACCAGTAAAGTGTGGATTGCCTGCTACTATAACTAGGCTATTAACACGTTCTGGATAGCGACGGGCAATATCCAAAACTACAGTCGCACCCAATGACCAACCCAGCCAACAACTTTGTTTATCAGGTACAGCAGCAACCAGCGCATCAGCGACTTGCTCTAAGGTAAAACTATCCAAATTGTCACTATGACCATGCCCTGGTAAGTCAATACAAGTGACTTGATAATGCTCTGCTAGTTGCATGGCAAAATCTAACCAAATGCCGCTGTGCATCGCCCAGCCATGCACTAGTACGATAGACTTACCCGTACCGAAAGTTTGTTGATGTAGATTGATCATGAATTAATCAAAGGATTATCTGAGGCCCACGCAGGCTTTATCCAAGGCATCTAACAGACTATCCACATGCGCTTCCTCATGCAAAGCAGAAAAAGTGACTCGTAAACGTGCGCTACCTTGCGGTACCGTAGGCGGTCTTATGGCACTGACTAAAAAACCGGCTTTTAACAAGGCCTGACTAATAGCGACGACTTGTTGATTTTCACCGATGACTATCGGCTGTATAGGCGAGGTAGAACTCATCAACTGTAAACCCAATTGCTTAGCACCCACACTAAAACGCTCAGTTAGCTTTTTGAGTTTGTCTCTGCGCCAGCTTTCTGCAATCACTAATTTTAAACTGGCTCTAGTTGCTTCAGCCACCGCGGCAGGCAAAGCCGTGGTATAAATATAAGTACGGGCTTTTTGTATCAGGGTTTCAATCAAGTCCTCAGAACCTGCCACAAAAGCACCAAAAGTCCCGAAGCCTTTACCTAAAGTCCCCATTAATATGGGCACATCCGCTTGTTTAAGTCCGTAATAATCCAGTAAGCCGCCACCTTGTGCGCCGAGCACACCCAAGCCATGCGCATCATCAACCATCAACCAAGCATCCTGTGCTTTGGCGGCTATCGATAAGGCGGGCAAAGGTGCAAAATCACCATCCATACTAAATACACCATCAGTTACGATGAGTTTCTGGCCACTGGCTTTTTTAAGATGGCTATTAAGATGCTCAACATCGCCATGCCGATAACGTTTGAAGCTTGCACCCGACATTAAGCCGCCGTCTAACAAAGAAGCGTGATTAAGCCTATCTTCAAACACGGCATCTTTACGACCTAATAACGCCGACATAACACCTAGATTAGCCATATAACCGGTAGAAAATAACAAGGCACGATCTCGACCAGTAAACTCAGCGAGTTCTTCTTCCAAAACATGATGTGCTGCGCTATGCCCACAGATTAAATGTGCAGAACCACTGCCGACACCATACTGATCAACGGCGCTTTTAAAAGCACTTACCACTTCTGGATGATTTACCAAGCCCAGATAATCATTACTACAAAAGTTAAGCACCGCTCTACCATCAACTTGCAGATAGATACCCTGCGGCGAGTTTATAACCCGCCGAGTACGATATAGCCCTTTACTAGCAATGCTTTCTAGATCAGTAGCTAACTGTGAAAAAGCCAGTGTCATTAGGCGTAACTTGAACCGCCAGAATAAACACCTAAGCGTTCGAATAAGGCTAGATCATGATTAGTCATAGGATTATCAGTAGTCAATAACTTATCACCATAAAATATTGAGTTAGCACCGGCCAGAAAACACAAAGCCTGCATTTCATCGCTCATTTTGCTGCGCCCTGCCGACAAACGCACGCGCGATTTAGGCATCATGATTCTTGCGACAGCCAGAGTCCGCACAAATATAATCGGATCTAACTGTTCAGTACCCATTAAAGGCGTACCTTCAACCTGTACCAACATATTGACCGGCACACTTTCAGGATGCTTAGGCATATTCGCTAACTGTATGAGCAATTGAGCACGATCGACATCGGTTTCACCCATACCAACAATACCGCCACAACAGACATTAATACCAGCGTCTCTAACACGCGCTAAGGTATCTAATCTATCCTGATAAGTACGTGTGGTAATCACTTCAGAATAATAATCTTCAGAGGTATCCAGATTATGATTGTAATAATCTAAGCCACCTTCTTTTAAGCGTAGCGTTTGCGCATCGGTCAACATACCTAAAGTGACACAGGTTTCCATGCCCATGG
>TBL_comb47_HYPODRAFT_10008184_pt1 | contig 10760 bp, 9 predicted proteins | sample TroBogypolimnion_40_FD_10682 | JGI IMG/M metagenome (IMG submission 10682) | reverse complement strand
CCGACCTTGGTCAGTTCATCCACGAGGCCGAGTGAAAGCGGCACCTCGGGTCCCACTACGACGAACCCTACCTGCTCGCGTTTCGCCAGCGCCACCAAGCCCGCGATGTCCTCAACGGGAACCGGGAAGCACGTTGCGTCCTGGGCGATGCCGGCATTGCCCGGCGCGCAGACGACGCGGGGCTTCGCCGGCGAGGCGAGGAGCAGACGGACGAGCGTGTGCTCGCGTCCGCCGGCACCGACGACGAGGACGGAGGATGGCAAAGGCATCGGAATAGGGTGATGGGTTATCGGTGATAGGTCATGGGTGGAAAGCCTTTTTGCCTTCGCCTATGACCAATTACCCCTGACCCATGACCCGTCTCAGAGCACCTGCAGCTTCTTGCGGTAGAACGCCACAACCTCGGCGGGGTCGTCGGTGAAGAGGATGTAGTCGGCCATCCACGCCGGGGCGCGGTTGGTGCGGATCATTTCCCTGACCTGCTTGCGGAGGTCACCCCAGAAGCGCGCGTTGAAGAACACGTAGGGCACGCGGGGACGGATGCCGAGCTTGAGGTTGCACATTTCGATGCCGATTTCCTCGAGCGTGCCGACGCCGCCGACGTTGAAAATGCAAAAATCCGCCGCCTCGAACCATTTCTGGCGGAAGTGCCGGGACGATTCCTGGAAGGTGTTGAAGAAATCCACGCCGAACTCCGGCGGTTGGGCCTCGAGTTCGAGGAAGCACGCGCCCGTGAGCGCGCCCTGGCCGCGGGCCTGGTCGGTGGCGAGGCGCATGACGCCGCCGCCGCCGCCGGTGAGCACGCCGACGTTGGGGCCGATGAAGCCGGTGAGCTGCTCGACGAGGCCGGTGATGCGCGCCGTGTCGGCCTCGTCAATGCCCACCGCGGAGCCGTAGAACGCGAGGATGGTGGTTTCCTGGAACTTGCGCGCGAGTTCCTCCCGCACGAAGAAGCCGTGGTCCTTCTTGTAGGTGTGCAGGTAGAGATCCTTGGTGATGTCGTCGTGCCAGTAAACCTGCACGCCGATGGCGTTGTAGGTGTCGAGCCGGGCGTGGGCGTTGCTGGAAAGGAAGTAGCCGTGGGTGCGTGACGCCTTGCGGAAGATGATGCGCCGGAGCTTCACGTCGCCGATGCGGGTCAGGAGCTCGATGTGCTCGAGCAGGTCCGGAAAGTAGTCCACGACGAGCGTGTCGGCGTCGGGCGGCGCGTCGTCCAGGGCTTGAATCATGGTGCGGCTGCCGATCGGGCAGGCGTCACCGTCGAGGAATTTCTTGAGGTCCTCGTTGGCGCGGACGAGCACGCTGCGGTTTTCCATCGTGCCGCTCTGGCCGCGGACGCTGATCTTGGTCCGGGGGCGGGCCTCGGCGTTGTGGACCGGCGGATTGGTGTCGAGGCACTTGTAGAGATTGCTCGACGTGGCGAGCAGCCGGACGCGCTTCTTGGTGAGGGTCTTGACCTCGGGATTCGTGAACGGCGGGGCGCGGAAAATGTCGACCGACACCATCGGGTTCACCACGGGTTGGTCGCCGGTATTGTAGATCTCGAGCATGACATTCGTGCCGAACGTCTTGATGGGGTCGAGGAGGACGGCGCTGGTGTGGAGGCCGAAGTTGCCCTCGCCCTGGTTGAGCACGACGAAATGCTCCTTCAGATACATGGAGCAGCTGGTGAGGATGCCGGCCCGCGGCGCGATGGTGAGCGGGGAGGCGTCGTGGCGGACCTGCACCTTGTCGAGGAAGCTGCGGCCGGCATTGCCGCTGACGATGTGCTCGAAGTTGAGGCGGGAAAGTTTGGTGGAGAGCGTGTAGCTGACCTGGTGCGGCGTGAGGAAAACCCGGCCGCGGCTGTCGATGCTGATCGTGTTGGGCAGCTTGAGGTCGTTGTGCTTGATGGCGTCCCAGATCTCGCCGGAGGAGAGCTTCGCGGCGGCGGGGGCGTGAAAGAGCCGCCCGACGGGGGTGCCGGGGCGGAGGAGCTTCTTCCAGTACGGGGAATCGGGGAAGCTGCCGTCAAAGATGAACGCGTCCGCGTCCAGGACCAGGCGGTTGCCGTCGGCCCGGACCGGACCATGGGTCAGCATTTCTATCCCAATGCGGGCGAGGGAGCTGCGTTCGGTGAAGTGAAGTTCGCCGAGGATGGGCTTGAGGTAATCGAGCTCCGCGGGATGGCGCAGCCAGAAGGCCAGGGTCAGGGCGACCGTGCGCTCGTCCTTGTTCTTCACAGTGAGGATTTGCCCATCGTGGCTCGTCCAAAATTGATCGGGGTTCATAGGGAAAGGGGTCAGGATATGTCGGGTTGGCGTCGCAGACACAAGCGGGGAGTAATTGGTTGCCTTTCCCCGTGGCGGCTGGCACATGAAAAACTTTACGGCACAAAGTCCGGCCAATTCGTTCCATATCGCTTCGACCCCACGTTCTTATTCATGAAACTCCCATCCTCTGTCATGACCTGCCTCCTGGCGCTCGGCCTTACGGCCACGCTCCGGGCCCAGGACATCAAGCTCAACATCCCCGGCGGGGCCACTCCGCCGGCGTCCGCGCCCGCCGCGGCTCCTGCAACGGCGGCCCCCGCCGCGCCGGCCCCGGTGTTCACCGAGGCCCAACTCCTTGAGGAGTATGGCTGGTTCATCGGCAAGCGCGTCGGCTTGAGCGACCTCAATTTTTCCCAGGAGCAAATCGAGGCGGTGTTGAAGGGCGTCACGGCTGCTTCATACGGCAAGCCCTCGCCCCACGAGCTCGAAAAGATCGGCCCGAAGATGGATGAGTTCATCAAGGCCAAGCAGGCAGAATACATGTCCAAGCTGAAGGCGAAGAGCCTCGCGGATGCCGCCGTCCTCCTGACCGAGGTCAAGAAGAAGAAGGGCGTGACCGTGCTGCCGGACGGCCTGTGCTACGAGATTTTCGCCCAAGGCGAGGGTCCGGGCCCGAAGCCCACGGACACCGTGACGGCGCATTACGTCGGCGCACTCGTCGACGGCACGGTGTTTGACAGCTCCGTGTCCCGCCAGGAACCCATCGCGCTGCCGCTTTCCCAGATGATCCCGGGCTGGGTCGAGGGCCTGCAGAAGATCGGCAAGGGCGGCAAGATCCGCCTCTACATTCCGCCGGACCTCGCCTTTGGCGATGACACGCGTCCCGGCATCCCGCCCGGTTCGACCCTGGTCTTCGACGTCGAAATCCTCGACATCAAGCCCACGCCGCCCGCCCCCCCGGCCGCTGCTGACACGTCGACCCCGCCGCCGCCCGACGCCCCCGCGGCTCAGCCCGGCAAATAAGTTCTTCGAACTTCACCGAGCCCCCGGTTTTTTCGCCGGGGGCTTTTTCTTGCCCGTTTTTGTCGCGGGCTTCCCGCCGACCACGGTTCGCAGATCGGCCAGGAAGGCCGCCACGTCCTGCTCGGTGGTGTCCCAAGCGCACATCAGCCGGTAGCCGTGGGCCCCCGTGAAATCATAGAAATGCCAGCCGCGGGCGGCGAGGGCCGTCGCGACCTTGGGCGGCATTTGGACGAACACGCCGTTTGCCTCGGGCTCCATGATGAGCCGCAGCATCGGCAGCGTCCGGATGGTCGTCGCGAGCTGCCGGGCGCGGGCGTTGGCGTTGGCGCCATTCCGCAGCCAGGTGCCGTCGCGGAGGAGCGCGATCCACTGCGCGGCGGCAAAGCGCATCTTTGAGTCGAGCTGGCCGGCCTGCTTGACGCGGTAGGCAAAATCGCGGCCGAGCGTGCGGTTGAAAAACACCACGGCGACCGACGAGCTCAGGCCGTTTTTCGTGCCCCCGAAGCAAAGCACATCCACGCCCGCGCGCCAGGTGCAGTCGGCGGGTGTGAAGCCGCGTTCGGCGAGGGCCGCCGCGGCGTTGGCGAAACGCGCGCCGTCCATGTGCACCGCCATGCCGTTGGCGTGGGCCAGCGCGGCGAGGGCGCGCACCTCGCCGGGCGTGTAGACGGTGCTCCATTCCGTGGACTGTGTGAGCGAGAGCGCGCCGGGCTTTTGAAAATGGACGCCCCGCTCGCGGCGGAGGACGGGAGCGATGTCCGCGGGCCAGAGCTTGCCGTGCGCTCCCGCGAGCGTGACGATTTTGGACCCGCCGGTGAAGAATTCCGGGGCGCCGCATTCGTCCGTGTCCACGTGCGCCTGCTGGTGGCAGATGATGCTTTGGTGGCTGCGGCAGAGCTGGGCGACGGCGAGCGCGTTGGCGGCGGTGCCGTTGAAGACGAGGTGAACCTCACACTCGGTCCCGAAGAGCTTTCCGAAGCAGCGATTCAGCTCGGTGCTCCACGCGTCGGCGCCGTAACTTTCCACGCGGCCGGTGTTGGCGGCGGCGAGCGCGGCCCAGGCTTCCGGGCAGATGCCGGCGGTGTTGTCGCTGGCGAACGTGAAGTCGGCGCGCGGCGCCGCGGTGATTTTCGTGTTTGGCAAGGCGGGGCAGGAGCCGTTTCGTGACAGCGCACGCGATGAATGCCGCAGACGTCAATCTCTACCTCGTCGGTTTCATGGGCACGGGCAAGACCACCGTGGGGCGCGCCGTGGCCCAGCGGCTGGGTTTTGCGCTGGTGGACAGCGACCACGAGATCGAGCGGCTGTGCGTCAAGAGCATCTCCGAGATCTTTGCGAGCGAGGGCGAGGCGGTGTTTCGCGCGCACGAAAAGACGTTTGTGACGAGCGGGCACCCGGCGATACGGACGCTGGTCGCCTGTGGCGGCGGGATCGTGATGCAGCCCGGCGTGCTGGAGCTGCTCAAGTCGCGCGGCGTGGTGATCTGCCTGCACGCCTCGATTGAGACAATCCTCGAGCGCACGGCCCGCAACCGCAACCGGCCGCTGCTCAACGTGGGCAATCCCGAGGAGCGGGTGCGGGCGCTGTATGCGGAGCGCGAGGCGGTTTACAAGCGGTCGGGCGCGGTGATTCTCACCGACTCGCGTCCGCTCAGCGACATCGTCGCCCACGTTGTGCGCACCTGGCGGCGCGAGGCGGCGGATTTTGCGCGCCGGACTCCCGGCGCCGCCTGACATGGAGGCGCGCGCGGAGGAGCTGCGGCGGCGGCTGGCGGCGCTGGGCTTCGATGACGTGCGCTTTGCCACGACCGCGGCAGTCACGGATGAGGGCCTGCCCGCATGGCTCGCAGCGGGTATGCACGCCGACATGCAGTGGATGGAGCGCACGGCGGAGAAACGCCTGCAGCCCGATGTAGTGCTACCCGGCACGCGGTCGATTATCATGCTGGGCGTGAGTTACGGGCCGGCCCGGCCGGCGGGAAGCAACGTGGAGTGGGCGCGGTATGCGCTGCACGACGACTATCACGACACGATCAAGCCCGGGTTGGTGGCGGCGGGACGCGCGCTGGAGGAAATCTACGGGGTGGGCGGGGAGGACTATCGTTACTACGTCGACACCGGGCCGGTGCTCGAGCGCAGCTGGGCGGCGCGCGCGGGCGTGGGGTTCGTTGGCAAGAACGCGATGCTGATCTCACGCCGCCATGGCAACTGGCTGCTGCTCGCGGCCATCCTGACGCGCGTGGCGCTGCCCCCCGACCCGCCGATCCGCAAGAAATTCGAAAATCGAAAATCGAAAATCGAAAATGCCCCCGGCCTGCTGTGCGGCAAGTGCACGCGCTGCCTCGACGCGTGCCCGACGAACGCCTTTCCGCGTCCGGGCGTCGTGGATGCGCGGCGGTGCATTTCCTACCAGACGATCGAGAACAAGGGCGTGATTCCGCGGGCGTTGCGCGCGGGTATTGGCGCGCACGTTTATGGCTGCGATGTTTGCCTCGAGGTCTGCCCGTGGAACCGGTTCGCGCAGGCGGGCCGGCGGATGCTTTTGACGGTGCGGAACGAGATTGGTGCGTTGACGCTGGCCGAATTGCTGGACCTAACGCCGGAGCGTTTCGCGGCGGTGTTCAAGGGCACGCCGATCAAGCGCGTGAAATTTGCCGGTCTGCTGCGCAATGCCTGCATCGTCGCGGGCAACTCGGGCGATCGCGGCCTGCTCCCGGCGCTCGCGCGGCTGGCGGCGCACGACGTGGCGCTCATTCGGGTCCACGCCGTCTGGGCGGTGCGACGGCTGGGTGGGGACGCGATGCTCGCGTCCCTGCAGGCCGGCGAAAGGGACGCGTCCGTGTTGGAAGAATACGCGGCGGCCGACTAGAACAACGCGCTCATCTTCGCGACGAAAGCGGACGGTGGGCGGGTGGGGCGGCCATGCAGGTCGCAGAAGGCATGCGAGCTGTGGCCGGTCGCGAGGAGCTCCTCGCCGCGGAACACCTCATACTCGAGCCGGATGCGCAGCAGCGGCTTTTCCTTCATCGTGGCGACGATCGTGAGCGTGTCGTCGTAGAGTGCGGGCCGGACGAATTTCGCGGCGACTTCCAGCACGGGAATGCGGTAGCCGTCGGTTTCCAACTGGCGATAGGGAAACCCCTGTTCCCGCAGGAGGGCAGTCCGCGCGACCTCGAACCACGGGAGGTAGTTGGCATGATAGACGATGCCCATCATGTCGGTCTCAGCGTAGCGGACCGTGACCTGCACGCGCGATTGGATCATGATTCCGTTCCCGGCGGCGGGCTGCCGAACAAGGCCGTGGCGGATTCCTTCCAGCAGTTGCGGCCGGCCCATTCGCGGCCGGCGTTGCCCAGTTGGTGGCGTAAATTTTCGTCGTGGATCAGCCGTTCGAAGGCCGCCGCGAGCTGGGCGGGGCGGTCGGGCGGGACGAGAAGTCCGGTGACGCCGTCGGCGACCGCTTCGGATACGCCGCCCACGTCGTGCGCGACCACGGGCAGGCCGTGCGCCGCGGCCTCGAGATAGACGAGGCCGAAGCCCTCGATGCTGTGGTCGAGGTTCACGCTGGTCATCGCAAAGATGTCGGCGCGGTCATAGACCTCGGAAAGCTCGTCGTCGGGCAAATTGCCCAGGAAATTGACGGTAAAATCCGACTCGACCGCGGCGGCGCGGAGCGTGTCGGCGTAGCTGCCCTTGCCCGGGGCGCCGACGACCCAGTATTCGAGGCGCGCGCGCACCTCGGGGGCGAGGGCCTGGAGTGCGCGGAGCGTGAGGAGCTGGCCCTTGCGGGGATGCAGCCGGCCCACGGTGAGGACGATAATCTTTCCCTTGGGACGGATGGGCTTGGGCGGAACGACCACGAAGTCGGTCCGCAAGGCGCCGGGCGTGAGGAAGATCTTGTCGGCGGCCTCGGGAAACGACGCGAGCAGCAGTTCCTGCGTGTAATTGGTGAGCGTGCTGATGCGCGAGGCGTGGCGGATGAGCCGGCGGGCGAGCCAGTGGCGGATGGGGCTGCGGGTAAATTTCAGGATTTCCGAGCCATGGAACGTCAGCACGAGCCGGCGCGGGCGGAAGGCGTGGAAGAACTGCAGGAGCATCATCGTCAGCATCGGCCCGGGCTCGGGCAGATATACAATGGCGTGACGAAGCTCGCGGCGGGTGCGCACCAGCTGGCACGCCAACCGGAACTGGCACCAAAGGTCATGGGTGCCCTTAAGCGGCAGGCGACGCAGCCGAAAGGGCCATTTTTTCTCGCCTTGGGGCGGGGCGGATGGCGCCCACACCTCCACGTCGAACCCGAGACCGGCGCCGGCGCGGGCGATCTCCTCGGCGAAGGTCGCGATGCCGCCCCGGACCGGGTAAAACTCATGCGTGATGAGAAATACGGGACTCGCGGTGAAGGGCGGGCTGGGGGAAAGACTCATGCGCGTGCGGCAGGCATCAAGGAGTTAGGTCTGGACCGTGCTCCTTGCAAGCGTCCCGAACGCGGGCCCGGCAATTAACGTCGGAGCTTTCGCCGTTGTTTTACAACCATGGCAGACTGCAGGACCAAGAATGGGGTTTACTTTCCGAGCCCCGCCAGCATACAAAGGACGAACAATGCCAGATGCCGTTCAATTCAGCCAAGGTGCCGCCAAACCATTTGTCATTCCAGGCAAACCGTTTGCACCTGAGGATGAGGCCGCGCTGCGCGAGGCTCTGAAACGTTGTTCACCCTCGACCTTTGAGGCCGCGGTGCAGTTTCGCAAAACGGGCAATCCCGAGCATTTGCCGGCGGTGGTGATTGGCGTCATCGAACGCTTCGTCGAACCCGACCTGCGCATCAAGCTGAAGGATGCGGACGACGATCTCCGCCTGATCGAGGACCTGGGCATCGATTCGCTGACGATGATGGAAATCGTGATCCTCGTGGAGGACGTGCTCCAGATGTCGATCAACAACGACGAATTGCGGAACCTGCGCACTGTCGGCGACGTTAAGACCTTCATCGATTGCAAAGTGCGCGGGCTGTCGTTGCCGAAGCCCACGAAGTTCCTGCCGATCGAGCAGATTGCGGCTATCATGCCGGTCCAGCCGCCGTTCCTTTTCCTCAACGAAGCGTCGGTCAGTTCCAACGGCGCCAACGGAAAATACAAGATCTCGGGCCAGGAGTTCTTCCTGCAGGGTCATTTCAAGGACAACCCCGTCATGCCCGCGTCGATCATGCTCGAGGCGCTCGGCCAGCTCGCCGTGCTTTACCTGATCGAGGGCGCGTCGACGGAGCCCGGCAAGGTCATCAGCCCCAACACGATTTTCTTCACCGGCTGCGAGGGTGTGCGCGCCCACCGCGTCTGCCGCCCGGGCGACATTCTAACCCTCTCGATCAAGCCGAAGCGCATGAAGATGCCGCTGGCGACGTTCGAGGGTGCCATCCGCGTCGGCCAGGAAAAGGCTGCGATCGCGGAGGAGATCACGATGACCTTCGGTTTTGCCGAGGCCGTCGCGCAGCCCGTGCCGGTCAATGGGACGGCTGCCAAGCTGAATGGCGAGAACGGGAGCCACAGCCCGACGCCCCTGCGCGCGGCCGTGAACAGCTAAACCTCCGTCAGCTCCCTGCATTTCCCGGCGGCCTCCTGCAGGCCGCCCTTTTTGTGCCCGCTTGATGTGGGTCGCGGTTTAGCCCCGACAAAATCCGCCGGTGGTCCCGCAATTGTCGGGCGTAAAGCCCGACCCACGGCTTTGGGCCGGGCCGGATCGATCCGCCTCCCGCGTTGACCACTGGCGAGAACTGGTTTCATCCTTTCAGGTCAATTTCCACCTTTCGCAAGCTCCGCGTCCCCGGCAGGTTCGGGACGCCGCCTACCACAATTCCACGCATGCCTAGAGTTTACATCACGGGCCTCGGTTTCATCACCAGCATCGGCAACGATGCCGCCCGGGTCACGACGAGCCTCCGCGAGCTGCGCCACGGTTTCGAACTCTACCCGCCGTTCCAGAAACCGGAGATCCCGGTCAAGGTCGCCGCGCCCGTCCGGGAGTTTGCCACCGACTCGACCGACTGCGAGGACTGGACCTTCCCGTCCCGCTACACCATCAAGCGCGAGGTGCTACGCGGCATGGCGCCGCATGGTGTGTTCGCGTGGTGCGCCATGCAGCAGGCGATCGAGGATGCGAAGCTCAGCGACGCCGACGTTTCCAACTCCCAGACCGGCCTGTATGCCGCGTCCGGCGGTTCGCCGCACCTCATGGGCTACATGCTGCAACGCATGCACTCGGTCGGCGTGATGCGCTGTTCGCCCCTCGGCATCGTGGCGTCGATCGCCGGCACGGTGCAGTTCAACCTGGTCGCACACTTTAAGATCAAGGGGTCGTCCTGCGGTTTCGCATCGGCCTGCGCTTCGTCCTCGCATGCGCTGGGCTTTGCCTTGGACGACATGATGCTGGGCCGGCAGAAACGCATGTTCGTCGTCGGCGCCGAGGACGGGAACATGGACGCCATCCTGCCGTTCGCCGGCATGCGCGCGCTTTCGCTCCAGACCGATCCGAACCTCGCGTCGCGCCCGTTCGACGCGGCGCGCGACGGCTTTGTCGGCACGGGCGGCGGCGTGGTACTGGTGCTGGAGACCGAAGACGAGGTCGCCCGTCGCGGCGTCAAACCCTACTGTGAAATCCTCGGCTGGGGCCAGGCCTCCGACGGACACAACGTCGCGATCTCGCATCCCGAAGGCACCGGCCTGCGCGCGGCGATGGAAAACGCCCTGCGGGTCACGAAAGTTGCGCCGGAAGAAGTCGATTATGTGAACGCCCATGCCACCTCGACACCGATCGGTGACGTGTCCGAGGCGAAGGCGTTGAAGGCCATCTTCAAGACACCCGCGGCCCGGCCCGCAATCAGCAGCACGAAGTCCCTCACTGGCCACGGCCTTTCCCTGGCGGGGGCGATGGAGAGCGGCTTCTGCGCGCTGGCGATCCGGGATGGCTTCATGCCCGGCTCTGCGCACATCACCCGGCTGGATCCCGAGTGCGAAGGCCTGAACATCATCCGCTCCACGCTGCCCGCGCAGCCGCACATTGCCATTAACAACGTCAGCGGCTTTGGCGGTGCCAATGTCACGCTGGTGTTTCGGAAAGCCGGCTAACCGTGACCGTGGCGCGCGTCTCCGACCTCTACCGCACCGCGTTCGTGACCGGCGCGAGCACGGGCTTGGGGCGGGCGTTCGCGGAGATGCTGCTCGCCGACGGCGTGAAGGTGTGGGGGACGGCGCGCGATGTTGCGCGGCTGGCCGGGCTGACAGCGCAGCCGAATTTCACCGCGATTGCGCTCGACCTGCGCGACGGCTCGCGGGCGGAGGCGGTGTTCCACGAGGCGGAGGCGGCGTCGGGCGGATTTGACCTCGTGGTGAACAACGCGGGCTACGGCGTCTATGGCGGGTTTGCCACGACGGATTTTTCCGTCTGGCAGGAGCAGCTCGAGGTGATGCTGGTGCACACGGCGCGACTCGCGCAC
>TBL_comb47_HYPODRAFT_10008181_pt1 | contig 10764 bp, 10 predicted proteins | sample TroBogypolimnion_40_FD_10682 | JGI IMG/M metagenome (IMG submission 10682) | reverse complement strand
GCTGCTGAAAGGAAAATCAAAAGACAGGCAACTAAAATCCCCGTAAACATAGTTTTTAATACGGTCATATCTTTTAAATAGAATTGAGCAGCAAGACGGCGCGAATCTCCAAAGCCAGCCAATTCCAAAGCAATGCCGAATCCGGCACCAATTAAAACGAAAACCGCATATCCTCCGGCTTTTCCAAGTTCTGTTAAAATATCAATAGGTAACATAATAAATTCTCCTTTTTTAATTAATCATTCCAAAGACGACGTACAAAATAGGCAACTGCATATCCTCCGATAAATACACTGAACATAAAAGCCCAGCTTCCTAATGAAAGAACTGCACCACCTGATAATGCTTGCCCTGATGTACATCCTCTTGCAAACCTTGCGCCATATCCCATTATTATGCCTCCTAAAAGAGCAAAGATCAGACGTTGTGTGTTTGATATCCTGTTGCCTTTGAATATTTCTACTTTTAAGCGGCCGTTATACCATGCTGAAAGTAATCCACCTAAAAATGTTCCAATTAAAAGGTACATGCTTGGATGATCTAAAGCATTACGATTGCCTGCACCCATGGCAGCAAAAGTACCTACTCGGTCTACATGTGCTGACCAAAACAATTTTGTGATTGCAACATGTATGCGACTTATTGCTCCTGACGCTCCCAAACCACTATGTGTTAATGCAAATGCAGCAAAAAGAACAAACCCTAGAATGGTTCCGGCAAAATATGGATTCTTAAATTTTTTGGGTATTTTTTTCATTATACAATTTCTTTAATATTGTGATTATTTAGTTACTACCTGGACAGGATCACGATCATATCCAAGTTCTTTCCAATTAAAACGACCTCCTTTTGAATGACATTGCTGACAGGTCAAAGCATTTTTCTTTGTAGTTACCATGTGTGTAATGGGCCAATACATTTTAGTAAGTGTAAAACCATATTTTCCACTATAAGGCAAGCCATTAAGTTCTGCACCTTTCTTAATAGCATAAGCCCAGTTAAACTTGGTCCAATATCCTCCTTCTCCACTTGTTAATGGTGGAATAATTATGTTATTAACCAGATCGTAAGGTTGGTTTGCATGATGCACTTTAAAAGGCCATATCTTTGCCTTTGGATTATTGCGCGATCCAATCGGACGATTCATATAATGTTCTATTTCTGAGTCGAGTTTATCCCCTGGTACATAACGATCCATCATTCCGGTATACCAGGCATAAGTAGGTACAACATCTTCCTCATAATGGAATTCACCCTTAATCTTTAGATATTCGTGCGGACTGTCTTTTCTGGTTGAATCACCTGCTTTCGACCAGTCCCAAGTCATTTTGGTAGGATATTTTCTGGCAAACTCAGGAATATGGCAAGTCTGACAAGCAATCCTTACCGCGTGTTCATTAAGTCGGTTATCTTTATGTGGTTTCTCAGTATGACAATTCTCACATCCAAAACGAACTGCTTTAGTCTTTTCAGTATAAGTGGTGTTCAATTTACCTGAGATAACATGATTGTGTGTTTTATGGCAATCAATACATTGAAAATTGAGTTTTCCCATGTGATAGTCAAGCTCCTGATTAGCATTCAGCAATGATTCGTCAAGATCACCATGTTTAACACCCATACCTCCTCCACCATTAAAATGACAGATACCACAGTTTTCACGATAAGGACGGCGTACACTTCCTGCAACTAATTTTAAGTTTACATTTTTATTCGGCATACCTAATTTAGTTTTTGAATAAGTTCCCGAACCGTCATGGCAAACTATACAGTCTACATTTTCTTCTTTTGTGAAATCAAAATTCTTATCTCCCCAACCGTAACCTGCATGGCATATAACACATGAGCCCCAGTTACCAACTACGCTGATACAAAAGTTATTTAACTGATTTTTCTTCCCAAGAAAAACTGTTTTCCCATTTCTAACAACATCACCACTTATCCAGGTCCAATGTGCAGTTTGCATAACTTCCTTCGAACTATTCGGATGACATTTAATACACATTTTAGTAACTTTCTGAGGTGTATCAATCGAATCCTTGAAATAGGCACTGTGATCTAAGTGAGGCAATAAATGCCCTGTAAGTGGGTTTTCGGCAACTTGCCCAGATTCTTTTTTGGTTTTAGAACCATTGTTACACGAAGTAACTACTATTATCAACAATAGTGCTATTCCGATAATACGAAGCGCAAAGAGTAAAGACTTAAAAATTCTCATAATTTCTTATTTGTATGTGTTTTTGTCCAGTCAAAAAACAAATATTAAATTGTATTAAGATTCCGCCTGCAAAAGTATGTCTTTGTTAATTGCAAAACATAAAAAACATCTGTGCGGTTTTGTAATATTAAATGTGATATATCGCACATTTTTCTTATCTTTGCAGACAATATCTTTTAATAAAGAAATAAATGGACAAGACAATCTGTCAACTATGCAAATCAAAGTCAGCAGCAACAGAAATGCTAAACGATAACGAACTTAGTGTCTTGAGCGAGAACTGTGCAGTAACCAATTTTCTGCCAGGAGATATCATTATCAAACAGGATGCTCATTCAACAAATGTTGCTTTTCTAAAATCAGGCTTGGTTAAGATTCATGTTGCAGGTACTATTAAAGATAAAATACTTAAATTGACAAAAGCTCCTGCCTATCTTTGTCTTCCCAGTAATTTTGGTGATAAGATAAATCATTTCTCAGCCACTGCACTTGAGCCTACTACCGTTTGTTTTATTGATGTAAATGTGTTTAAAAAGTTTATTTATGAAAATAGTGATTTTGCTTTTCAAATTATATTAGAAATGAGCAAAAACGAACTTCAAAACTTTCATAATTGCCTTAACAATGCTCAAAAACAAAATATAGGTAGAGTTGCAGATGTAATTTTATTATTTGCAAATACTATTTACAATTCAAATACTTTCATATTGCCTGTAACTCGTGAAGAATTAGCAGCTCTTGCAGGAATTACCCGCGAAAGTGTCAGCCGAATACTAACAGAATTTAATAATGATAAAACGCTTAAAGTAAATGGTCGTCAGATTACAATTCTTAACGAAAAACTTTTAAAACAGATAAGCGAAAAAGGATAAGGATTTTTTTTACAATAAAAATAATATACACCATATTAATGGATGATTTAGAAGACGATTTTGGAAATACACAAGTTCCAATATCAAAATACAAATGGTTTGAACAACGTATTTCTTTAATTAAGCAATTATATACATCTAAAGAAAAAACCCATTTTACTTTAACAGGTTTACGACATAATGGATTTATTGCCAAAACAAATGGATTAAATGCTTATATAGTGTTTAATAAAATGCCTTGGGCTTATTCAGATATTAAATCATGGGAAGTAGTATCTCCATATTTATATGGTGAATTATTTGATTGTGAAATTGATAAATTAAGTATAAATCCATTTTCATTTACATTAGATGGAACAGTAAAACAGTTTAAAAAAGCAGAACTGAAGGAAAACATTGAATATGAAGGTATCATTATATTAAAAGGAAATACTTATTTAGTTATAGATATTGGATATCACTTTAAATGGGAATGTGGTTCGATAATTGGAGTGCTCAATAAATCTAACTTTCTTTTTTCTAACTTAAACCCAGAATTTGACCCGGGGCAAATTATCAAAATAAAATATGGTTGTACATTTGAAAACAGACATATATGCTTAAAGAAGGATTTAAATAAAAATTTCTGGCAGAGTTTACATATTAAGAGTTTGCTTGGATTAATTGTTGATGTAAGATATTATAAAAATGAAGACTTTTATGATGAGTTTTGGGTAAAAGACAGGTATAAAGGCTTGTTGGCTTTTAGTTATGATGTTTATGGTGATACTCTGAATGAGGTTATTGAACTTAAAAACAATTTGAAAATTAATGAAATAATTCAATGTGAAATATTAACAGTGAATCCTATAATAGGATATTTTACTTTAAAATGGATGGCTCCCACTAAATTTTATAAGCTTTGGCATTCGGAAGAGATTGATCTATTAGAAGGAAAAATAGTATATGCAAAACTGATAGAAATAGAAGATCAGTTTGTTTTCTTAATTAACGATCTTTATCATGCTATTTTACCTTTATCAATTAATCTTTATCCTGATAATTTCAGAGCTATCACAAAATTATATCACGATTTAAATATTAATGATGTCATTAAATGTGAAATATTAAAAGCGAAAAGAGAAAAAGGTTTTTTTATTATTAAATGGATCTTAGAAAATGAAAAATTTATAGATTGGGATTTAATGGATTTTGACGAATTGATAAAATCAACAACAAAAGCTAAAATTGTTAAAAACGGAGGTAAAGGTAATATCGAATTTCTGGTTGATGACAAATACAAAGCAGTGTTGTTTGTAAATAATAATAGTAATTATAATAAAGACTCAAATGCTGTATATAAATATTTACAACAAATGAATGATGGGGAATATATTGATTGTCAAATAACATTTGTTGATAGAAAAAATGAATTTCTTCAAATAAAATGGCTTAATTATGAAAGTTTAATATTTTGGGCTACTGATGTTATCCAGCAATTATATAATAACATTACTTGGGTCTGAGTTGTGAAAAAAGAAGGATGTGAAGTTGAGTTTTTTGTTAATGATATTTATAAAGCTATATTGCCTTTAAAAAATGATATTTATAAAAATAATTTTGACAAAATTAAATATGAATATAATAAGCTACAGGATTTTGAAATTATTACATGTAAAGTAAGCTCAATTGATATACGAAATGGGAGTATTGTTTTAAAATGGATGCTTACACCTAAACCAAATGACTATTGGCTTTTAGAAGGAGTAGAAAAAATGATTGGTGGAGTTTATGAAGCGATAGCTATAAAAGACAAAAATTATAAATTATTTATGATTAATAATAAATATAAAGCTTTATTAACCATTTCAAAAGAACTGTATCAAGATGATTATGAAAAGATATTAACCTGTTATAATACTATCGAAGAAGGTGAAATTATATATTGTGAAATTATAGGGGTTGAAAAAGACTTGGGGTTTTTCAATATTAAATGGATAAATATAAATAAATTTCATCCTAAAATAAAACCTTTTGTATTAAAAGCTCCCAGAAATTTTCACAGTAGAAAATATATAAGATACAAGTAGTCAGCAAAATCAGATATTAGTGTTTTGAACATCTAAACCTCTCTTATAATGTAAAAGGGTGTCAGTTTGCTATTCTTAACGAAAAGCTGCTTAAACAGATTGGTGATAAAGGACAAGTATTTATTTTATATATTTTGCATTCATTTTGTTAAATTTATTTGTTCTTCGCAAAAATCACATTAGCAGTAGAATAAAAACATATGCCAAAATAGTTAGTGATACTATTGTGATTTATTCAAAACTTTTATTTACTTTTGCACACGATTTAAAAAACACTTATAATTTATGCAAACAACAATGATAGTAATTGGAATAATTTTTGGTTTATTAATAATCCTTTTTTATATCGCTAAAGCCAAAATGAAAAACACTCCTTTAGTAGCCGATCATGATAATATCATTAATCTTACCGAAAATAATTTCAATCAAAATACAAAAGGGAAAGTAATGTTAGTTGATTTTTGGGCTAGTTGGTGTGCACCTTGCCGAATGATGGCTCCAATATTGAATGATGTAGCTAATGATTTAAATGGAAATTATAAAGTAGGTAAAGTAGATATTGAGAAATTTCAATCACTTGCTAATAAGTTTAACGTACGTAGTATTCCTACACTTATACTTTTAAAAGATGGGAAAGAAATTAATCGTTTTGTTGGTGTAAAACAAAAAGACTTTTTATTAAAAGAAATCAATAAAGTAAAATAATAAATAACACAATAATATTAAAATGACAACAGATACATTTAGAAAAAAAGAAACACATTCAGCTGACGTATTGACGATGCTTCAAGAAAATACAGATTTAGTAGTGTTAGATGTTCGTACTAAAAATGAATTTAATGCCGGACATATAAAAGGAGCTTTAAATATTGATATCAGTCAGCAGAGTGCTGTTGATGAATTGAACAAATTGGATAAAGATGCAAAATATATTGTGCATTGCCATACCTGCGCTCGTAGTAATTCCGCAGTTGATTATATGCTCAAAAATGGGTTTAAGAATATTTATCAAATGATGGATGGCTATTTTGGATGGAACATTAAAGGTTTTCCTTTTGAAAAATAAACGCTAATTTAAAATTAAATAAACAATAATAAATATATGGAAATAACTTTTGACGGCGGTAAAGTAATTACTGCTCATTTAAATGGACATGTTTTAAGGACTGATCAACCGCTAAGTGCAGGTGGTGAAAATTCAGCTCCTACACCTTTCGAATTGTTTTTAGCTTCTATCGGTACTTGTGCCGGTATCTTTGTTAAGATGTTTTGCGATCAACGAAATATTTCTACTGAGAATATGAAGATTATTCAAAAGGCAACTTACAACAAACAAACAGGCTTGCCCGAAAATATTACTTTGGATATTCAATTGCCTGCTGATTTCCCCGAGAAATATAAAACAGCCGTTATTAATGCAGCAGATTTATGCAAAGTAAAAATGACTATTGCAAATCCACCTGTTTTTAATGTTATAACATCAATAATTGATTAAAAAATACATTCATATTATTTGAAGTAATAATTAGCAAATAGCAAATTAATTGGACATTTACAGCCTTCTCTATTTATTTAGTGAAGGCTTTTTACATCTCTAGCATTTCAACAGTAAATAAATTCTTCATTATTTTTTGTCAATTGTTAATTCTTTTACATAACTTTGCATTTAATATGAAGAAACATAATTTGATTAATATAATATCTATTTTAACCATTAAACTTATATGATATGAATATTTTAAAGAAGATTATTTTACTAATTTTGTTTACAATTTCAATTACAAACATTTTTTCTCAAGATTTAATTCGCTTTTATCAAAACGCTAAATGTGGTTATAAAGATGTTCAGGGGAACATAATTGTAGCTCCAATTTATTATGCGGGAAGTGATTTTAAAGATGGATTGGCTTTGATAGTTGATAATAATATGAAAAGAGGATTTATTAATATAAAGGGAGTAGTTGTTATTCCTTTAATATATGATGATGCATCAATGTTTTTTAATGGATTGGCAAGAGTAACAATAAATAAAAAGAATGGTTATATTGATAAGCAAGGTCATATTATTATTCCTTTAAAATATGATTATGCTGATGATTTTCGCGACAGTGTAGCACGAGTTAGCTTAAATTTTAAATATGGTTTTATTAATAGAGTTAATAAAATTATTATTCCTTTTACTTATGATGACATACGTTATTTATCAGATGGTTTAATAGCAGTAAAAAACACTAAATGGGGATTTGTTAATTTAGATAATAGAGTTATTATACCATTTCAATATGATGTAGCAATGGAATTTAATAATGGACAATCTATAGTAAGTAAAGAAGGTAAATATTTTTATATTGATAAAAAAAATAAGTGGATAAAAGATCTACCTAAACAAAAAGGAGCAGAAGAGGGCGATGAAGAAGAAAATGAAGATAGACGGCATTAAGTAAATATAAAACTAATATTATGAAAACATATAAGCTTTTATTGATAGTTATTTTTCTATTAATCTGTCATCAGATAACTTATTCTCAACAGGGACAATGGACATGGATAAGTGGAGATAGCACCTATAATTCGCACGGCACATTTGGAACAAAAGGAGTTCCATCAATAAATAATACACCACCGGGTATATATGAAGCATGTCAATGGACAGATTTACAAGGTGATTTTTGGTTGTATGGGGGAGTTATTTATCCATTTAATTTTTTTAAAGGAATAAGTAATGATCTTTGGAAATTTAATCCTTTAACAAAAGAATGGACTTGGATTAGAGGTGATAGTACTTTTTCACTTCCTATTTATGGTACACTGGGTGTTCCGTCAATTAATAATAGTCCAGGCGATAGAGGTTTCGGAGCTGCAACTTGGACAGATTCAATTGGAGATCTTTGGTTATTTGGAGGTTCAGGTGACAGTATGAGTATGAGCCCCGGAACTCATTATTCATTTGATTATAATGATTTATGGAGATATCATATAGCAACGAACGAATGGACTTGGATGGGAGGCAGTAATCTGCCAAATCAGACAGGAGTTTATGGTACAATAGGTGTTGCATCTACTTTAAATAATCCCTCAGCAAGACATGAAACAAATTGTACTTGGACAACAGGAAATAACCTATGGTTATTTGGTGGATATTGTTATGGAACTGATAATGTTTTATGGAAATATAATATTTTAAATAATGAATGGATTTGGATTAATGGAAGTATCACTAATCCCTCAACTGTATATGGTATAAAAGGGATAGAAAATCCAGCAAACACACCAGGGAAAAGATATGTATACTGTAGTTGGAAAAGTAATAGTAACTATTTATGGTTATTTGCTGGATTAAATAATTTAGGTAACAATCTCAATGATGTTTGGAGATATAATATCATTTCAAATAAATGGTCATGGCAAAGTGGTACCAATATTGCTAACGATACTGGATCTTATAATGTATATTGCAATTCATCTATTAATTTTTATCCATCAGCACGTTTTGAAAACAGATCTTGCTGGACAGATATTTGTGGTAATTTGTGGACATATGGAGGTTTTCCAAATACGAATCTTAATCCATTAAATGATTTGTGGCATTTTAATTCTACAACAAAAAATTGGACTTTAGTAAGTGGAAATAAATTAACTAATCAAATAGGTTTCTATGGAACAAAAACAATACCAAGCACATCAAATATACCTGCTTGTAGAGGGGGGGCTATTTCTTGGTCAGATTTACAAGGTAATTTATGGTTATTTGGAGGCTTGACAAATAATTTTCATTATAAAAATGATTTATGGTGTTTTATACCTGATACAACTTGTCCTGCTATTAATTGCTCTGTAATTACTACAATGTATGATAGCATATATATTTGTTTGGGTGATACTACTTTATTATCTACAATTGCAGGGCAAAGTTATTTATGGAATACTGGTGATACTACTTCAAATCTTTCGGTTCATCCATTAAATACCACTGTTTATACAGTTCATATAAATCAACAAGTAGGTTATTCCACAATAGATTCAATAACTGTATATGTTATTAATAAACCTATAATTAATTTAGGTAATGACACAACACTTTGTCAAGGGCAAACAATTATATTAAATTCAATTAGTCCAAATTCTACATATCTTTGGCAAAACGGATCAACAAACTCTTCATTAAATGTTAATCAACAAGGAATATATTGGTTAAAAGTCACTAATCAAAATAATTGTTTTAATTATGATACAATCAATGTAACTTATAATCCTTTGCCATTACTAAATTTGGGAAATGATACTGCACTATGTCAGGGACAAACAATTGTTTTAAATGCAACAAACCCAAATTCTACTTATCAATGGCAAAACAGTTCTATAAATTCAACTTTTATTGTTAGTCAGCAAGGTATATATTGGGTGAAAGTAACTAATCAATATAATTGTTCTGTTTACGATTCAATAAACGTTAATTACAATCCTGTTTATAATATTATTGTTAATAAAACAATTTGTCAAGGTCAAACTTATCAAATAGGTACACATTCTTATACAACTTCTGGAACTTATATTGATACATTAACAACTTTAAATTATGGTTGTGATAGTATTATTACAACTAACTTAACTGTAAATCCATCATACAATATTGTAGTTAATAAAACAATTTGTCAGGACCAGACTTATCAGGTAGGAACACAAATCTATACAACAACAGGTACTTATATTGATACATTAGCAACATCTTCAGGTTGCGATAGTATTGTTACAACAAATTTAATTGTAAACCCTAATCAACAAACGATTTTAAATCCTTTAATTTGTCAAGGAGAAACTTATTATGAAAATACACATCCTTATACAACAACAGGAACTTATAATGATACTTTAACAACTTACCTAGGTTGCGATAGCATAGTAACTATTAATTTAATAGCAGTACCTCTACCAACAGTTAACTTAGGTAATGATACAATACTTTGCAATGGTAAATTAATTATATTAAATGCAACTAATGCAAGTTCAACTTACTTTTGGCAAGATAGTACTACTAATCCAACTTACAATGTAAGTCAAGCGGGCATATATTGGGTAACAGTTACAGATAATAATAATTGCATATCAAGTGACACTATAAATATAATTTTTCAGGAATGTATAATCCCTGATATTTATATCCCCAATAGCTTTACACCTAATGGTGATGGTTTAAATGATGTGTTTAATATAAAAACAACCTACGAATTCAGAGAATCTAAACTTGTAATATATGATCGTTGGGGAGAAATGATATTCGAAAGTGATGATATAAACAAAGGCTGGGGTGGAACTTATAAAGGCAAAGCTGTTCCATTGGATGTTTATATCTATCAGCTTACAGCAACAATGAAAGATACCGGAGAGCAGATAAAGAAAACCGGAAGAGTTACTGTTGTAAGGTAAAAAAAAGTACATACCTGCCAACCGACAGCTACCATATACCCACAAGTATTACAAAAAACACAACAGTATTTGTAGTCTTTTCGGAAAGACATCAGCTCATTTACGCAACAAAACAAGATTAAAAAACAATTCTAACAAAATTAATATTAACAATATAGTGAGCAATCCGCGAATCCACCAC
>TBL_comb47_HYPODRAFT_10008178_pt1 | contig 10766 bp, 9 predicted proteins | sample TroBogypolimnion_40_FD_10682 | JGI IMG/M metagenome (IMG submission 10682) | reverse complement strand
TGTTTTTAATGAATTAATGCAAAATAAAAACGATGATTATCAATACATTATATCTGATAATTTCTAATGGTGTCCATTAGAAAAATATAGTTTTATTGACATATATCTCTAATGGACAATTTGAAATAATTTTTCAAAAATAATACTTTATTTTAAGTTTTTGATTATGTTTTTATGAAATAAAAAAAATCCACCAGATATTTAACAATACATGGTGGATTTTACCGTTTTCTTTACGTATCAGAATAGTCTATTCGCTAACTACTATTTCAGTTCTCACGCAAAGAAATTTCAATAACTCTTCAAGTCGCATTTTATCTTCAAAATTTTTAATTTTAATAGAACTGAAACCGTTATTTAAATTATTAATAATTTCTTCAACGATTGGAGGCAGGGTATTGTTTTGTAAATCATTATAGAATTTACGAGATTCACTTGGTTGGTAACTAACTTCAATAGGTGATTGCATTTCAAGAATGTGTTTAGAATCTGACTCATAATAGGCAACTAATTGATCAAAATAATTCGTAAACGCCTTATTTGTACGTTTTTTCATACTTTCTATATTAGCTTTATAACACATGGCAATGTGTTTATTTGAAGCCTTTCTATTTAAAACCGGACTACAAAAATTATAACGTCTTAGTAGTTCTTTTTGAATATGTGGAAAAGGCACAGTTAGAAATTCAGACAAGAAGAAAATAGAACGAAAGCGCGTGAAATAAACTTCAAAATTACCAATAACAGAGTTGGTATAATTTTGATCGTAAACCCTATAATGATACCATGGATAATCCGTATATTTAAGATTTAGACTGGTGACATCTTTTTCTGTAAAATTCAACCAATACGGCATATAATATTGAAAGTAATTATACTTTACATTTTGTTCGAATTTAACACGACGTACAAAAAAATGATCGAAAACAATATTTGACCCAAGTAATATTATTAGCTTGTTGACAGCACATTTATCCATGCGATTGGGAGCTTTAGCTATTTTATCGGGTCTCCCTGAATCAAAAAATTGATGCAAATCACCATAAAGACCATCCACATTTGGATCTAAAAAATGAATCAAGTTTTTTTCTAAAGTATCATTGCTATAGAGGCTATCATCCGAATGAAGCATCAATACAATATCTCCGGTAATAAATGGACATAAATTATTTAATGCCACTAACTGTCCCTTATTCTCCTGTCGAAAATAATGAATCCTTGAATCATTAAATGTGCTAACGACTTCTTCAGTATTGTCCTTACTGCCATCGTCCATAATTAGGAGTTCCCAATCTGGATAAGTTTGGTCAACGACTGACCGAATCGATGACGCAATATGCTTTTCATCGTTGAAAGTTGGCATTAAGATTGAAATCTTCATTAGCATAAATTAGAGTGATAAATTTGAAATATTATTTATCTCCCCAAATAATTATACAATTTCTTTCATGTGTCAAGGGAATCTCTTCTATAATACGAGAATTTGGAATTATTTTTAATAATTCTTCTTTTTTGTAAGATCTGTAATTTGCAGGACTAATGTCATTATAAGTGATATATCCTTTTTTTGAATTAAGAATTATTTTCTTCAAATATACATCTTGTATCTCTCTTGTCAATTCAGTAAAAGCATAGTTACTAATAACCAAATCATATTCACTGATTTTCAATTCATTCATTGTAATAAATTTCAACACAGAATTAATTATATAGTTATCTAGGTATCGTTGACATAACATTAATGCGGGTTTTATATCTACTAATAAATATTCAGTAGGAGAGAATATACTATTAATAATTCTACATTGTCCTCCATAACCAACTCCAATTTCACATATTTTCAAATGATCTAATCCTTTAAAATGTAGTTTTAAATCTCCTAAAACCTTTATGTATCTTAATGTTGTAGATGAAATAGCACCAATATTAGGATATTCAAATAATACAGGATTACCACACTTATCATTTAACTTATAAAGTTCAATTTTTTCTAGAAAATCATTATCTAGCTTAATAATTTCATCAATGTAGCACTGACCTAGTTCCCTTGAAATATGTTCTAAAATTTTACCATAGTACTTATTTCTTCTGAAATTTGAGAATAAATTCGCGTCTATACTTGCCTTAGCACAAAAATCTGGGTAAGTTTCATTATCAGATATGCTTGTAGATAATCTTGTGATATTGCCATTGTTAACTAAAAAATTATTTTTTAAGAAGTTTCTCATGTTGTTTTAATGTTTTATGCGATTTTTATTATGAATTTGCTTAATAATATTATATAAACCAAAATGGATTTTATTCTTGAGAACCTACTTTCAATTTAGTTTATATATTATTATCTTCTTGCAAAGTACAAAGATAGTAAAATATAAAATACATACCTATGTGATTAAAACATGAATTTTGGTTGTTCATGTTATAAATAGAATTGTGATCTATAAGTAAAACTCTAAATATATTACTCAATATTCAATATATTCAATGCTTTAGTTTTATCAAATATTTAATTATTCTAATTTGTCTCAAATCATACATAGGTATAATATATTGATCAAGATAACGTAATATCGAAATAAAAAGATTTGCCTTTATCCTATAGTATTTTGGATAATTTTCATTTATAATCTTTATAAATTCATTAGCTCTTTTATCCCAAGTGTGATCTTTGAGTGCACGTTGTCTAGCTCTTATAGCTACTACTTCTCTTTCTTCACGATTGTTCAAATAGTAATCAATCTTATTTAACCATTCATTTGGATCATCAGCTGTTACAACTTCATTTTCATCAAAGTATTTAAGAATCATTGCTTTTCCATTGCTCACTTGGCAGGTTTGAGCCATTGCCAAATCAAAAAGGCGGTTATTTGCATCCATCTCTTTATCAATGCCTGCAAATTGCCTATTATTATGAATGTTGATACATATTTTCGATGCATTGTATATTAAGTTCGTTTCTTCACCATGTTTTACAATATGATATGGAAAACCATATTTTTCCCAACCAGAACCTGCTAAGAAAATATTTAATTTGTTTTCCTTTGCGTAATTCACTAAAGGTTCAATATATTGATCTCGTCCAAATCCACTATTTGCATTCCCTAAAAAAGTAATGTCATATATCTTTCTTGAATCTATTGGAAAAAAAACATTTTCATCTGAGGCAAATGCAATATCATGAAACAATATATTTACAGTTGCGCACTTATCATAATTAAGTTTTGCATAGTCGGTATTATAAGCAAAAAGAACTTTAGATTGCCATCTTTTTAAAAATGATTTATTAAACCAAAGATATGCATTATAAATATTAAAAATTATAGGTCCATCAAATTTCAGCATTGCTTTAGCAGCTACGCGTTCACCACCCCCACCAATTCCAACAACCAGAATATCACCTTCAATTTTGTCTAAATCGGTTGTGAAATTCACAGATAATCCCTGAAGTTCCAGTTGCTTAAAGAAGCTGGAATACATACTTCCAAAAATGGCATTATTTTGGTTGTTTTTTAAGGAGGGAAAGAAAAAGCAAATTTTCATAATAAAAGAAATTAAATGTCGTATCGTCCGGATTTCCCGATTAATCCATGAAAGAATGCCACGTAGATAGCCTTGAGTTTTGAAAATGAATTTTTCTCAAATAGAAGTTTAATTGTGCGATATCCGATTTTGTATTTGAAGAATTTCATTTTTTCTTTCCTGCTAAATTGATTGGAGTATAGCTTCCAGTTAAGCATCACATTACGTATTATATAATAAGTACTTTGAGCCGAATAATGATCTATTTTTAATCCAAGATGATTCACCCGTGCATAGCCGGAATAATGATTCAATATGATCTGAGGAAAACAGATAATCTTGAACCCATTAGCACGAACCCTCATTCCGAATTCAATGTCTATCATATAAATTAGAAAGTCTTCCCGAAAACAGCCAATCTTATCAAAAATATCAAGTTTATATATGGTTCCGGAAGTTATTGCATTTTCAACCTCAATTTCTTCTGCCATAATCAGTTGGTTCTCACTCTTTGCTGAAGTAAATACCATAACGTTCGGATCGTTGCATTCTGCTACAAGACTGACAAAATCATCAAACTTATTATCTTCAAAAAAACTATCCTGATCCATTGTCAGAATATGAGTGAATCCTTCTTGTTTTCCCCATTCAATACATTGATTGAATGGCATTGCCAGGTATTCATTTTGCCCTGTTGTCCTTATTTCAAGGTTCGGTATTTTAAGTTCAGAGAAAAGTTCAGACAGCTTACTTTTATCAGTCGGAGTATTGTCCCATATGATGAGGTGATCCAAACCGGAAACATACGTTTTTATATTTCTGACAAATTCGGTTGATTCCGGATGATATGCAGTAACTACACCTAAAAGTTTCATTTTTTCGAATTTGAAGAAAATAAATGAAAATAGTCGTTAAACTTTATATTCAACTCCTGTTTCATCAATTGTGGCCATTTCCAGTTCTGATAGGCACATTGAACAATTCCTGAACATATAATCATTCCCCATATACCAAGTGTGGTAAATTTCAAACTGCAATACAGCAAGATTACTGTTGCAATTCCTGATAATAATACAGCCTTCATGAAAGGAACTTCATTTTTTGTTAACAACATGGTGCTGGCCATTCCCTGATTGGCATCTAAATAGGCGAAAACAAGAAAAGCTATAATCATCAAAGTAGGTAGTAAATGTGTTTTACTGTGAATCAACTCTAATAATGGTGGACCAACCAATATTAATCCTAAACCGCAGACGGAAAAAGCAATCATCATATTTAATCTTGCTTTCAGGTAAAGGCGTTTCACGCTTTCAGTATCATTTTTTACACGGTACAGATTTATTTTCGGATAATAGGTTCCAATCCAGATACCGCCTAAAGAAATAATCAAATCGATCATTTGTTTGGTAGTACCAAACGAAGCAATATCTGAAAGAGAAAGATATAGAGGAGCAATGAACATTACAATTTTATTAATAAAGAAACCACCAATGCTTGTTGCTCCTATTTTTACTGCATTAGGCGTCATGATAGACATAACCTCTTTGACAGAGATTTTATTGTCTACATATATATTTACTTTAGTTTCCTTGTCATAGAAGGTCATGTAGCACATGGTACGGTTTACAATATCGCTGACCAATTGCCCAACAACAAGCGAGATAAGTCCATAGCCCATCAAAAGACAAATTACAGATGCAATGATTCGGGCTGCCTGCCCGACAATGGTAATTTGAAGAAAATTCTTAATCTGGCCGCGCCCGGTAAGTAAGGAATTGTAGTAGTAGGTGTAAAGTTGATAGGCAATCAACACACCATAAGTGAACCATGCAATCCAGATTTCATGAGTATTTCCCGAATACTTTTCTAATATTCTGGATAAATAAAATGGACTTCCAACTGTAAAAATCAAAAGAAAGACTCCGGCAATAATGCCATAGTAAACGCGCATGGCTGAAATGACACTTTTCAACAATCCGTAATCAATCGATTTATCGTTATCGTCGATAACTGCGTATCCTTTAGATTTAAGTTTTTTTACACCCCCAAAAATATACGCAATGTTTCGTGAAAAAGAATTTGTAAAACCAAAATCAAGCAAGGTAGCCAGACCACCTACAGTAATAAATACATTCCAAAGACCTACTTCCTGAGTAGGCATAAGTCTTAGAACCAGCGGTAAAACTATCAAACCCGAAGCAACACGCATGAATGTAGCAACAAAATTCCAAATAATATCTTTTTTGCCTATTTGCATTTCTTTAAATTTCCTGTTTTCAACATTTATACTTTCATTGGTTTTGCAACTGTTGCAAATTGCTTATAACGGGTATCTTTAAAAAAACCGAATGTAAAGAGATTAAATAGCTTTGCTTTTAATCTTGTATCAGGATTAATTCCTTCATGAATCAATACTTCATAACCTTGTTCTTTAAACATTCGACAAATACTTTTTGAAGTAAAAAAACGAATGTGCGTATCATCTAATATTCCTCCTTCCACTCTATATTGAAATTCTCCGTGATATAAAATTTCAATAATTAAATTTGACATAAAACGAAAGTTTGGAATTGAAGTGACTATTACTCCATCTGAAGACAATAAGGATTTAACCATTTTAATGGTATCCCATGGCGAATAAATGTGTTCCAACACATCATTAAAAATGATGCAATCAAAATGATGTTGAGGGATTTGGTCATAAACAGTATTAAAATCACCTTCCAAAACAAACGTAAAAACATCAACTGCTTTTTGTGCAGCATTTGCATTTATTTCAACTCCCCAAATTTCACGGTCACTTCTTTTTAATGACCTGCAGAAAGCACCTTCCCCACAACCTACCTCTAATATTCTCTTTGCTTTTTCGGGTATGAACGCCAGCATCTCATGACGATTAGCTTTAAAATATCCAATATCAGATTTTTCAGACATAATACGATTATAAATTCAGATTTAAGATTTCTTTTGCAGCACGTTCTGCTGCTTTGCCCTTCCCATACAAATCTATTGAGAAGTCGGAATGTTTTGTCTTGAAAAATTCAAAGGCTTCTTTTAATTTTTGTGAATCACTTCCAACCAATATATTGAATCCGTTTTCAACCAATTCTACCCATTCTGTTTGTTCACGAAGGGTGATACAATGCTTTCCAAAAAAGAAAGCTTCTTTCTGTACGCCACCGCTATCAGTAATAACAAGTTCACACGTTTTTAATAACATAATCATATCAAAGTAGCCAACCGGATCAATTAATTTGAATTCAGGAATGATATTTTGCTGAGTCAAAATATTACGTGTTCGTGGATGAACAGGAACTATGACAGGTATTTGACTATTAATTTCATTCAAACCGGCTATTATATTTTTCAGGTTTTCAGGCGAATCCGTGTTTTCCTGGCGGTGAATAGTTCCAAGTACAAATTTAGAAACTCCTATCATACTTAAAATAGTAGATTTTGCTTCTGCTTTTGCGGCATAATAAATCGCAGCATCCTGCATAACATCACCATTTTTGACAATTCGAACGGGCATGTTGTCAAAGCCTTCACGTTTCAGGTTATTTACGGCTGTGTCAGTTGGACAGAAAAGTATATTTGAAATACGATCAGTCAGAATCCTGTTAATCTCTTCAGGCATTTCCATATTATACGACCGCAACCCTGCTTCCACATGGATAAGCGGAATATGCAATTTTGACGCTGCTAGAGCTCCTGCCAACGTTGAATTGGTATCACCGTATACAAGGACACCATCCGGTTTTTCAGCCAACAGAATGGCTTCAATTCCTTCGAGCATCCGTCCCGTCATTGCTCCATGAGTCAACCCATGTATATCGAGTTGAAATGCCGGTTTTGGTATTTCCATTTCTTCGAAGAACACTTCAGACATATTTGAGTCAAAATGTTGGCCGGTATGAATAATCAATTCTTCAATTCCAATCAACTTAAATTGACGGCTCAATGTGGCAGCTTTTATAAACTGTGGACGGGCACCTACAATCGTAATTATCTTTTTCATAAATTATTCAGTAAAGTTGCTAATTCACCTGTCAGTGATTTTCTCGAATACCGCTCAACTGATCCCGATTGAACATTCAAAGTGTTGGATTTATATCGGGCATAATAGTCCAGGATCATTTTTTTCGTGGCTATTTCATCATAAAAACCAACCATCACTCCTCCTCCTGTTTCATGAAGAACTGCAGCAGCATCTCCGTCAGTTGGACCTACTCCTAAAACAGGTCGTTTTGCTGCCAGATACTCAAAGAATTTACCGGTTAATATTCCTTTTGAATTTCCGGAATCATTAATCAGCAACAACAATACCTGCGAGGATCGTTGTTTTTTTATGGCATCACTGTGAGATAAATAATCAATTTTCAATAATTGATTGTTTAAACCTGAACTACGGACTTCTTCCAACACGGAGAAATCGACTTTTCCAATCAATTGTATCTGCAAATCTGAACTGAATTCTTTGTTTTCACGGCATATCTCACTCAATGCTTTCCAGAGCGTTTTAGGATTCCTTGCCGCATTCAATGTCCCTATATGCGAAATAGTAAATTTTGTATCCAATTGAACTACGGAATTAATATCATCCTCTTCGTCAAAGCCATTCGAAATCACTGCAATTTTCTTAGGGTTCAACAGTTCATAATCCTGTTTCATTCCGGTAGAAACAACGACAATCTGATCTGCCGATTGTATCACCTTTTTCTCCAACCTGTGATGAATCTTATCTGCCATCCATGTCAGGTTCAAATCTTTATAGAAATCAATGTTTGTCCATGGATCACGGAAATCTGCAACCCAATGGATGGATGGGATGTTTTCCTTCAATCCCAATCCAATCATATGCATTGAATGGGGTGGTCCTGTAGTTATCAGGGCATCTACCGGATTATTCTTTAAATATTCTGTCAGATAACGGATAGAAGGTTTAATCCAGAACCTGCGCGGATCAGGAATTAAGAAATTGCCTCTTATCCGGATTGACAATTTATCTTTCCGGCTTTGCTTCTTATTTTCTGAAATAAATCCTGCGTTAATGGCTTCATTTTTCTTTCCTGTCAGATGGCGGTATACATTATAGGGTTCCCAGATAGGAGTTTTAAGTACAAGGACATCTGAGGGTATATCATTTTCAAAAGAATGATCGATAGATGGATATTCAGGATTTTCAGGAGTGTAGATGATGGGCTCCCAACCAAAATCCCGCAGGTATTTGGTAAATTTCACCCAACGTTGAACACCTGCACCTCCACTTGGAATCCAATAATATGTCACTATCAATACTTTCTTCATTTTTAATATCAACTGAATTATTTTTGTTTGATAAGATAGTAACCGCAGGTGGAGAAGTAATTTCTAAAGTAAGGTATTTTACCTAAAACAGGGAAAAGATTCCGTGGTTTCAATCCGAACTTTACTTCGTAATTCGGATTAATAAAATACAATTTTTTCAACAACTGAACATACCCGTTTTTAGCTATTAATCTTTCAAATCGTTCCAGGCTGATACCGGTTTCTTTGATTTCAAGCAGGCTGGTGATTTTATCAGCACTTTCACCGAATATCTTTAAGACATTCCTATATAAAGCTGCAGGAAGCAAATGAAAATAGGGAAGAGAAGATAATATCTTGCTGTTGCATATCTGTTGATGTCCTCCAAAAGGGTTTTGCCAGGGAGGAAAAGCAAAGAATGCAACTCCGCCGGGTGACATTAAATCCTTCATGAGAGCCAGAAATTTATCCTGATCGTGAATATGTTCAATCACATCGCGGACAATAATGATATCGAACTTGGCATGAAACTCAGTTGTCTTATAAATATCTTCGCTAATCAGCCTGAGATTCTTTACGAATGGATGGTTGGCAAAATACTCCTTCCCTTTTTCGATTTTTGGTGTACTGAAATCAACTCCGGTGCATTTACATCCCATATCCAGGAAGGGTTTCAGATTGCCGGCTTCGCCACAACCAATTTCCAATACCTGCACCGATTTATCAATTTTCTTTTCAAGTTGAATAAAGGGAACAATGTATTTTTCCGTTGTGAAAATCTGTTCATTGATATATTGCAGGGGATCTAAATGGCGTTTTTGCATGGACTGCTAAATATTGATGTGGTGAATAGCACGTTGAATGCGTAGAATGGTTTCTCCTTTACCTATAATGGAAGTAATATCGAACATGTGAGGCCCCTTAGCTGCTCCAACCACCGATAACCTGAATGCATTCATAACACCGCCTATATTATATTCCCTGGCAGCAATCCATTCCAGCACCACTTTTTCAGTGTTTTCTGTCGAGAAATCTTCAATGGCATTCAAAACTTCGCATAACTCCGACATCTGGGCAGGTGTATCTGCTTTCCATCTTTTCTGAACTGCCTTGGCATCATATTCTGTCGGAGCCATGAAAAAGAAAGCTGACTGGTCCCACAGGTCATGTACAAAACCAACCCGTTCTTTCACCAACGATACTATTTTTATTACTTTGTCTGTATCTGCAACTATTCCTTTTTCAACCAAAACCTGTTGGAAAAGAGTTGCCACTTCTTCATTCGGTTTTAATTGCAGGTATTTATTATTGAACCATTTCCCTTTCTCATAATCAAACTTGGCTCCGCTTTTACTGACACGGTCCAGTGAAAACATTTCAATCAGTTCGTGCATGGAGAGCATTTCCTGTTCCGTTCCCGGATTCCAGCCCAGTAATGACAGGAAGTTGATCACTGCTTCCGGAAAATAACCGGCTTCGCGATAACCTGAAGAAGTCTCACCTGTTTTAGGGTCTTTCCAGTTTAAAGGAAAGACAGGAAAACCAAGGCGGTCCCCATCCCGTTTACTGAGTTTGCCATTTCCATCAGGTTTAAGTAACAACGGTAAATGCGCAAATTCCGGCATGACTTCTGCCCAGCCTAAATAGCGGTATAACAAAACATGTAGCGGAGCTGATGGCAACCATTCCTCTCCACGGATCACATGCGATATTTCCATCAAATAATCATCCACTACATTTGCCATATGATAGGTTGGCAATCCATCAGATGATTTGAATAATACTTTATCATCGAGCACGGATGAATTGATAATTACTTCTCCACGGATTAAATCGTGAACTTTGATCTCTTCATTCGGTTCTATTTTTATCCGGATAACATATTGCTCTCCTTTTTCAATTCGTGAGGTAACTTCTTCCGACGATAAAGTCAAAGAATTAGTCATCAGATTCCGTATCTT
>TBL_comb47_HYPODRAFT_10008175_pt1 | contig 10767 bp, 6 predicted proteins | sample TroBogypolimnion_40_FD_10682 | JGI IMG/M metagenome (IMG submission 10682) | reverse complement strand
GTCCCGCCCGGCGTTCGCGCGCACACACAGGCGGCGGGACGCCGCCTGCACCGGCACGCGGGACGCGTGCCTCCACAGCAGCGCGGCTCGCACAAAACAAAGCCAGCGCCCACGAGAAAACCTGCTTCCGAAAAGCGTTGTCGGGTAACGAACAGAAGCCTCACGCGGAGCGTGAGGACTACTTTGCAGAGCCGCCGCCATAGTACTCCTCACGCTCCGCGTGAGGTTCCGAAACAACAAATCCGCAACCTTTTCGCTGCACCATAAATGGCAATATTCCCCAGGATTTCCCTCGGAAAACAGCGGCGCATTCCATCTTTTCCAAGCCTTGGAAACTGAAAGTGTGAGTTTTTCCAATGCTTGGAAAATCTCGTGTTTCCAGTTTCCAATGCTTGGAAAAGTGCCAGCGCGTCGAGCGCTGTCCATCGCATTTCGCACGGTACAAAGCCCCAAAACCGACGTGGTCGCGCGCCAGCGGCGCTCATGCGAGCTTGTTTTGCCAGACCACGTTGCCGCTCTCGACGGTGGCGTGTAGCGCGGTGGGTTGCGGCTCCAGCAGGAGCTTGCTCAAGGGCAGTTCGATCAGTTCCTGTACGACGCGGCGCAGGTTGCGCGCGCCAAAGGCGGCATTGCAGCCGCGCTCGGCGAGCAGCGCGCCGACAGCCGCCGCGAAGGTGAGGTTGCGACCATATTTTGTCTGCACCGCGGCAGAAATTTCTTGCAGCATCAGGCCGACGATCTGGCTCGCGGCGGTCTTGTCCAAGGTCTGGAAAACGACGATCTCGTCCACGCGGTTGAGCAGTTCGGTGCGGAAGAATTTCTTGAGTTCCTCCAGCACAGGCGGCGTAGAGGTTGCCGCTGCCGGATTGAAACCGAGCTTCGGCTTCGCCACCGCCGGGGCGACGAGCAGGTTGGAGGTCATGATGAACACCGCGTTGCGCGCATCCACCGTGCGCCCCTGCGCATCGGTCAGGCGCCCTTCGTCGAAGACCTGCAAGAACAGATCGAGCACGCGCGGATGCGCCTTCTCGACCTCGTCGAGCAGCACGACCGCGTGCGGCGTCGTACGCAGCTTGCCGGTGAGTTGCCCCTCTTCGTCGTGGCCGATATAGCCCGGCGGCGAGCCGACGAGGCGGGCGACGCTGTGCGGCTCCATGTATTCCGACATATCGAGACGAAGCAACGCTTGTTCCCCTGCGCACCACGCCTTCGCGAGCGCCTTCGCCAGTTCCGTCTTGCCGACGCCGGAAGGGCCGAGGAAAAGGAACACGCCCACCGGGCCACGCCGCGCCTGCAAGCCCGCGTGCGCGAGCAATAGCCGCTGGCTCACGCGTTCGATGGCGGCGTCCTGCCCGATGACGCGCTGCCGCAATTTCTCCGCCAGCCCCGCGAGTTTGCCCTGCCCGCCACCCGCGCGCTCGGCGAGGATGACCTCCTCCGGGATGCCCGTACGCTCCGCCAGCGCAGCGGCAATCTGCGCCACGCCCACCACCGGCTTGGATGCGCCGCCCTGGCCGCGGCCATCGTTACGCAGACTCAACTGCGGCACACAAAGTTGGGCGCACGCCAGATCCACCACATCGAGCGCCTTGTCCGGTAGACGGTGATCCTGATCGAAGCGCACCGCCAGATCCACGGCGGCGACGAGCGCCTCGGCCTCGATGACCACCTGATGATGCTGCTCGAAGCGCGCCTGCAAACCTTGCAGCATCTGCACCGCTTCGTCGCGACTGGGTTCCTCGACGATGATCTTCTGGAAGCGCCGCTCCAACGCGGGATCGGCCTCGATGGCCTTCCGATATTCCGCGACGGTCGTCGCGCCGATGCAGCGGAAATCGCCGCGCGCCAGCGCCGGCTTCATCAGGTTCGCCGCATCCTGTCCGCCCGCGCGGTTGCCCGCGCCGACGATGGTATGCAGTTCGTCGAGGAACAGAATGACGTTGGGATCGCTCTTGACCTCGGCCAGAAGTTTCTCCAGCCGCTCCTCGAACTCGCCGCGCCATTTCGTGCCGGCGACCAGCGCGCCCATGTTGATCTCGATGATGCGCTTGCCGCCGAGCACCTGCGGCTCCTTGCCGGCGGCGGCACGCTGGGCCAGCGCCTCCACGATGGCCGTCTTGCCGACGCCTGCCTCGCCCACCAGCACGGGATTGTTCTTGCTGCTACGCGCCAGCGTCTGGATGACCTGCAAAATTTCCGCGCGCCGCCCGATCACCAGCGGCAGCTTGCCTGCCGCCGCCGCCTGCGTCAGATCGCGCCCGAACCGTTCCAGCATGGACACCCTCTGCTGCGGGTCTGCCGGGGCATCGGCGGCAGTTGCTGCGGGTAACGCCGCGCTCTGCTCGCGGCACAGCTTGCGCAGTGCTTCGAGAACGCCGCCCTTCTCGCACAGCAGTTGGCAACCGACGGCATCCGCTTCCGCCAGCAACGCCATGAGCAACGCGCCCGTATGCACGAACGAAAACCCGTCCGCCTTGGCCGTTGCTGTCGCCGTCGTGAAGAGCTGGCGACAGCGCGTGGAGCGATGGACCACCGCACCTTGCTTGTGCTCGTGCTGGCCCACGCCCAGCTTGGCGCGCAGCGACCGACGGAATTCGGTGGGATTGATCTTGGCCGCTTCCAGCACGACCGGCGTCAGCGCCAACTCCGCGGCGAACAACGCCGCATCCAACCCCTTGGCGCGCACCTCGGCCAACCCAGCCGCGTCGCAAAAATCCCGCCCCGTCGTCAGCGCCATCCAGAGATGCTCCGGCTCGATGCACTCGCACCGCCCGTTCACCGCCTCGCGCACCGCCACCTGCCAGACCAGATCAACCGCTGGAGATAATTTCATCACTCGCTCCCGTTTGCCTTGTCACAAAAGATTTGAAAGCGATGCAGCATAACCACGGATCACACGAATGACACAGAAAAGAAAGACAACCTGTAGGCAAAATAGCCTGTCAGGGGGAAGCACACAGTGCTCCGAGATCGCTAATGAGGCTTGCGCCGTTTTCTCAGTCTTGAACATCACTTGTTGAACACAACGACAATTGCCGATCACTTTTAGGCCGAAAGTGATGTACAAGTAGTCTTGCTGCGCATGGGTGAAAGTCAAAAGGCGGCGCGTCCCTCCACAATGTTCAGGAGTTCGCGGAAAGCCAAAACCGCCGGCCGACGTCCGCTGGATTCCCGGAGAATCTTGAAAAGCCCCTTTTCTCGGAGCAATCGCAAGATGCGTTGTGCCGTTGGTGTGGGGATGCTCTTCTGTCCGGTGAAGTCCGATGACTCGAACACCGGACGACGGAAAATAAAATCCAACGCATGAATCCCGTATTGCGACCGTGTCAACTCGGTAATCCAGTTCTTCCGGTTCTGGTAGAGGCTCAAAATTGCCTGCGCCTTGGTCTGGTTATCCTCGGCCTGCGCTTGCAGAGCCTTCAGAAAGAAGGCGCACCATGGTGTCCACGCTCCGTCACGGGATACCGCTAAAAGACGCTCGTAGTATTCCTCGCGATGCTTCTCGAAGAACGCGCTGATGTAGAAAGTGGGGCGGCTCAAGAGACCTGTCTTGAACAGGAAGAGCGGCACGAACATCCGGCCCATGCGCCCGTTGCCGTCCAGGAAGGGATGCAAGGCTTCGAATTCCGCATGCAGGAACGCGAGTTGCACGAGACGGTCGGGTGCCTCCGTGTGAATGCACTTCTCCCACTCACTCATTCCGTCGGGCAACTTGTCGGCGGAGATGGGGACAAAGCGTGCCTCCTCCACCTTGCACCCGGCAGGGCCAATCCAATTCGGTATCCGCCGGTAATTGCCGGGGGCCTTCTCCTTTCCGCGGACCCCTTCGAGCAGTACCCGGTGCGCATCCTTGATGACTCTCTGGCACAACGGCAACTCCTTGAGTTGGTCCACGGCTTGGCGCATGGCCTTGCGGTAGTTCAAAACCTCCTGGATGTCGGCGACCTTCTCTGGCGACCGCTCGCCCGGTCCTTCGGCTTCGAACTTCATCACCTCGGTGATGGTGGTCACCGTGCCCTCGATCTTGGAAGAAAGCACCGCTTCCTGCGTGGTCAACGGCGAGAGCAGGACATTCGGGTTCAGCACAGCGTTCAGCGTGCCGTCATACCGCGCCAGAGCCGCGCTGGTCGGTCCGATGAGGGGAATCAGGAGTTTCCAGTCAAGTTCTTGCGGAGGAAACTTGCCGTAATGATAGTGCACAGGTTGAGTCATCTTGAATTCCTTTCCGAATGTTGAACATCAAGTCCCGGCCTTCTTGCCGGTAGCCAGCGCCGCGACAGACTCCACCACCTCCCGCCACACCGCCAGCGATTGCTTGAACTCCAATATATCGGACTCGGTATTCATCACGCAGCCGAGGAATTACCACGTTGCGCAGGAAAAGGGAATCCCGTAGGCGTCGCAGAAATCGCGGGGCCTTTTATCGCCTTGTCGGGGCATCACTCCACCGCTCCATTACTCCAGTCCTTCGGCAGCGCCTTGGGTGGGCGCCATCAGGAAATGTTCTGGCTCGACGCACTCGCTACGCCCGGCCGCCGCCTCGCGCACCGCCACCCGCCAGACCAAATAAACCGCTGGAGAAAGCTTCATATTTTCGTGCTCCGATTGATTGGTATCATCGGCTCGCGGTACACAACATTTTCTAAATCATAAAGCAATGCAATCACATCGGCGAGACCGAGAAATCCATCGTTGAGCCCCATGACCTGCTTGCCTTTTAGCACTTCCGAGATTACCGCGCCTCTCCATTGAGTGTCCCGGTGAATTGTTCCCGTGATCTTGAACTTATTGCCATGAAAGACCCCGTTTCGAATATGATAGCAGAAGTCAACCTCCCCCGGCCAGTTGCTCCGATAATCCTCATGCTTGAGTTTGTCCCATTTTCCATCTATGTCAGATCGCAACTTTTCAAAGGCATGGCCAAAGATGACCTGCTGCATTTTCCGAAAGAACTCATTGTCGTACTGTTCAACATTTGGCGACGCCGGCTGGTCACATTCTTCAAAAATGCATATGCAAGGTTCTCGCCCCATCGTTAAACAGTTTAGATGATCGATATTCTCTACAATGAGGCACTTGCAATAGTTCCCGCAGAATTTCCACTTACCTACGAGCTGCTGCTGGATCGGTACACTCCATTTCAACACCACGGCCTCAAGTAGCAAGATGATTTCTGGCCAGACCTTGCTGGATGGATGGAATATGTATTTCATGTGGCCTTCTGTCTGGTGACGCTGTCACACGCGAACGACATGTAAAGACGTCCCTTCTTTAAGACACCGAGCGACGAGGACAAACTCGGAATTCTGTTGCACACGGAAGGTAACCTCGATCTGAGGCACGCCCTGAGGTGCTTTAGGAAAACCCGTGAGCTTGAATCTGCCCAATGACATATTGGTGCTTACTAGCGTGGAAGTACCGTACAAGATATGCACTTCAATCGTGGTTTGATTGTTGACTGCTGTCGAAAATATCTCTCGACGCTCGCAAGGTATTGGCGTGCCAGACTTGAATAACGCTGTGAATACGCCACCACGCGTCTCTATGCCGACATTGGACGCCAGTTTACCATCCGCGACTGGGACTTGACCGTTCACCATTGGTTCTTCGATGGCCTGGGAGTCTACGAGGCTCTCGGTCTTGCTCGCGGTGAACTGCGCATCGGCATCCCTCTTTTGTGTGTTGTGTTCAGGGTTTGATTCATAATCCCAATCAAGCTCCCAAAGGCGAAGCGTGGCATCGGAACTGCCTGACAACGCCCAGCAACCATCCGAACTCAGCTTGACCGAATTGACAGCATTTGTGTGTCCCTCTAAAACACGAACGCACCGCCCGGTGGACACCTCCCACAGCCGAAGCGTATTTTCCAAACCACATAACAGGCTTGATCCACTGCCCGAAAGTACCCAGCGACCATCTGCGCTCAGATTGACCGCAGTGACAGGGTCCGTGTGTCCTTCGAAAGTCCGAACGTACTGGCCGGTGGCCACGTCCCATAGCCGCAGCGTCTTGTTAGAGCCCCCCGATACGATCCAGCGCCCATCCGAGCTCAGACAGACCGGGCTACTCCCCCCCTTAAACATGCGCACGCACCGGCCGGTAGTCACCTCCCACAACCGAAGCGTGTCATCATGACTTCCCGACAACACCCAGCGCCCATCCACACTTAAACAGGCAGAACCGACGCCATCTTTGTGCCCCTCAAACGTTCGCACGCACCGGCCGGTAGCCACCTCCCACAGCCGAAGTGTGGAGTCCCTACTCCCTGACAACGCCCATCGTCCATCCAGACTAAAACAGACCGACCAGACATCTCGGCTGTGACCTTCAAAAACACGCACGCACCGGCCTGTGGCTACCTCCCATGACCGTAGCGTACCATCAGAACTTCCTGTCAACGCCCAACGGCCATCCACGCTCAAACAGACTGAATTGACACCGTATGTGTGTCCCTTAAAATTTCTCACACAGCGGCCGGTGGCCACCTCCCACAGGCGAACCGTCTTGTCCCAGCCCCCCGACAAAGCCAACTGGCCATCCACAGTTAGACAGACCGAATTGACAGATCCTATGTGTCCCGCAAACGTTCGCACACACCGGGCCGAGCGAAGGTCATTCCGCACGCAGCCCTGGAAGAGGGCTTTCCACACCAGCAAAACTTGCGCGTTACGTTCATAGCCCGGGATCGAGCGGGCTTGGCTGAGGGCTTGATGTGCGTCCTTATAGCGGCCCGCTTTCAATGCTGCCTGTCCTTCCGCCAGCAGTGATTCGAAACGGTAGGCTGAATCCGAGGCCCCTGCGGTGCTCATCACTGCGCTTAGTCGCGCAGGCGATTTCTGATGCAACCGCTCCGTCACCAAAGATGTCAGATCCCATAATCGTAGCAGGCAATCAGAACTCCCCGACAATGCCCAACGCCCATCCGCACTCAGGCTGACCGACCTGACAGTAAGTGTGCCGCCCTCGAAAGTGCGTACACACCGGCCAGTCGATACTTCCCATAAACGAACCGTCTTATCCGCACTTCCTGACAAGGCCCAGCGGCCATCTGCGCTCAGACTGACCGATTCAACAGACCCGTCGTGTCCCTCAAAAATCCGCACGCACCGGCCTGTCGCCACCTCCCACAATCGAAGCGTACGATCCGAACTCCCCGACAATGCCCAGCGTACATCTGCGCTGAAAACAACTGCGTACACGATACCTCGGTGACCGTCGAATGTACGCACGCATTGGCCGGTGGCCACCTCCCACAACCGAAGTGAATTGTCATAACTCCCCGATAACGCCCAACAACCATCCACGCTCAGGTTGACCGAGCAGACATAGCTTAAATGCCCTTCTAAAACAAATACACACCGGCCGGTGGCCACCTCCCACAAGCGAACGGTTCTGTCTCCCCCTGACAACGCTCGGCAACCATCCGCACTCAGACTGACGGCGTTGACCATTTCTGTATGCCCTTCGAACGTGCGCATACACCGACCTGTGGCTACCTCCCACAGCCGAACCTTATCGTCCCAACTCCCCGACAACGCCCAAAGGCCATTCGCGCTTATTGTGACCGAGGACGCTCCGCACTCAAATTGTCTCACACAATGACCTGTTGCCACCTCCCACAGTCGAATGGTTTCGTCCTCACACCCAGACAACGCCCAGCAGCCATCTGCACTCAGGCAGACCGCCCGGATGGCTCTTCTATTGTGGCCCTCAAACGTACGCACACATCGTGCAGTGCTTTTAGCGAGATCTTGGGCCTGACCTATCGCAGCCTGAACATCGGGTTGTAAGTTTGCTTTGGCGGCCTCCTCCAAGGCAGATAGCGCTGATTCCACGTCACCACGTTCTAATTGAACGAGACCGAGGCCAAAGTTCGCACGCCAGTCCAGTCCGCAGGTCTTCCGTATTTCGTCAAGTTGTCGGACAAGGACATCGTCCGTGACTTTGGCCGCTCGCCAACGCAACAGGCCAAGGTTGTAAGTAGATTCCGGGTGCTGCGAATCGATTTTGAGGGCTTCCTCAAACATCTTTTCAGCTGCTTCCTTCCGGCCCAAGTCGAGCATGGAAACACCCCGGTTGTTCAAAGCATCCGCGAGTAGAGTGACTGGCTTCGGCTCTGCCCGGCGGTAGTCAGTCCCGCAGCAATCACGATAGATGCGCCGGAGTTCCGTGGCGACTTCGCCCATATTCTTTGGACGTTTTTCCGGGTGCTGTTGGAAACAGCGCTTGAGAAGTCCCCGCAATATCGCCGGCATTAGCGGAATCGTTTTCTCGGTGGTCCCTTGCTCTGCATAACTTTCCAAGGCCTCGGCTGCGGCCTGTCCCGCCCGCCAGAAGACTTCACCGGCGAACATCTCCAAGACCGAAAGCCCCCACGACCAGATGTCGGTCCTGCGCGACAGCGGCTGCTTGTTGGCTTGCTCCGGCGAGCAATAGGCTGGCGTCATGCCACCCATGCTGACCAGGATGCTGCGGCCCGCGCCAGCAGCGATAGTATCGCCAGCCGCAGCCCGCGCCTTTGCCAAACCGAAATCGGAGACCTTAGCCGTGCCATCCGGTGTCATCAGCACATTGGCCGGTTTCACGTCCTGATGAATCAGGCCTTGTTCGTGGGCGTAGTGAAGTCCCCAAGCCATCTGGATGGCGATATCGAAGATGCGCTTGAGCGCTTCCTGCTGGTCGCCATCGTAGAGCTCCTTGCTGTCGATCCAGTCCTTGAGGTTGCCGCCCTCGACGTATTCGGCGAACACGCGCGGCACTCCGCCCAGCGTGCGGACATAGTAGCAACTGACGATGTGCGAATGTAGGCCGAGATTGATCCACGTCTCGCACTCGCGGGTGAAGTTTTCTTTTTGCTGCTCGGTCTGGAAGAAATCGGTCCGCGGGCTTTTGACGGCAAGGTCCACATTCCAACCGCGGTGATGTACCCGATAGACCAAGCCCATCCCGCCGCCTTCGTGAATTTGCTTCACCTCATAGAGGTCGAGGATGACATCGCCGACATTCCACACTAGTGGATCTTCAGTAGCATTGGCTGGTAGAGGGGGCGGCGCGGATCGGCGTATTTCAAACTCAGCACCACATCGATCACAGACGCCAGTCTGCCCAATGTGAGTTTCGTTTGCACTGAACTCTGCTTGGCATTTTGGACAGATGATTTTGAACTTCGTCATTGCCTATTCCCCTCTGCATCTATATGGCGAATTTTCACGGCCTACATTTCTGCATCGCCATGAGCATGTCGGCGGCGTTGGCATAGCGATCTTTGGCCAGCGGTTGCAGGGCTTTGTCGAGCACGGCGGCGAGGTCAGCGGGCAGCGCGGTGGCGCGCTGGCGGATGGGGATGACTTCGTTTTTCAGGATGATGTCCACGGGGTCTGCGCCCTTGGGGAAGTTGCGCGGTAGTTGGCCGGTCAACATGTCGTAAAACGTCGCCCCGAGGCTCCACACATCGGCGGAGGGCTTCACGTATTTGAAGTTGGTCACCTGCTCGCGCGGCATAAAGACCGGCGTGCCGGCGTAGGCGCCGGTCAGCGTCATGCCGCTGAACCCGGCCTGCTCGAAGTTCTTCGCGAGGCCGAGGTCGGCGATCTTGGCGATGGGCTGCTTGGGTGTACCCGCGAGGAGGATGTTGCCGGGCTTGAGGTCGCGGTGGACCACGCCGCTCTGGTGCGCGTGGGCCAGTCCGGCGAGCGCGTGGAGCATGATCGGCCACGCGGTGGGCAGCGGAATTTTCCCGCCGAGTTCGGTCATGCAGCGCGCGACGCTGCCGCCGGGGCAATACTCCATGACGAAATAAAACGCGCTGCCCTCGGCCTTGAAGTCGAGCAGTTCGACGATGTGGGGGTGCCGCAGATTTTTCAGCAGCGTAATTTCCTGCGCGAACTTGCGGCGCGCGTCATCATCCACGGCGATGCGCGAGAGCATCACCTTGATGGCGACCGGGCAGCGGTCGCGCTCGCGCTCGGCCAGATAGACCGCGCCGAAACCGCCGGCCTCCAGGCGCGTCACGATGCGGTATCCGGGGAACGGCGCGGGCGCGGCGTACTCGGCGGCGCGCGGCCCGGCTGCGTCGCGCACGAGCTGCGCCGGGTCTTGCTGCATACTCTGGCGGCAGGCGGCGCAGAGATAGGCGCCGGAGCGGCCCGCGCCGACCTCCGCTGCCACATTCTTGCCGCAGCGGTCGCAGACCGCGCGCGCGACCGAGGCCGGCGCTTCCACCAGCACCGCGAGTTGCGTTTGTCCCGCCTGAATCACGTCGCCGTGGTGGAGCGCCACCTCGGGATAGGCGCGCTGCGCGCCCGCTTCCGGCGTCTCGCCGGCTTGGCGCGCACCGATCTTGCGGCCATTGACGTGCGTGCCGTTGAGGCTGCCGAAGTCGCGGATACGCGCGTCGGGTGGATTCACCTCCATGAAAAAATGGTGACGCGAAACCTGCTGGTCGTCCGGCAGGCAGCAGTGACAGTCCTTGTTCCGCCCGCAGACGAACGTATCGTGGCCGGCAAAGGCGAACTCCTTACCCTTCATCGGCCCTGCCGTTGCGCGAATTTTGATCGTGGCGCTCATGCACATTCCTTGTCCGCTTTGTCGGTCAATCGCGCAGCAAAGGCAAGCCGGAAAAGCCGTCCGGGCCGTGCGGCAAACCTAAAGCGGCTACAAAGAAACGCGCCGGTAAAGAGCAGGGAAAACCATCCACCGCTTTCGCAGATGAGGCAGCCGATGGTGCGGCGGCAGCGTGGAGGCAGGCGTCCCGCCTGCCGGTGAGCC
>TBL_comb47_HYPODRAFT_10008174_pt1 | contig 10768 bp, 6 predicted proteins | sample TroBogypolimnion_40_FD_10682 | JGI IMG/M metagenome (IMG submission 10682) | reverse complement strand
ATCGCCAAGTTCCGCCCGGAACTGGATGTCTATCTCATCATGGATTGTGCGGTGGAGAAGATGGCGAGCCAACTGGAGTCCAAGAACATCCGGCGCATTTTCTATGGCATCGAAGACCTGATGGAAATCCATCTGGCATTGCTGGAGGGGGTTAGCCAGCGCTATGACACGCCGTATTTCAACAATCTGAAAAACTACGCTCGGCGTCCCGTCGGCACCTTCCACGCCCTGCCGGTGGCCCGCGGCAAGTCGGTGTTCAACTCGCATTGGATCCGCGATTTCGGCCATTTCTACGGGGCTAACATCTTCCTCGCGGAATCCTCCGCCACCACCGGCGGCTTGGATTCGCTGCTTGAACCGACCGGCAATATCAAAGTCGCCCAGGAAAAGGCGGCGCGCGCGTTTGGCTGCCAGAAGCTGTTCTTCGGCACCAACGGCACCTCCACATCAAACAAAATCGCGGTGCAGGCCCTCGTCCGTCCGGGCGACATCGTGCTGGTGGACCGCAACTGCCACAAGTCCCATCACTACGGCCTGGTGCTGTGCGGCGGCCAGCCGCTTTACGTCGAGGCCTATCCACTGACCGAATACTCGATGTATGGCGCGGTGCCGCTGCGCACAATCAAGCAGGCGCTATTGGATCTGAAGGCCGAGGGCAAGCTTGAGCGGGTGCGCATGTTGTTGCTGACCAACTGCACCTTCGACGGGCACTTATATAACGTGCAGCGTTTTATGGAGGAGGTGCTGGCCATCAAGCCGGACATCGTCTTCTTGTGGGACGAGGCGTGGTATGCCTATAACCGATTCTCGCCGTTCCACCGGATGCGCTCGGCCATGGGTGCCTGCGAAGCCCTGCGCGAGCGCTACGCCAGCGCGGCCTACCGTGCCGAGTATGCCGAGTTCAAGCACCAGCACGGCGGCCTCGATGCGAAGAATGCGAAACTGCTGGACACGCACCTGCTGCCCGATCCCGACGCGGTGAAGCTGCGCGTCTATGCCACCACCTCGACCCACAAGTCGCTATCCGCCTTCCGCCAGGGCTCCTTCATCATGGTCAATGACGATTGTTGGGAGAGCACCGAGGCGACGTTTGAGGAGGCGTTCTTCACCCACACCAGCACCTCGCCCAACCTCCAACTGATTGCCTCGCTCGACATCGCGCGCCGCCAGGCCGAACTCGAGGGCTATGAAATGGTGGGCCGCGCCATCGAGCTGTCGCTGGTGCTGCGCCGCGAGGTGAACAAGAACCCCCTCATCTCCAAGTATTTCCGCATCGCCACCAACGCCGAGATGGTGCCCGCACAGTACCGCGCCAGCGGCTTTGAGGACTTCCATGCCGACGGCGTGAATTGGAAAACCATCCATGATGCCTGGGTGAGCGACGAGTTCACGTTGGATCCCACCCGCATCACCCTGTTGTGCGGCACGGCCGGCTTTGACGGCACCGCGTTCAAGGGCCTGCTCGCCAGCAAGTTCGACATCCAGCTCAACAAGACCTCGCGCAACAGCGTCCTGCTCCAGACCAACATCAACAACACCCGCAGCGACATCGCCTATCTGATCAAGGTGTTGGCCGATATCTCCCGCGAGTTGGACCGCAAGCTCGCCAAGGATCACGATGAAAAGGTGGCGTTTGAAGCCCGCGTCAAGAGCCTCGTCACCGACGTGCCGGATTTGCCCAACTTCAGCCGCTTCCATGACGCGTTCCGCGACAACCCGAAGAGCAAGACGAGCGAAGGCGACATGCGCACGCCCTTTTTCCTCTCCTACGACGAGTCGAATTGCACCCACGTGAAGCTCAACAGCAAGGAGATCGATGATCTGGTGAAGCACGGCCAGGCCGTGTCCGCGAACTTTGTGATCCCCTATCCGCCGGGCTTTCCGATCATGGTGCCAGGTCAGGTCATCAGCGCGGAGACCATCGATTTCATGCGCAAGCTCGATGTGAAGGAAATCCACGGCTATCATGCCGCCTCCGGCCTCAAGCTCATCAAACCGGATAAATTCGCCGGTTCGGAAAAAAAGCCGGCGAAAAAATAGCGCACTGCGGAGTCGAAATCGTTTGCTAACAAAACAACCAGGAAAGACTTATCTTCATGCAAGCATTCTTCGAGTTTCTCAAAGCCAATCCCTATATCCTGCTGTTCTTCACGGTCGGCATGGCGGTCTATGTCGGCAAGTTCAACGTCAAGGGCTACGGCCTCGGCATGGTCGCCGCGGCAGTGGTGGTCGGCTGCGCGCTGGCCACCTGGGCTTCGACCTACGGGGTAAAGCTGCAGCTCGACAACTTCGCCAAGTCGCTCTTCTACTATCTGTTCATGTACGGAGTGGGCCTGCGCGTTGGACCGTCATTCTTCAACAGTCTCAAGAAAGACGGCCTTAAGTTCACGATCCTGGCGGTGGTGTGCAGCATCATGGGTCTGGTCCTGGTGGTGGGTGGTGCCAGGATGTTCGGCCTGCCACCCGGCGCTGCCGGCGGCATTCTCGCCGGATCGCAAACCATGTCCGCCGCCATCGGCACCGCGGAAATGGCCGTGACCCAGGGTGCATACAAATTGCCGGCAGGCAGCACCGCTGAGTCGGTTTCGGCCATGATTGCCCTCGGCTACGGCGTGACTTACATCTGGGGCACCATCGGCATCATCCTCATCTGCAAGTATCTGCCGCGCTGGTGGGGAATCGACGCCAAGCAGGCCGCCAGGGAATATGAGGAACAACACGGCGTGGCCAATGTTGATGACAGCGGCCTGACGGGTTACCGGCCCGCCGGGCTGCGCGCCTATCGGCTGGAGAATACACAGACCGCCGGCCAGTCCATCGGCCAGTTCCGCCAAGCGACCCCGCAATACCGCATCGTCAATGTGGTGCGCAATGGCGAGGTGCTGGGCGCGGCACCCGACCTCAGGCTTGCGGCTGGCGATGTCATCGCGCTGGGCGGCCGGCTTGAAGACCTGACATCCAACATGGGTCTCATCGGTCCCGAGGTGGCGGATGCAAAAGCGCTTAACATCCCCATTGACCAGGCAGAGGTGCTGGTCACCAGCAAATCGGCGGACGGACGGGTGCTGAAGGACTTCCGCCACGAGGATTTCGCCGGGCAGTTGCAATTGCTGCGCATCGAACGCGGAGGCGTGCCCATCCCCTTGGGCGCGGACACCGAACTGCAACGCTTTGACGTGCTGTTCGTGGCCGGGCTGAAGAGCGCTGTCGACAAACTCGCCGGAGTGCTCGGCAAGGTCGCGCGTCCCAGCACGGCCACCGATTTGTTGACCCTCTCCGTTGGCATGGTGCTTGGCCTGCTCATCGGGCAGATCAACGTGCCGATCGGCAGCTTCTCGGTGGGTCTGGGCAATGCCGGCGGACTGTTGCTCTCGGGCATCTTTGTGTCGTCCATCGTTTCGCGGCTGCGGTTTTTCGGCAATACGCCCAATGCAGCGCGCAACATCCTCGAGGACCTCGGCTTGGTGACCTTCATCGCCATTGTCGGCATCAACGCCGGGTCAACCCTGTTAGCACAACTCACCGGCAAGATCGCGCTGTTCATTTTCCTCGCCGGCTTCATCGCCAGCACCCTGCCTCCCATCCTCACCTGGGCCATCGGCTATCACCTGATGAAAATCAATCCGGCGGTGTTGATGGGCGGAGTGGCCGGCGCGCGCTCGCACTCGGGCCCCGCGCGCGAGGCCTCCAAGGAAATCGACAGCAGCGTGCCGTGGGTCGGATTCCCGGTTGGCTATGCCGTCTCCGGCGTGCTGCTAACTGTCTTCGGCTACTTTGCCATGATGTTTTCGTGACTACCATCCCAGCACTCAACGCGGACTCCGATATTATGATCAAATCACCTAATAGACAAGTAGTTGCCCGGCCTGCGCCCCTGCGTGAAGGAGCCTGTGCCGCGGTGGCCTGGCTGGCAATGTTGGGCGGCGCCGACACGGCCCTCGCCCAGCAACCGGGCAGCCCCACGCTCACCCGCGACGAGCCAAGCGCCGACGCGGAGGCCCTGTCCTCGATCGAAGAGGGCCGCACGCCCATCGAAGGGTCGTATGAGGAATGGCGCCAATGGCGGCTTGAAAAGCGCACTGAAGCCTTCAAGGACACCAAGGTCCAATTCAACCTGCGTACATACTACTTCGATCGTAACAAATTCGATGGCACTGAGAGCGAGGCGTGGACCATCGGCGGCTGGGCGGGCTTGAAGACCGGATATTTTTTCGACCACCTAGCGCTGGGGGTGACGGGCTACACGTCGCAGCCGCTGTATGCCCCTGACAACAAGGACGGCACCCTGCTCCTCAAGCCGGGACAGGAACAGTATTCCGTACTTGGCGAACTTTACGGAGATATTCGGATTACTGACGAGGTCAACGTTTATGCCGGACGCAAGGAATACGACACGCCGTATATCAACCGCAACGACGTCCGCATGACGCCTAACACATTTGAGGCATACGTCTTGCAGGGCCGCACGGAGCTGGGCGAGGATCGCGGGACCCTGAAATACGGTTTCGGTTATTTCGACGGCATCAAGGACCGCAATTCCGACGACTTTGTGTCGATGTCGGTCGATGCCGGCGCCACCGTCAAACGCGGGGTGGTGACCGCCGGCGCCCTCTATCAAAACGGGAAGTTCTCGTTCGGTGCGATCGATTACTACTGCGCCGACATCATCAATATCGGATATGTCGAGTCGAAGATGGAATTCCCGCTAGGCGGCGACTGGAAGTTGCGGCTCGCCGCCCAGTTTTCGGACCAGTGCAGCGTCGGGGACAACCTGCTGACAGGCCAAAGTTTCTCGGCCTATCAATTCGGGCTGAAGGCGGAGGTGCCGGTGGGCCACGCGTTGTTCACCGCGGCATACACCGCGGCCGGCGGCAACGCCAACATGCAGAGCCCGTGGAGCGGCTATCCGGGCTACTCCAGCGTGCAAGTGCAGGACTTCAACCGCGAGGGCGAGGATGCGTTCCTGCTGCGGGCCGGCTATGAGTTTGCCGGGGTTGAAGGCCTCAGCGCTTATGTGCTTGGGGTGTTTGGCACCACCCCCAGCGAAACGGGGCAATACCGCCAGGACGAATACGACTTCAATGTGCAATGGGCGCCGCCCAAAGGTTGTTTGAAAGGCCTGGCGTTGCGGCTGCGTTACGCAATCGTCGATCAGCACGGCGGGAATGTTGACACTCTCACCGACTTCCGGGTGATTTGCAATTACACCTACAATTTCTAGCTTGTTACCGCCACCTGCCGGATGCACGCCGGTCCTTGGTTCGGACGACAGGAGGGAAGTCTCACCCAATCCGACAAAAAGAGCCGCTGATCGCACTGATGTCCACTGAGATCACTGAGAAGCATGTGAAATTCAGTGTCCTCAGCGGATTTCAGTGGTTTCAGTGGTTATTTCAGGATATGCAACCTCTTGGCGTTGATCCAACGGCTTAAACAAGAATTCACCATGCCTGACAATTCCGCGGTCATTCAAACTTTTGGACTTCAGATAACGATTGATTTGGGGGCCACCGTGCTATTCAGCATCACCGGGGCGATGGTGGCCATTCGCCGGCACTATGATTTCGTCGGGGTGTTTGTGCTGGCGCTGGCCTGCGGTTTGGGCGGCGGTTTGCTGCGCGACGGGCTGTTCATCCAGAACGGGCCGCCGGCGGCGATGCGCGATGGCTCGTACATGATTGCCGTGGTGGCCGGGTGCATGGTGTCAATGGTGTTTTACAGACATGTGGAGCGCTGGTCCAAGGCGTTCCTGATCTTCGATGCGCTGGGCACAGGGGCCTACGGCGTGGTCGGTGCCAGCAAAGCCTTTCAGGCAGGCCTGGCCATTCCCGCCTGCATTTTCGTCGGCGTGGTCAATGCCGTGGGCAGCGGCTTGGTGCGCGATGTGCTGGTGCGCGAAGAGCCGCTGATGCTCAAGCCCGGGCAGTTCTATGTGGTTGCCTCCCTGCTCGGGGTGTCCGGCTTCGGGCTGTTCACCCGCTTCTTTCACTTCCCCCTGCTGGTGTCCGCCATCGCGGCCATCGCAATCACCTTTGTGATCCGGTTGCTGGCGATTTTCTTCGACTGGAGGACCAAACCGGTGCTGCCGCCGCCGCCGCCCGCTTGACGGCCCTGCCAACCATCGCGCCCGCGCGCCGTTGATCACAGCGGCGGTCGAACTCGCGCCTGGGTTTCGACATCGACGAGGAAGGGATCCTCGCAGTCATCCCTTTCCACCGGATGGGTTTCGAGGTATTTGCTGACAGCCGCACCGATGGTCGGAAAGAAGATATCTTCGCCGAGGCGAGCAAAGAGCCCAAAGCGCTTCAACTGGTCCTTCACCGGATCTTTCATCTCGGCAAAACACAACTCGATGCCAGCCGCGCGAAGGGTTTCGTCCAACTCTGCGACGACGTCCGCAGCGGTCACATCCACGCTGGTGACCGGCTCCGCCGTGATGACCAGCCAGCGCACCGGCGTGGGGGAGGCTGCCGCCGCGTCCAGCACTCGTGCGTGAAACAATTCGGCGTTGGCGAAAAACAAGGGGGCGTCCCAGCGGAACAGGACCAGACCGGGGATGAGGTGCGCATCCGGGTAGCGGGTGATGTCGTGATAGCCCCTGATGCCCTCCGCGCGACCCAAAACCGCAGAGTGCGGCCGCCAGCCGTCCCACAGGAACTCAATCACTGCAATCACGATTGCCAGGCCGATGCCGGGAATCGCCCCTAGCACTGCCACACCGACCAAGCAGGTGATCGACAGCCAGAACTCCCAACGCTGGATGCGATAGATCCGCCGCAGGTCGGTGACTTCTATCAGCCCGATCGCCGAGGCAATCACCACCGCGGCCAACGCGCTGCTCGGCAGATGCCGCAGCAGGTTCGGTGCCACTACCAGCAGCAGGGCAACGCTTAATGCGCCGACGACTCCTGTCATCTGGGTTTTGGCACCCGCGGCCTCGGCCACCGGGGTGCGTGACGAACTGCTGCTGATTGGAAAGCCCTGGAAAAATCCAGCGGACAGGTTGGCGGCTCCAAGCCCAACCATTTCCTGATTGGGGTCCACATGGGTGCCGCTCCGTGCGGCATAGGTGCGCGACAGCACACTCGTGTCCGCGAACGACACTAGCGCGACCGCAGCGCCGCCAACCAGCACCGGAACGATGTCCGCATAGTTGATCCAGGGCAGGGCGAATGCGGGCAGCCCTTGGGGCAGCGAGCCGAGGACCGAAAGGTGCGCGCTTGCCGCGAGGTCGAAGGTGCCAACGACGATGGTGGCCCCTACCACCGCGATCAGGATTGCCGGGACGCGCTCGCGGTTCTTGAGCAGCAGGACCACTGCCAGCGTGCCTGCACCGACCATGAATGTCACCCAGTTGGTCCTTCCATCCAGAATCGCACCAACGATAGCGAACAACTTGCGCAGGGGTCCGTCACCCTCAACCGAGAATCCGAACATCTTGGGAAGCTGGCTGATCAACACCGTGATTGCGATCCCGTTCATGTACCCGTAGCGGATCGGCTTGGATAGCAACTCGGTGATGAAGCCGAAACGCGCCAGACCCGCAACGATGCACAGCGTTCCCGACACGATTGCCATCGCGCCGGCCAGGCACACGGCCCGATGGGAGTCGCCTCCCGACAACGGAAGGACGACAGCGAGGATGACGGCTGCCAGCGAGGAGTCCGGCCCCAGCACCATGATGCGGCTGGGGCCAAACAACGCATAGGCCAACAACGGGACGATGGTTGCGTAAAGACCATAGATGCCCGGCACGCCGGATGCCACCGCGTAGGCAATGCCTACCGGCACCAGCATGGTGGTAAGCACCAGCCCGGCCACGATATCGTGACGCAACCAGCCTAACTTGTATTCACGCAACATTTGAAGTCCCGGCAGCCAGCGCATCCACCCGCCCTGCTCGGCAGCCGTGGGCGGGCGGGCAATCCGCCCGGGTTCAGGGGCAGGGCAGGCAGGGATCGAGGCGGCCATAAAATGTATCCGGTTTGGAGGTGGGATTCATTGGAGCAGGACTGAGGGTGGGATTCAAGTCTGCGTTTTTGCTGAGGCACTGGCCAAGGCTCACGAAGCCTTCGGCTGGCAGCGTCGCTGCCAGTGAAATGCGCGAATGCCCAACCTTTTCACCCCACCAGCACCTCCTCACCCCGACTTTTCCCGAAGGGAGAAAAACAGTCACAGACCGTCGCTCGTGGGCTGTGCATGCGCTCGCGACGGTCACAGACCACCTTCCCCAAAGGGCAGTAGACTGCGCACCGGCTTGTTTGAGAAGCTACCCGTCCCCGATGAGCGATCCACCTCTCGAAACACCACGCACCAACTAACATCGGGGCTTGACACCCAAGCGAAAACCCCCATCATCGGACACATTATGAAATTCCTCGACCGACCCGTGCTCGCGCCGGCATCGTCATCGACATCATTGACAGCCGGACCAACAAGTTGGTGTATCGCAACTTCACCGCCGGCGATGTGGTGCGCGGTGCCTCGGCCACCACCCCCGCCGCGCGCATCGACGCCGCCGTCGCCCAAACCCTCGCCGGGTTCTTCCGCTGACCCGAGCAATTCGTAACGTCTCACCCAATAGCCAATAACATCTAGCCAATAACCTCAATCACCATGATCAAGCCCAAACTCATCGAACAATTCGTCGTCGAGCCTGGCTCGAGCGTGAACCTGAAAAATTTCGTCACCGACTGGACGGGCACCGACGAGGCGCAGGACCTCGGCAAGGACGCGATCAAGGAGCGCGCCAACGAGGTGCTGGCGGAAAGCCGCAAGCAACTCGACGAGGCCCAGGAGCTGCTCTACGCCAGCGACACCAACTCGGTGCTGCTGATTTTCCAGGCGATGGATGCCGCCGGCAAGGATGGCACCATCCGCCACGTCATGGCGGGCGTCAACCCGCAGGGCTGCCAGGTCTATAGCTTCAAGAAGCCCTCCTCCGAGGAGCTCGACCACAATTTCCTGTGGCGCTACATGAAAGCCCTGCCCGAGCGCGGGCGCATCGGCATCTTCAACCGCTCGTATTATGAGGACGTGCTCGTCGTCAAAGTCCATCCGGAATGGCTCGGGCCGGGCCAACCCGCCAACCCCGACGAGAAATTCTGGGAGACGTGACGTGGGTTTTCCTTGCCCGCCAGGGTCACCGGACACATCCCTAACAAACCGCGCCAAGACATGCAGCCGCTCCTCAAGGAGATCCGTCATAACCCGTTGCTCTGGCTGCTGGCGTTTGTGCCCGGGTTGTTCCTCGCGGCGAAGCTCAAGCCCCAGGCTCACACGCTGCTGTTTGTCGTGTCGGTGCTGGCCATCGTGCCGCTCGCGGCACTGCTCAGTCACGCCACCGAATCGGTCGCGGCCAAAACCGGCGATGCGGTGGGCGGTCTGCTCAACGCGACGCTGGGCAACCTGACCGAGTTGATCATCGCGCTGACGGCGTTGCGTGCCGGGGAGTACATGCTGGTGAAATCATCGATTGCTGGCGCGATTGTAACGAACACGCTTTTTATGTTAGGCGCATCATTTCTCCTTGGCGGGTTCAAATTCCATGTGCAGGAATACAACCGGGCCGGTGCCCGCCTGCAAGCCGGGTTGCTGTTTCTGGCGACGGTCGCCCTGCTGGTACCGTCCGCAGTCCGTGAGGCTGATTCCGCGGCCATCACGGCGTTCACTTGCCAGTTAAGTGTCGGCCTGTCGGTGCTGCTGATCGCCGCCTACGCTTTGGGCCTGTGGTTTACGCTCAAGACCCACCGCGAATTCTTTGGCAGCGCGACGCATGGTGAGGAAGGTGATGAGCCCTGGCCGATTCGCGTGGCGCTCGCCACCCTCGCCGGAGTCACCGTGTTGGTGGCGTTGGTGAGCGAGGTTTTTGTTGAGTCCGTGCAGGAAGCTGCGGTGAATTTTGGAATGACTCCGGCCTTCGTCGGATTCATCGTAGTGGCGCTGATGGGCGCGGCGGCGGAAATGGCCTCGGCGTTTTCCGGCGCGCGCAAGAACCACCTCGACCTCAGCGTGGGCATTGCACTGGGCAGCGCCTCACAAATCGCATTATTCGTGGCACCGGTGCTGGTATTGCTCAGTTACTGCATCGGGCCCGCACCGATGGATTTGCAATTTTGGCCGGGCGCGGTGGTGATGATGCTGATCGCCACTCTCACCGCCTCCATGGTCACTAACAGCGGGCGCTCGGCATGGTTTGTCGGCGTGCTGGTGCTGATGGTCTATCTGATTTTCGCGATGACACTTTATCTCCTGCCGCCAAAGATGCCATGACCCGCGGCATTCCATCCCGTCCTGACCAACCTGTTCCCTCTCTCGCAGAACCAACCCCCTAATCCCTTGCCTACATATCCACAAATCCCATCCCGCTCTGCCACTCCCTCCGGTCGGTGGCATGTCTCTAACATCCTCGCCGGGTGCGGCTTTCCGCTCGCGCTGTCGGCCACGGCGTTGCTGTGTGGCTGCAAGAAACCCGAGGCGGTGGTGCCGCCGCCGCCAACCGTGGAAGTGATGACAATCGCCCCCACCGAGGTGCCGCTCAGCACCCTGCTGATCGGCCAGCTCGACTCGCCGCAAAACGTCGATGTGCGGGCCAGAATCGAGGCTTTCGTGGACGAAATGCGCTTCACCGAGGGCGTCGAGGTGAAAAAGGGCGACGTGCTGTTCGTCTTGGATAAAAAGCCGTTTCTGGAAAAGCTCGGGGCGGCCAAGGGGTCGTTGGCCGAGGCGGAAGCCGCGGTGAAGAAATATCAGACCGACGTTGACCGTC
>TBL_comb47_HYPODRAFT_10008173_pt1 | contig 10768 bp, 8 predicted proteins | sample TroBogypolimnion_40_FD_10682 | JGI IMG/M metagenome (IMG submission 10682) | reverse complement strand
AGGCATCAATTGCAATGCCACCATTGCGGATACCAGCAACGTGTACCCCCCGGCTGTCCGGATTGCGGAGATCAGGACTTGCAGCCGATGGGGCGTGGTACGCAGAGGATTCAAGAACATCTCGCGCAATTGTTCCCTCTCGCGCGTATTGCGCGTATCGATGCCGACAGTACACGTAAAAAAGGCAGTGCGCAGGCGCTTTTCGCCAGTGTGCATGCAGGTGAGGTCGATATCCTGGTTGGGACACAAATGGTGGCAAAAGGACATGATTTCGCAAATCTGGGCCTAGTGGGCGTACTGAACGCGGATGCCATGTTGTTTTCTCAGGATTTTCGTGCGCCTGAACGTTTGTTTGCGCAGCTAATGCAGGTATCTGGTCGTGCGGGACGCCACACGGGCCATGGCGAGGTCATTGTGCAAACGGGGTACCCGGAGCAGGCTGTTTATCAGGCGCTGCTACGGCACGACTATTCAGGCTTTGCCCGGCACTCGATCCAAGAGCGTGAGTCAGCAAGCTTACCCCCCTTTTCGCACCAGGCGTTGCTCAGTGCTGAGGCACGCGATCTGAATGTTGCGCTGGAATTTTTACAAAGCGCAAAAACTTTGGCACTTGAGTGGATGACTCAGCAACAATCCACCGACATGATCATGCTATATGATCCCGTGCCTTTAAGAATTGTGCGCGTTGATAATATGTGCCGTGCACAATTATTGCTCGAAGCGACACATCGTCCTGCTCTTCAGACCCTCTTGCGCAATTGGCTCGCAGCACTCAAGGACACCCCTGAGGCACGCAAAGTACGCTGGCAGCTTGAAGTCGATCCGCTCGAAATTTAAAGAACCTATATGTCTACTTCTGCTACGTCTGGAATGAACCCTGCACAGCGCGAGGCAGTGTTGTATCTGGATGGTCCGTGCCTGGTTCTGGCCGGTGCAGGCTCAGGCAAAACAAGAGTCATTACTCAAAAAATATCTTATCTGATTCGTGAGTGCAATTATCCTGCACGCAACGTCGTAGCCCTGACGTTTACCAATAAAGCTGCACGCGAAATGGATGATCGCGTCAAGCGCCTGGTCGAACCTTCGCTTGCCAAGGGATTAACCATCAGTACCTTTCATTCGCTCGGTGTAAAAATATTACGTGAAGAGGCCGTGCATGCAGGTCTCAAGCCACAGTTTTCAATCTTTGACGCGGATGACGCATTGGCCATTGTGCAGGATTTGCTGGCCACGACCGATCGGGGACGCCTGAAGTCTGTACAGCAAACGATTTCGCTGTGGAAAAACGGACTGATCGATCCTGATGGTGCTGCAATGCTGGCTTCGACACCCAGTGAAGTCGAAGCGGCAAAAGTCTATCGCAGCTACAACGCCACGCTTGCGGCATACCAGGCGGTTGATTTCGACGATCTGATTGCTGTGCCTGCTCAGATTTTCGAACGCAGTCCCGAAGTACGTGAAAAATGGCAAAAGCGGGTACGTTATTTGTTGGTTGATGAGTATCAGGACACTAATGTCTGCCAGTACCGTCTGGTGCAACATCTGACAGGACCTCGCGCGATGTTTACTGCTGTAGGCGACGATGATCAGGCGATTTATGCCTGGCGTGGTGCGACGATTGAAAATCTGGCGAAACTAACGACCGACTACCCGGAGATTCGATTGATCAAGCTTGAGCAGAACTATCGTTCCAGCCAGCGTATTCTTGCGGCAGCAAACAATGTAATTTCAAAAAATCCTAAGCTTTTTGAGAAAAAGCTCTGGTCTGAGCACGGTATGGGCGATGCGATCTCTGTGACCGTCATGAACGGTGATGAGGAGGAGGCCGAAAATGTTGCAATGAAGATCTCTGCTGCACGCTTTGAAAAGCAGGCGTCGTGGAAGGATTTTGCAATTCTGTATCGTGGCAATCATCAGGCACGCATCGTCGAGCAGGCGATGCGCAATACCCATATTCCTTATACGATTTCAGGGGGGCAGAGTTTTTTTGATAAGCCTGAGGTGCGCGATGTGCTGTCGTATTTACGACTGATCGCAAATGAAGACGATGACCCGGCTTTTATTCGCGCAGCAACAACGCCTAAACGCGGGATTGGGCAGGTCACATTGCAGTCGCTCGGTCAATATGCAGGTGAGCGACAGATCTCCCTTTTTGCTGCGCTATTCGAGCACGGCGTTGAAACACGATTAAGCGCGCGACAGCTTGAGCCGCTTAAGACTTTTGGTGAATTTATTTCGCGCATTCAGTTACGCGCTGGACGCGCCCAGGCGGGTCAGAACGTTCAGCCTGCAGAGCCAGCTGGTGAAATACTGGATGATCTGCTGGGTGCGATTCAATATGAAAGATATCTCTATGACACGCTGGATGAAAAACCTGCGCAAAGTCGCTGGCATAACGTCCTAGAACTGGTTGGCTGGCTCAAGCGTAAGGCGGACGCCGATAATATGGGACTGTTTGATCTGGTTCAGCATGTGGCCCTCATTACCATGCTGGAACGCGGCGAAGAAAAAGAACCTGACGCAGTAAAGCTCTCTACCCTGCATGCTTCAAAGGGTCTTGAATACCCGCACGTGTATCTGCTTGGTGTCGAAGAGGGCTTGCTGCCACACATGGGGCGTGATGACGAGGAGATGGATACGGCCAGTGCTGCAGACGCATTGGTTTTACGTATCCAGGAGGAACGCCGTCTTATGTATGTTGGCATCACACGTGCACAGCGCAGCCTGCATTTGAGCTGGTGCAAAAAACGCAGGCGTGCGCGCGAAGACCTCTTGCGTGATCCTTCAAGATTCATTGCTGAAATGGGTCTGTCCGACGCACCGGATCAGCAGCCAGAGGCGCAGGCAATGAGCCCTAAGAGTCGCCTCGATATGCTCAAGGCGATGCTCGACAAGTCTGGCAAACAGAGTTAGCAGCTGCGTCGTAAACCCTCGCCGTTCAGGGCGGGGATATAAGTGATTTTTTTGAGTCAGTCAGGTCATGATCCAACAACGGTTTAGGGGGTGAACGAATATGCCTGGCGCCTCTAATTAGGTCAGTTGGCTCAAAACGTTGCGCCAGAATTGCAGACGGCGCGGAAGTGCGGATACAAAAATATATTCTTTTAGTGTGTGGGGGCCATCACCTTCAGCACCCAGACCATCAACTGAAGGAATACCCAGCGCAGCGGTGAAGTTTGCGTCACTCCCCCCGCCAGTTACCGGTGCATCTTCAAGTGTGAAACCTGCTGCACTGGCGTGATGAATCAGCTGATCAAGCAATACCTGCGTGGCAGGCGTCTTGACCATGGGAGGACGGTTGAGTTCGACATCAATTGTCAGGGTCGTATCCGGATCGACAGGTTTGAGCGCTTGCATCCGTGCCAGGATTTCCTGCCCTGCAGCAGCGTCTGGAATACGAAAGTCCACCATCACTTCGCAGTGTGACGGCACGGTATTGGTCACGGTTCCTCCATTGATGGTGCCAACACTGACTGTAATCCCACGTTCGTAATCCGTCATGGCTTCGAGAGCGAGGATCTGATGCGCCATTTCGCGAATCGCACTGCGACCTTTTTCGTGTTGCATGCCCGCATGGGATGGTCTGCCTGTGACCGTCAGTTTCGTCATGCCTGTGCCTTTACGGGCAGTGACACACTTGCCACCATTGGGGCGGGCAGGTTCGCACACCAGGGTATATTTCGCACGTTTTGCATAGTCTTCTATGGCGGGACGGGAGGCATGGCTGCCGACCTCTTCATCAGGCACCATGAGAAAGTCTACCGCAAGCCTCGTGGCACCCTCGGCGGACAGTTCACTTAAGGCTGTAAGGGCAAGATAAATGCCGCCTTTCATGTCAAAGCTGCCAGGGCCAAAGAGTTTGTCATCTTCAATCCTGCAGGGATTTATTTCAAGGGTGCCAATCGGATGAACCGTGTCGAGGTGTCCAAGCAAAAGAATACCGGGTCGCTGATCCCCAGCTGCACGATTACTCACAACCAGGATCGGCAGATTTTTTGAACCAGCTTGCGTGAGTTCAACACGCAAGCCAGCACTGCGCGCCTGTGAGGCAACAAGTTGCGCCATACGTTCGATCGCTTGCGGATTGTTTGACGGTGATTCACACTGAATCCAAGTGCTGATTCCAGCAGCGAGTTTCGCTGCGAGTTGTTGATTCTCAAGTGTGGCAAGTTCTGTGGACATGCAGGATTCCAGTGCAAAGGTTGTATGAATCAAAGTTTACAGTGTCCGTTGATTGCGAATATCACGGACTGCGTCAGCAAGTTCACCTGCTGTGAGTCCGATGGGACCGATACCGCGCGCTACCAGTCTGTCGGCAGAGCTTCCATGCAGCCATACTCCAGCCGGTATAGCAAGATGAGTCGGTATACCCTGCGCCAGGAGGCTGACCAGAATGCCCGTTAGGACGTCACCTGTCCCGCCAGTTGCGAGGCCAACGTTGCCAGTCAGATTGATTTGCCAGGATTGGTCGGGCGCGCACACAATGGAGCCAGCTCCCTTAAGCACAACCCAGGCCTTGTATTGCCTGGCCAGCGACTGTGCGGCTGCAGGTCGGTCTGCCTGGACCTGCTCCGTTGAAATCCCAAGCAGTCTGGCGGCTTCGGCAGGGTGGGGCGTGAGCACCACATCGGCGCGGCCCCAGGTCGGGGCTACGGCACCGCAGGCCAGGGCATTGAGTCCGTCTGCATCGACGATTAGCGGTACATTTTTGCGCGAGATGAATAACTGACGCAGCCAGCTGAGGGCTTGTTCAGAATGACCCAGCCCGCAGCCCGCAGCCCAGGCCTGCATCTGAGCTGCTTGTGCAAGCAGCTCAGGGGCTGCATGTAACATGAGTTCTGGCTGCTGATTATCATAAGACACAGGTAACGGCAGTTGAGTTAAGCCCACAAAGACTTTGCCCGCACCGGTTTTGAGTGCGGCGCGACCAGCCAGAATCGCAGCTCCGGTCATCCCGGCTGCGCCTCCGAGAATTGCAGCGGCGCCGAACGTACCCTTATTTCCCTGCGAATCCCGTTTGGCAAAAAGCGTGTATACCTGTTGGGTGGTGATGGTCTTGCCGGTTGGGAGCGTGGCTGTCATGAAATGAGTGATAAAAGTGTCAGTGATTGATTGGAATATTGACCACAATGTAGTGCGAATGTGGTCTGAGTGCCTGAATATTGCAATTGAGGCAAAATGTCAGGCGAGTCAGAACAGAGAAAACAGTAACAGTAAGCTTGAAAAAAATGCAACATGCTAAAAGAAAAGGAAAAAAATGAAAAAAATTCAGATTGTTGGCGTCGCAGGCGCCGGTGCAATGGGTCGTGGCATCGTGCAGATTGCTGCACAGTCAGGATTGACGGTCAGGCTGTTCGATGTGCAGCCCAAGGCGTTGGAGGCCGCACGTGAAAGTCTTGCAGCGACATGGACCACTTTGTCTGCAAAAGGGAAAATCACGCAAGAACAGGCGCAGGCTGCTCTGGCCAATGTGCATCTTGCAATCGAAATTCAGACGCTGTCTGATTGTGACCTGGTCATCGAGGCCATCGTCGAGCGTCTTGATGTGAAGCAACAGTTTTTCCGTGATCTGGAAAATGTCGTCTCGCAGGATTGCCTGCTGGTATCAAATACTTCTTCGCTTTCTATTACGTCCATTGCCGCTGCCTGCAAACATCCGGAGCGTGTTGCGGGATATCACTTCTTTAATCCGGTTCCCTTGATGAAGGTAGTTGAGGTCATTGATGGCCTCAGGAGTGATCCCCGGGTAGGTGACGCGTTGATGGAGTTGACGCATCGCATGGGTCATACGCCTGTTCGCGCAAAAGACATGCCAGGTTTTATTGTCAATCATGCTGGTCGTGGCATGGGTACTGAGGGTTTGCGCATTGCACAAGAAACCGTCACATCTTTTTCGACGATTGACTCCATCATGCGAGAGCAGGCCGGCTTCAAGATGGGCCCTTTTGAGCTAATGGATCTGACCGGTCTGGATGTTTCGCACGCTGTTATGGAGTCGATTTACCGGCAATTTTTTGATGAGCCACGGTTTAAACCCTCACCGATTGGCACCGTTCGTGTTGCTGGTGGAGTATTCGGACGTAAAACCCAGGCAGGTTTTTATGACTATGCCGATGGACAGAAACAACCCATCATCGAGCCACCTGCGCCTGAGCAGCAGAGTGTTGCCAAGGTCTGGGTCAGTCATGCCCATGCACTCGGACACGCTCGCGCGGCCAATCTATTGCGTAGCCTGGGTGCAACGCTTGAAATGGGCAGTGCGCCCGGACCGGATTGCCTGATCATCGTGACGCCATATGGTCAGGATGTTTCAACTGCTGTGGCATTGCAGGAACTCGATCCCAGCCGTACGGTGGGTCTGGATACGTTGAATGATTTTGAGCAGGCGCGTCGGCGAACCTTGATGGTATCTCCTGCTACGCATCCTAAGTGGCAAACAGTCGCGCATGCGTTGTTGGGTAGTGATAATGTTCGCGTCAGTGTGATTGAGGATTCAGCCGGATTTGTGGCGCAACGAATCCAAGCGCTGATTGTCAATATTGCCTGCGATATTGCGCAGCAGGGCATTGCGACCCCAGCCGATATCGATCGTGCTGTGTCGCTCGGTTTGGGATATCCCAAAGGCCCTCTTGCACTTGGTGATGCGCTGGGGACAGGTCAGATTCTTGAAATTCTGAAAAATATGCAGGAGGTCACCGGCGATCCACGTTATCGTCCAAGTTTGTGGCTGCAGCGTCGGGTTCAACTGGGTATGTCTCTGTTGCAAACGCGCACAACAAGTCAAATATCTGGCTGATCAGGCAATCGCGGCGAGAATGAATCGTCGCGATTCCTGTCTGGACAATTGGCGGCTTCCGGAGGGGGGCAGCGCCTGCGTGATGTAAAACGCATCACAATCAGCAATGCGTTTTTCAGGTCAGGATGTTTTACTTAGCAGGCTCAGCTGGCGCAGGTTCTGCAGGCTCTTCGAATTTGGCACCGGAATTATTGGCCATGTAAACCACCGCACGGTTAATTTCAAAGTCGTCAAGGGCTGGATTACCACCTTTGGCAGGCATTGCATTTTTGCCTTTGATCGCATTCGCAACCATGGTGTCCAGCCCAGTCTTGACAATAGGGGCCCAGGCGGCGGTATCGCCGAACTTTGGTGAACCTGCAACGCCTGCTGTATGGCAGCTCGTACAGACGGCTTTATAGACCTGTTCGCCAGTTTTAAAGACCTTAGGCCCGCTGGCATCAACCAGATCCAGACGCGCCACCGGGGCGATTCGTTTCGCGGTGGCTTCGGGACCGAGTATGTCAGACCCTGCACTCATCTGCGTTGCGGAAGTGACATAATTGACTAACAAAAAGATAATCAGGATCGGCAGCACGAACGCCAGAGCGATCGTAACGATCAATTGCTTAGGCGTTTTAATAGGTGAGCTATGCTCTTCTGCGTGTGTTTCTGTATGTTGCGTATTGCTCATGACCAAATCCTGCGAGTCTAAACCCGGCGACTGAATCTTGATGGGCGTGTGCCCGTTAAAACAGTGCTGGTGGGTTGATATGGTTTGACGGTTTTTTTCTTACAAAGCCGAGGGATTATAGCGGGATAAGGCAAAGTTGGTGAGTCTGGTTTAGATCGCCACCGCGCTATCCTGCGCTGACGCTATAATTCAAATCCTGGCGCCCGTAGTTCAATGGATAGAATAAGAGTTTCCGAAGCTCTCGATACAGGTTCGATTCCTGTCGGGCGCACCAGATGCATATGTCCGCAGGTTTGTTTATGCTGATTTTGCTCATTCAATCAGGGCCTGACTGCCACACCTGCGAAAATCAGGTCTCATTCGCTTAATTTTCGAATAATATTAAATAAAATAAAATAATATTCGGAGATTTTCGAAATGACACCATCATTACCTGCGTTACTTCCTAACGTTACGCCCGCTCAGACGATCGCCCAGCAACTATCAGCATTTGCCGTTAACTTTTCCTACGAAACGATCCCCTCAGAAGTTCGTGAGAAAGCAAAAGACTTTATTCTTGACGCAATCGGCGTAGCGTTGGCTTCGACAACCTATGACTTTGCCCACCGCATTTTATCGGGCATCCGTGGCATGGCTGAAAATGGCGATTGCTCAATTATTGGAATGCCTGACCGTTTGCCCATGCGCGATGCCGCACTGATGAATGGCGTTCTCATTCACGGGCTTGATTTTGATGACTCACACCTTGGCGCTGTGCTACATCCGTCAGTCACTTCTCTCATTTGCGCGATGTCGATTTGCGAAAAAAACGATCGTTCAGGCCGTGACTTGCTGACTGCCTATGTATTGGGAGTTGAAAACGTTATTCGAATTGCTGCCGCAGCAAAAGGTGGATTTCATCACTTTGGCTATCATCCAACTGGACTGATCGCGCATTTTTCCTGTGCGCTCGAAGCGGCATGGCTGTATGGGCTGAGTGAAAATCAAATGACGATGGCGCAGGGACTCGCTGGCAGTACCGCTGCAGCGACGCAGGAGTTTCTTGAGGAAGGCGCCTGGAACAAACGTTTGCACCCGGGTTGGGCTGCGGTGGCCGGCATAACGGCCGCCAATTTGGCACGCGGTGGTACGGTCGGCCCCACCAAACCTTATGAGGGGCGTCTTGGCATCTACAACACACACCTCCACGATCTGGCCAAAAATGTCGATTACGCAATGATCACAGCAGGACTGGGTTCTGTCTGGGAGACGATGAACATTGCGGTCAAGCCTTTCCCCGTTTGTCACTTTATTCATGCTTGTGGTGACTCGGCGATTCTGCTGTGCAAACGGCATAATATTCATCCCGCTGACATTGATCAGGTGACGGCTCTTGTTGCACAGCAGACGCTTCATATTATTGCTGAGCCGGTTGAAAATAAAAAACGTCCGCACAATGATTATGATGCGAAGTTCAGTGTGCATTATTTTGTTGCTGCCTGTATTGCCCGAGGTGAGTTTGGGCTTGCTGAGCTGCAGGATGCCTCACTCAGAGACCCTGCAATCCTTGCGCTTGCACAAAAAGTCGAGGCCGTCACCGACCCCAATTCCGGCTATCCGAAATATCTTTCGGGCGGCGTCATTATTAAAATGAAAGACGGACGTGAATTTAGTCATCACGAGGCGGTCAATCGTGGCGCCGGTGATCGTGCACTGAGTTCGGCCGCAATCGAGAAAAAATTCTATAACAACGCAAGGCTGGCCGTATCAGATCGCCAGGCCCGTGCAATACGCGATGCCGTGCATAGTTTGGATCAGCGCAGTGCCCGTGAATTCGCATCGGTACTGCGTGGCGACGACGCAGGCTACTGAATACCAAACACGGTACGCCAGTGATCAACGATTTCTTTTTGTTTGGCGGGCGGAGTCAACGCAAGACCATCCTGCACGTTTGACAAGGAAGACGTCGTGGGTAAATACTGCATGGGGGCAATGCCAGGGCGGGTAGCTGGGAGGCCGCCATATTTTTGCAAGATGGCTTGGCCTTTCTCTGACAGCATCCAATTAATCAGTACTTTTCCAGCGGCGGGGTGTGTGGCTTTTGATGAAAGAAAAACATAAAGCTGAGAGACTGTTGTGCCTGATTTTGGATAGGAAAAACCAATTGGCGCACCATCCTCCAACGCTGTTTCAAGTGGTAAATCCAATACCTGTGCAACATGGACATCACCACGAATCACTGCCTGGAGCACACCACCTGAACCCTCAAAAAAACGCACATTATTTTTTTTCATTTTATCGGCAGTATCTCCCAGACCAAGCTTTTCCCAATATGCAATGATCGCCTGCTGCGTGACAGATCGCCAGGGTGGATTCATACCGATTTTGCCTTTCCACCGGGAACTGAATAAATCAACCCACTCGTGAGGCGCATTTTCTGACTTGACCTTTGCCGTGTTCCAAATAATGGCGTCTCGTGTTGTCAGTACGTTAAAAAGGCTATTCAGGTTTTGGTAATTCGCTTGAGGATCAAAGTGTGCAATTTCTGGAGGAATCCATGCCTGCATCCATCCCGCACGCACACCATCAAAAATACCTTGATCAGCGGTCGTCAGCACCACATCAGCGATATTTCGACCAGCCGCAAACTCTGTACTAAAGCGTTGCTCCAGGGGCGCACTCCCTAAGCGGATCAAGTCGACGTCAAGGCCAGGATGCTGCGTGCGAAACTCTTTAACAGCTAACTCCATCCCTACGGGATTGAGGTTGTGATAAAGCGTGACTTTGCCCTCTTTGAGGGCGAGCGTAGCGACCGCGCTCCACGGTAAGGTATCCGCTGCACATGTGGCGGAGATGGCAAATGCACACAAGAGGGACAGCGTGCACATCAGACTGTTCAGACGTTTCACCGTACGATCTCCGTTTATCGCGACTCCATTTCCCGAGTCACCTGATTGATATCTGACACCTCAGATAAATGAATCAATTTTTCAAATACGATATCTACCTGTTCAACAGATAAGGCGCCATACGCACAGTCTCTGAATTTTTCATAGAGTTCTGGTTCAGACATCGGATTTTGAGGGCCTCGTCCGACCAAATGATCAACGCGGCGTGCAACGCGACGCCCATCTTTCATCGTCACAATGACTTCCGAGCCAAACTCGTTCGGTGAGTCGTCTGGCATATCCGGATGAATGCCTGTTTCAGTCATCGCCATCAGGTTTCGAACCCGTTGATCGAAAGGTGCCTTGTCATCAAAGTGCTCCAGACGAACCGCTCCGTCGGCCAACGCACGTGCTGTCACGTACTGAATACTA
>TBL_comb47_HYPODRAFT_10008172_pt1 | contig 10770 bp, 9 predicted proteins | sample TroBogypolimnion_40_FD_10682 | JGI IMG/M metagenome (IMG submission 10682) | reverse complement strand
ACGAGCCGGATTTACGCTCAGAATTAGAGTGTTTTCCAGAAATTGACCCTGGTGTAGAAATTCTTGGTGACCGAGTATTGGTGCAACTGCGCCGTGAAAAGATAACCAGTAAAGGCGGTATCATCCTCGTTGATGAGACCAGGCAGACGTTACGTTTTAACGAGACTGTAGCTAAAGTACGTGCTATTGGACCCTTGGCTTATAGAAGCCCAGACGATTTGACCCCTTGGGTCGAAGGCCCATGGTGTGCGGTTGGTGATTTAGTTCGCACAATCAAGTACGGTGGCGATCGTTTTGTAGTGCAGCCCGACGATGGCGGTGCTCCAGTGGTGTTTATCACACTGCAAGCCCGTGAAGTGATTTCAAAGATTAAAACCTTTGAGGCGGCACAAAAAATGAAAGCGTTTGTAGACTAATAACTTTGTAGAAAGTAGAGAATGGCAAAGAAAGATAAGGATCAGGACGATCACGTCCCGATGAAGGAATTAGACGACGGCACATTAGTGGCTAAAGTCGAGTTTCCAGAGGAAATTGAAGATCACGAAGATGGTGGTCACGTAGAAGCTGAAGATGACCGCACTGATGAAGAGCGTGAAGACGATGAAGCTGCTGAAGAAGGTGAAAATGACGAAGAACGTGAGAAAATCCGTGAAGCTCGTCGTGAAGAGCGTAAACTCAAGAAAGAGTTAAAGAAACAACGCGAAATTTCAGCAAAAAACAAGATTACAGCACTTGAGCGCCGTAACGCCGAGCTAGCAGAACGTTTAGCTAAGGTTGAAAGCACTGCAGTATCTTACCAATTCGCACAGATTGACAAGTCTATTGAAGACGAAGCAACCCGTGTAGAATACGCTAAGATGAAGATGTTGCAAGCAGCCCAAACTGGCGACGCAGCTGCTCAAGTCGAATATTTAGAACAGCTAACAGAAGCTAAACAGCGTCTGAAACAAGCTGAACATTACAAAAAACAACAATTAGAGCAAGCTAAGGCACCAAAAGAAAACGTGCCTAATCAGATCAACACAGAAGTTCAAGCCAATGCAACACGTTGGTTAAAAAAGAACTCTTGGTATGATCCACAAGCTCGAGATACAGATAGTAGAATTGCCAAAGTAATTGACCAAGAACTGGCTGCCGATGGTTGGGATCCCGCAGATCCTGAGTATTGGGATGAGCTAGATAGTCGTTTACAGTCTCGCTTACCACACAGATATACTTCAAAAGGAGGCTCTGTGAAACGAGCAAACGCATCAACATCCGGAAGAACCGCCAACTCAACAAGCGCAAAACCCGGAACCATTACATTAAGCCGCGATCGTGTACAAGCGATCAAAGATGCTGGTGCATGGGACGATGTAGAAAAACGAAACAAAATGATCCGCGCCTATGCGCAGTATGATCGTCAAAATAAAGGTTAATTATCATGGCAAACAACAGAATTAAACGTGACTTAGATGATCGCTTAGCCGATCGAGTCGCCGAAACAAAAGAACGGATCGCTTCTGAGGATCCAAATGAGTTAGCAAAAAAGGAACGTGTAGCTGCGTTCCGCGATAAGTGGCAAAACAGTGCATTACCTGATTTGCCACACGGGATTATTCCCGGCTTCCATTTGTGCTGGTTATCCACCACAAATAATTATGACAGTATCGACAAACGTATGGCGTTGGGTTATGAGCCAGTTAAAGCCTCAGAATTAGGAGTAGGCTTTGAAGGACTAGGCAAAATGAGCTCGGGCAAGTTTGAAGGCTGTGTTAGCTGTAATGAAATGGTTCTCTTCAAGTTACCAGAAGAAATCTATCAAGAAGTGATGAAAATGTTGCACCTTGAGGATCCCCTTGAGCACCAACGTAATATCACCGCGCAAGTTCGGAGCACTGCTCAAGAAGGCAAAGGTGGTCGTTCAATTCTTGAAGGTGGTATTTTGGAAATGGAAAAGGAAGCCGCCAAAGCAAACAGTAATGTTCGCTTTTCATAACATTCTTCAAAAATAAAAACAAAGGAAAATAAATGTCCGCAACATTTCAACCCTTTGGTCTGAAGCCTGTATATCATCCAAGCGGTCTCGACCGTGCGGTTCCATTCGTAGGCACAAACACCTACGTACCTGGTACGACATACACTGCTCCTTACAGCTTGAGTTCTGGCCAGTCTTTCTGGCAGTTCCAACCTGTAGCGATCACTTCTTCTGGCCAATTGACAATCGCCAACCAAACTGCTTCTAGCGGTAAAGTATACGGCGTTTTTGATGGCGTAGAGTACACCAACTCTGACGGTCGTCGTTCTGTAGCTAAATACGCTGCTAAAACAACCCTTGATGCTTCTACAAACATCATTTTCTGGATTTTCACTGATCCAGCACTTGTATACGAAGCTCAAATCAACGGTTCTGCAACTTCTGCTGCTTTAGGCACAGAGTACAACTTTGACACCACTTCTGGTTCAACTGTAACTGATGGCTATGCTATCGGTAACGGTGGTGCTGGTTTCTCTACTACAGCATTGCTCGCAACTGCTGTTGGTTCTGGTAACCAAGGTCAAGTACGCGTGGTTGGTCTCGGACGTGAAGTAGCATACCCAGCTGGTAACACAAACCAGTGGGGCGATGCTTACACAATCGTTCAAGTCCAGATTTCTAATAACCAGTTCGCAGCCGCGTCTGTTTCAGTCTAATACGAAAGGAATAAGCAATGGCAACCCCAATGCGTAGTACAGACTTTCGTGCGGTAGTCGAACCGATTATCAACGAAGTCTTTGATGGCGTTTATGAACAACGCGACGACGAGTGGAAAGGATTTGTTGAACAGATCCAAGGTATTCCACGTAACTACCATGAAGAAGTAATGCTTTATGGTATGAACGCAGCTCCTGCAATGCCTGATGGCACTCCAGTTAGCTACGATCAAGGTGGTACTTTGTACATCACCCGTTTCATCTACCAAATCTATGGCTTGGCATACGCCTTGACCAAAGTTTTGATGGAAGACGGCGATCACATCCGTATCGGTTCAACCTTCGCTAAGCACTTGGCTCAGTCTATGATTGAAACCAAAGAAACTCTTTGCGCTAACATCCTTAACTTTGCTTTCACAAGCGGTTATGTTGGTGGCGACGGCGTTACTTTGATCAACACAGCTCACCCAATCGCTAACGGCGGTTCTTACTCTAACCAATTGTCTACTGCAGCTGCTTTGAGCCAAACTTCTGTTGAACAGATGTTGATTCAGATCCGTTCTGCTGTTGACAACAACGGTAAGCGTATCCGCTTGAAGGCAGAGCAGTTAGTTGTTCCACCAGCACTCGAGTTCCAATCAGAAGTAATTCTGAAGTCAGTTCTCCGTTCTGGTACAGCTGACAACGATTTGAACCCAATCAAATCAACAGGCATGTTGCCTAAAGGCACACACGTGGTTACACGTTTGTCCTCTAGCAAAGCCTGGTGGATTCAAACTGATGCTGAGAATGGTCTCATGCTCGTTATGCGTCGTCCAATGGAGAAATCCATGGAAGGCGATTTCGAAACTGATTCTATGCGTTATAAGGCTACTGAGCGTTATGCTACAGGTTGGCACGATGCGCGTAACATTTTCGGTACAGCCGGTTTGTAATAAACCCCCTCGTAGCACAAAAAAAGCCACCCACAAGGTGGCTTTTTTGCTTTTTGGGGCGCTTTGCAACAAAATAACGTATTAGTGAATATAGGAAGATTTGCCCCCAACAGGGCCCCGTCTCTTCCCGGGGCTACGATCAAGCGACTGAGTGGGGCTATAAACTCTTGATAGGAAACAATCAAAATGTCAGTAACATTTAATCAACCAATCCGCGTATACAAATACAATAACCCGTCAAACAACGGCGTTATCGCTCCAGACAACACTGGCGCAGTGGTTTGTTCACAACAAAATTCTTTTTCTGGTGTAAATGCAGCCGGTTTAATCACAACATACGGCACAGGTAGCACATCAACTACTGCAGACCCAGTTGTTATTCCAGCTGGCGCAATTATCACTAACTTCAAACTGTTTGAAACTACAGCTCCTTCAGCATTCACTGGTATGGTAATCACTGTTGCTGTTAACGGCACAGCTGTTGGCACAATCACCCCAACTACAACTGGCGGCGTAATTACCTATGTACCAACTGCAACTGCAGCCGTAGCTACATTGTTAGCAAACGTTGGCACATCTGATGCAACCGTAACTTACACTGTCGGTACAACTTCAGGCGTAACTGGCACATTGGCTGGTGTTTTCGTTGTTGATTATGTTGCTCGTAACTACGACGGTTCTATCACTAACGTTGGCCAAGGTTACACCAATTCGTAATTAATTGCCTAGGGGGCTTTATGCCCCCAGCTTAACATTAAAGGAAATTAATTATGGCATCGAATTTAGTAACAAATCTACAAAACATTCCAGCAGCAGTTGAATCTGTTACCAAAGTTGGTCGTACAGAACCGTTTGATTTACAAGTTTCTCGCGGTCAAATCATGGGCCATACTTTGGTCAATATCAATGGTTACAATGCTGCAGTAGCGGGCACATCAATCCCATTATGGGAAAATGCAACAGCGTATACTTTTCCTAGCACAGCTTTGACAATGACTGTGGCTAGCTCATCTGCAACTGATGCAAGCCCAGCAAAAGTAACTATCAATGGTCTTGATGCTAACTACAATCAGTTAACTGAAGTTGTAGCGCTAAATGGCACAACCGGAGTAACCACTGTTAATAAGTTTTTGCGTATTAACAGCATATCCATGACTGCAGTGGCTTCTGGTCAAGTTAGCAACGTTGGAACAATCACTGTTTCAAACGGTGGTACAACTTACGCTCAGATTAACCCAGGTTTAGGTCGTAGCCAAATGACAGTATACACTGTTCCAAATGGTTACACATTTTACCTTAACCGTATTAATGCTTGGTCTGGTAGCAGCTTGTCAAGCAATGTGTACATTTTCTACAATTTGACTAACTCTATAAACGGTATTAATCTTTCTACCGCACAGATTAGCTTCACATTGTTTATGGATGTGCACCGTTATGCACCAAATGTGTTCCAACAAAAAGCGGATTTAACTTTTGCTTTTTCAACAAGCGACAGTTCTAACCAACACGTTGCAGCATACATTGAAGGATTTTTGGTTCAAAACGACGGTCAAGCATTAGCGTCAGCACTATAAGGCAGTAACATGCCTGTCTACCTTGACACCCGTGGTAACTCTGTCCTATCTGTAGCGGTCTGTGACCGCTGCAATAGGAAGTTTGCCTATACCGAGCTTATGCCCGACCCAAATTTTCCTGGGATGCGGGTGTGCAAGGACGACCTAGATAACTTCGATCCCTGGCGTCTTCCTGCCCGTCAAACTGAAAACATTGCATTGCGTTTTCCACGCCCTGACGTATCTATTGCCACTGGACCAATTGGTGGCAATCAGATCATGACAGAAAATGGGTTTCAAAATGATAATTCTATCTTCATTGAGGGATCAGACGGCAGTTACGCAAACGGCACCGGCGATTTAAACAAGAATAGCAACGTTGTTCCCTTCCGATGGTGCTCAACCCCTATGTTTACGGGGTATCACCAAATACCGGAACAAAATCAGGCGGCACGTTTGTAGTTATTACCGGTGCTAACTTTACCGACGTAAACACAGTTCGATTTGGTAATGTTTTAGCTACATTTGAGTTAATTAACTCCACCCAAATAAATGCGTTTACACCAGCATACCCAATCACTGGTTTGGTGGACGTTTCAGTAATATCTCCTTTCGGAACAGGTACCTCTCACGGTGCTTTTACATATACAGTATAATACATGGCCGATCAGTCGATAACCCAGCTACCCATAGCCACCACACTAACTGGTGACGAGCAGGTACCTGTAGTACAACGTGGTGTTACCAAACAGGCTTCTGTTTCACAGATTGCCAACGCTGCCTCGCCCGGCAAACTGATTACCAACATCGTTTACAATCCATCAAACGGTGATTTAGTTATTTATTACAGCGACGGCTCAACCGAAGTCGTCGGTCCTGTTTCCGGCTCGTCTGGCTATTCTGGTATTTCTGGATGGTCTGGTTTTTCTGGTTACAGCGGTTCTGGTGTATCGGGTTACAGCGGATCTGGTGTATCTGGCTATAGTGGCACATCTGGCTATAGTGGCACATCTGGCTACAGCGGTATTTCTGGCTATAGTGGTATTTCTGGCTACAGCGGATCCGGATTATCAGGTTTTTCTGGTATTTCAGGCTACAGCGGTTTTAGCGGTATATCGGGATATTCCGGATATTCGGGCTGGTCTGGTATTTCTGGTTATTCCGGTTATAGCGGATACTCTGGTTATAGTGGCATTTCTGGTTATAGCGGCGTTTCGGGCTATTCCGGATTTTCTGGCATTTCAGGATACAGTGGATTTGTCGGAATTTCAGGATATTCAGGTATTTCTGGCTACAGTGGTTTTAGTGGCATTTCTGGCTATAGTGGTACATCAGGTTTTTCTGGTATCTCCGGATATAGTGGAACCTCTGGTTGGTCGGGTATCAGTGGTTATAGCGGCTATAGCGGCTATTCTGGTATTTCGGGCTATAGTGGTATTAGTGGCCTTTCTGGTTTTTCTGGCATCTCTGGTTACAGTGGTGCAAGTGGCCTTTCTGGTTTTTCTGGCATCTCTGGTTACAGTGGCTTTAGTGGTATTTCTGGTTATAGCGGCTATTCAGGCTTTAGCGGCATTTCTGGATATTCTGGTATATCAGGGTATTCTGGCTCCGGCGTAAGCGGCTACAGCGGTTTTAGTGGCATCTCGGGCTATTCTGGATGGTCTGGCATCTCTGGATTTTCTGGCATTTCAGGTTATAGTGGCTACAGCGGTTTTTCTGGTTATAGTGGTATTTCTGGCTATAGTGGAACAAGCGGTTTCAGCGGATTTTCTGGTACACCAGGCCATACTACTTCGTATTTTAGCTACAAAGCAAATACGACCACTACCACCAATACCTATCCGGGTGACGGATATGTAACTTGGAACAACGCCACACAAGACAGTGCAACAATTGTCTACGTATCGCACAAAACAACAGACGGCGATGACATTGATGTATTCTTGGCGCTATTACAACAAACCCAAGAATTTTTATTACAGCAAGTTGGTTCTAGTTCGGATTATCAGACTTGGGAAATTACTGGGACACCAGTTAACTATAATGCCAATACGGCAACTAGTTATTGGGCCTATCCTGTAACTTTAATTAATTCAAGTGGTGCCGGAACAAGTAACTTCCCAAATAACGATCCATTAATTTTTGCGATCACAAACGGCGTCAGCGGTTTTTCTGGCTACTCTGGTTACAGCGGATCAGGCATCTCTGGCTATAGTGGTATTTCTGGTTACAGCGGAAAAAGCGGATATAGCGGATCTGGCGTATCAGGTTATAGTGGATTTAGTGGCATAAGCGGATATAGTGGTTCCGGTGTATCAGGATACAGTGGCTTTAGTGGTATTTCTGGCTATAGTGGATTCTCAGGTATTTCTGGCTATAGCGGCATTTCTGGTCTGTCTGGTTATAGCGGTATTAACGGCGCAACAGGTTCATCGGGTATTTCCGGCTATTCAGGGTATAGCGGCCAAAACGGTGCAACAGGTACTTCAGGTTACAGCGGATACAGTGGCGCAGTTGGCACATCTGGCTACAGTGGATATTCTGGTATTTCTGGCTGGTCTGGCATCTCTGGCTACAGTGGATATTCTGGTATATCCGGATTTTCTGGTATTTCTGGCTACAGCGGGTATTCTGGTATCTCTGGTTTTTCTGGTTATAGTGGCCTAGGTTACGCTAACTTAACAACCACAACATCCACTACAATTGGTACTGGTTCCAAGTCATTTACTACTAATCTATCGGCGCCAACACAAACAGCGTTTACCGTAGGCAACCGAGTACGTATCTCGTACACCACAACACCTTCTAATTACATGGAAGGCAGTATCACAGCATTTAGTGGAACAGCTTTGACTGTTAACGTAGACTATGTTGGTGGTTCTGGTACATTTGCAACGTGGAACATCACCAACGCAGGTGCAGTTGGTACATCCGGCTATTCCGGATATAGTGGTCAAAATGGATCAACCGGCGCGACTGGTACATCTGGCTATTCTGGCTATAGTGGCAGCAATGGATCAACTGGTACCTCTGGCTACTCGGGATATTCTGGTTACAGCGGTATTAACGGTGCAACCGGCGCAACGGGCACATCTGGATATTCTGGCTATAGTGGCTTAGGGTTGTCTGGTTACTCAGGCTACTCTGGTATTGCTGGCTCATCCATATTGGGAACAAACAATACTTTTACTGGTAATAACACTTTTAGTAATTCAACAGTATCAAATTGGGTTGTTCAAACAAATGGCGGTTCTTTAGGTGGAACTGCTGGTAATCAAGTATTGTTACATCAATATCAATCTTCTGATGCCAATGCAAATTATTTACAAATTACAGAAACAAGAACATCAGCTGGAACTTCTTGGACAACCGCTGGAACAAGATTACAAGAAAAAATAGATGCTACTTGGATGGCATTTATCCAATTTAATGGAACAAATACCAATGGTGGTATAACTTTTGGTACTGGTACATCAGCTACAAGTGCAACAAGTATTTCAGATAGATTATATTTAGATAGTTCTGGAAATTTATATCCAGCAACAAATAATAGCTATACATTAGGATCGTCTTCAAATTATTGGTCTAATGTTTATGCTACTACTTATAATGGTGCTGGCACAGGCTTAACTGGTACTGCATCATCTTTGTCTATTGGCGGTAATGCGGCAACAGCTACTACTGCTACAAACCAATCAGGTGGTACAGTATCAGCTACAACAATTACTGCAACTGGTGGTATTACTGCGTCAACAGCGCCATTTTTCTTAAATGGTCAAACAGTAGCATCTAACTTTACTGTACCATCCGGCTCTAACGCCATGACCGTCGGTAAGGTTACTATTAACACTGGCGTAGTAGTAACAGTTTCAACAGGTTCTCGTTGGGTTGTGGTATAATTTAGGCCGTTATTTAGCTTTTTTGCGTATTAGTAGTTGTAGGACAACCCAATTTAAGTTCGTACGAACTTTATAGGAAAATATGAAATACAGTGTCATAATACCGACATACAATAATTGTGAAAAGTACTTAAAACCGTGTGTAGACTCGATTATTAAGCACTCCAACCTAGACGACGTCGAGCTGATTATCTCAGCCAACGGGTGTACAGACAATACTAGACAGTATTTAGACTATCTAGTAACAGCGGTACCGAATATTTACGTTTCTTGGAGTAACGCACCTTTAGGGTTTGCAAAAGCAACAAACAACGGTATCCGTATGGCTAAAGGCGACAAGATTGTATTGCTGAACAATGACACAGTCATCCTTGACGGAAGTTGGTTAGAAAAATTAGACACGGGTGACATCAGTGCGGTGTGGACACAGTATTCACCAATTACGCAACGCCGTTTTGCAGTTTTTTTCTGCGTAATGATTGATCCAAAAGTGTTTCAAACCATTGGTTTTCTCAACGAAGATTATGATACTGGCGGTTGCGAAGACATTGAGTTCTGCTTAAAAGCAGAAAATGCTGGATTTAAAATCACTGCTAACTGGGACGACGGTTCGTTTCCAATCTACCACAAGGCAGAAGGCACGGTACACGATACCAGCTTAGTACAAAATTGGGATAATATCTTTTTGCTAAATGAGCTTAAGTTAGCAAAGAAATATAATCCCGAGTGGTATAAGTGGCGCTTGTCAAACAATTACGAGCGGGCTGTGTTTTTAAATGGTGATCCAGTCTTCCCACGCGAGACACAACGCTATGAGTGGGCAGCAAAAAATGTTCTACCTGGATCGGTGCTTGAGATTGGGTGTTCCACTGGTTACGGATACCAATTCTTAGACCAAAGTGTTCCGTATTTAGGTTTGGATTATGATCCGATCATTGTTGATGTAGCAAAAGAGCAGCAGTGGTCTGATAATGCGACGTTTTACCAAGCTGATATTAACACTTTTGAGCTAGGACGTTACACCAACATTATTGCGTTTGAAGTAATTGAGCACCTTGACAATGGTTTAGAAATTGTAGAAAAGCTCAAACAACATTGCAAGCGCTTGTTGATTACGGTGCCACACAATGAGCCAAAGGGCTTTTGGGGTGAACATCACAAACTGCATGGTTTGACCGAAAAGGATTTCCCTGGCTTTACGTTTGCATATATCAGCCACAACGGCAATATATCAGACACCATGGTCCCAGTATCTGACAGCAATCCTAGCAATTTGATGATCTGTAGGTGGGACAATGAGTAAAGTACTATGCTCTGTGGCAACACGGGGGCGGTATTTTACAACACTGCCGCTAGTATTAAACGCCATTATTAATCAAACAAAGCCAGTAGATAAGCTGGTTATCTTTGATGATAATGACGAGCCGCAAGACATGCGCAAGGAGATGATTTATTCATACTTCTTTGAGATGTTAAAACACAAAGGCATTGAGTGGGAATGGCGATTTGCTACTAAGCGTGGCCAGCATTATATCCATCAAGATGCAAACATTATGGGTTATGAATGGGTATGGCGTTGCGATGATGATGCAATCCCAGAACCAAACGTTTTAGAAACGCTTTACAGCCACGTAGGCGATGATATTGGTGCAGTAGGTGGGTCGGTATTAACTCCACCGTATATGCCCGATACAAGGGCTGTAACAGGCC
>TBL_comb47_HYPODRAFT_10008169_pt1 | contig 10778 bp, 9 predicted proteins | sample TroBogypolimnion_40_FD_10682 | JGI IMG/M metagenome (IMG submission 10682) | reverse complement strand
ATCCCGGCTACAGCGTGGCGGCTCGGAAGTCGCAGAGCTGGAGTTGGAGATTGGTGCGGCCTTGCCAGGTTTCGCGGCGGAGATGGAAGGCGATATCGAGCGGGCCGCTGGGAATCTCGCGCTTGCCCATGCCGAAGCCGATCGCGCGCAGCATCACGCCTTCGCTCTCGATCGTCAGGCCGAGCGTGTCCTTCGCCATGCGCTTGGGTTCGCCATAAATTTGCACGCCGCGCACGGCCCAGACGGGATCGGGATGCTGCTGGCCGAACGGGCGCAGGCGTTCGAGCGCGTCGAACAAACCGTCCTGCGTTTCGCGCAGCGAGAGCCAGCCATCGAGCTTCAAGGTCGGCCGCAGGTCGCGCCCGCCGAGCGCGGCTTGCGCGAGCGCGTTGAAGCGTTCGCGGAACGCGCCGAGTGTTTCCTTCGCGAGCGTGACGCCGGCGGCGAGGCTGTGTCCGCCGTAGCGCGTCAGCAGATCGCCGCACTGCGCGAGATGTTCCACCAGATGAAATTCCTCGATGCTGCGGCACGAGCCGCGGCAGTTGCCGTCGGCTTCTTCCGCGAGCACGATGGCCGGGCGGCGGTAGCGCTGCACCAGGCGCGCGGCAACGATGCCAACGACGCCGGGATGCCATTTGGCGTTGGCCAGAACCAAGCCGAATGTGCTGGCGGGATCGAAGCTGGCGTCAATCTCGTGCATCGCTTCCTCGACGATGCTCTTCTCGATGTTCTGCCGCTCGCGGTTCGCAGCATCGAGTTTGTGCGCCAGCTCCAGCGCGCGGTCGGGTTGCTCGGTCAGCAGCAGTTCCAAGACAGCGTGCGCGTTGCCGAGCCGGCCGACGGCGTTGAGGCGCGGGCCGATGACGAAGCCGATATGCCACGCGTCGGGATGCTGCGCGAGTCCTGCCACCGCCATCAGCGCGGCGAGCCCGGGCTTGTTCGTCTTGGCCAGCCGCAGCAAACCGTGGCGGACGAGGATGCGGTTCTCGCCGGTCAACGGCACGACATCGGCGACCGTCCCGATGGCGACGAGGTCGAGATAATCCTTGAGATCAACGGTCGCCTTGACGTTCTGGCTGCGCAGCAGCTTGAGCAACGCATGACACAGTTTGAACGCGACGCCGACGCCGGCGAGTTGTTTGAGTCCCGCATCGGAACCGAGCTTCGGATTGACGACCGCGAGCGCGGGGGAAAGTTCGCCCGCGGGATCGTGATGATCGGTGACGATCACGGGCACGCTCGTACTGCGGACGGCCTCTGGCGAACAGGTGCCGCAATCCACAGTGATGATGAGCTGCGGTTGATGCTGCTCGATACATTTGGCTAGCGCGGCGGCGGTCAGGCCGTAGCCATCGTCGAGCCGGTGCGGGATGAACGCGGCCGCCTCGCCGCCGAGCGCGCGCAAGACGCGGACGAGCAGCGCGGCGCTCGTCAGGCCATCGGCATCGTAATCGCCAAAGACCACGATCTTCTCCCGCGCCGCCAGCGCCTGCGCGATGCGCGCAGCGGCGAGAGAAATGTTCGGCAAAAGTTCCGGCTCGGAAAGATCGCTCAAGCGTGCGCGGAGGAATTTCTCGGAGTCCGGCAAAGCGCCATAGCCGCGCGCCACCAAAAGCCGCGCCACAGGGTGGGGGAGTTGCAAAGCCGCCGCGAGAGCAGCCGTCTGCCCCTCATCGGCCTCCACCAACCGCCAGATTTTTTCCGCCATGCGTCACATCCCTCGCCAAAATAGTCGCGCGAACCTAGCAAAGCCTGTCACGGGTTCCAATCCCAAGCTGAAGGATGACGGATGTTCAAGGTGGACTTCAAAATCGAATCAGTGCCGCTGTTATCGTCGGCCAGTCTGTCATGGCCATGATTTTCAAGGTCTGGGAAACAAGACATGCTCAATCCCGGTTTCCAATCGTCGCGACAGTCGCCTGCTTCCTTCTTGCATTCCGCAGAAGCGGGTGTATTTTCCCGGCAAGTCGCAGCCATTATGAAAGGGAACAAATCATGAAGTTGCCGTCTCGTGGTTCTTCCGCACTCCTCCTGTTGCTCTCCATCGCCGTGCTCGGCACTGTGGTCAGCACACAAGCCCAGCAAAACGCCAAGCGCCGGCCTGGCACGGTGCTCTATCAGTTGAAAGACGGTGCGACCGCCGCCGACAAGGCTGCGGTGGACAAGATTCTTGCGAATCACGGTCTGCGGCTCGACAAGCAGTTGCGCGATGGCCGCAGTCAGCGCGTCAAGACGCCCGCGGCGAACGTCACCGAGGAAACGATGGCGCAGCGCCTGCAGGCGAGCGGTGCCGTGGCGTGGGCGGAACCGGATTACGTGGCGCAGGCGCTCGCGACCACGCCCAACGATCCGAACTTCTCGCAGCAGTGGTGGCTCACCGATATCCATGCGCCCGCGGCGTGGGACATCACCACCGGCAACTCCAACATCATCGTCGCCGTCTGCGACACCGGCGTGCAGTCCACGCATCCCGATCTCGCGGCGCACCTGATCCTGCCCGGCTACAACACCTATCTGAACAACAACAATTCCGAAGACACCGTCGGCCACGGCACGATGGTCGCCGGCTGCATCGGCGCCATCGGCAACAACGGCGTCGGCGTCGCGGGCATGGCGTGGAATGTTCGCATTCTTCCTATTCGCATCACCTACGCGGACGGCGTCGGCTCCGCGTATGTCAGCGACATGGCGGAAGGTTTGACCTACGCGGCCGATCACGGCGCGAAGGTCATCAATTGCAGCTTCAGCGGTTTCAACGCAAGCGCGATCGAAGCCGCCGCCAAGTATGCGCGCAGCAAGGGCGCGCTCGTCTGCTTCGCCGCCGGCAACAGCGGCATTGACATGACGAACGGTTATCCCGACACGACCAACATTGTCGTCGTCGGCGCGACGAGTTCCAGCGAGACGCTCACCTCGTGGTCGAACTACGGCAAGCCGATTGACGTGGTCGCGCCCGGCCTCAATATCATGACGACGACGATGGGCAGCAGCTATGCGACGGTCAGCGGCACTTCGTTCTCCTCGCCGATCGTCGCGGGTCTCGCGGCGCTCGTCTATTCGGTCAACCCGAATTTCACGCCCGACGATGTCGAGCAGATCATCAAGTCCACCGCCAAGGATCTGGGCGCGGCCGGCAAGGACAACACCTACGGTTACGGCTTGGTGCAAGCCGACCTCGCGGTTGCGCTCGCGGGCTTCGGCGTGCTCGCGCCGAGCGCGCTGACCGCGACGGTCAGCAACACGAACAACGTCGTGTTGCATTGGACCGACAACTCAAACAACGAAATCGGTTTCACGATCGAGCGCGCGACTGTTTCCAACGGCGTCACCGGCGCCTTCGCCGCCATCGCCACCGTGGGCGCGAACGTGGTCACCTACACGGACGCGGCTCTCGCGGTCGGCACCTACGCCTATCGCGTGCAGGCTTTCAGCGCCGACACGACTTCGGCTTATTCCAGCACCGTCACGGCTACGATCAAGCAGCTCGCGCCCGCGCCGACGCCGCAGCCGAAGCCTACTCCGAAGCCCACACCGCCGCCTCCGCCGCCGCCGAAACGCACGCCGCCCCCGCCGCCGTGGTTCTGGCGCTTCATCCACAATTTCTGGTCCTGGTAAATTCCAGCCCCGTCGCGGGCGCAACGGAGTGGCGTCACACGTGATGCCACTCCGTTTTGTTTTGGACGTGCGCGAGGGCGGTTGCGTCAGTGCGCGGCGTAAGCTTTGCCGGTCGGCGTCAATTCGCCGCTGTCATCGAACAGCGCCGAGGTGCCGGCGCGCGGATCGTGCCACGCGTAGCGGTGCACGTAGGAGGTGCGATCCATCCAGCGGGTGCTCTCGGAAATAAATTCGGCTACCTGCGCGTGGGCATATTTGTGTGGCTCCTGCTTCGAGTGCGCGGCAGTTTGCGGCGCAAATTCGGTGACCCAGATCGGCTTGCCGAGGGCGGCGTGAATTTCCTCGAGATCCTTGATGAGATGTTTCGCGTTGCAGCCTTTGTACCAGTGCACGGTGACGAAATCGAATTTCGGTTTGCCCTTCATGAACGCGGGGAACCAGTCGCCGGTGAGCAGATGGCCGGCCATCGCTGGACCACCGACGAACTTCGCCTTGGCCGCGACGCTATGCCACGTGGCGAGCGCTTCCTTCACCGGGATATCCGCCTGCTTGGCGTTGTCCGGTTCGTTGTAGCCGAGCACGAAGTCGCCGGAGATTTTGCTCGTCAGCTTTTTCGGCGAATAAATCATCGGCACGAACTGGACCTCGGTGCGCAGTTCCGATTGCGCGCCCCAGTTGTAGTACCACGCCACGTTCAGCGCCTTGAGCTGTGGCAGGCCCATGTCGTGACGCTCGGCCAGCCCGATGCCTTTTTTCGACGCGGGCTGGGGCATGACTTTTTCCGCCTTCGCGGCGCTGGCGGGCGTGTCGGCGCCGTGCGCCGCGAGCGCGCAGACAACCGTCGCGATCAACATCAACCACGCGTTTCGCTTCATGTTGCGCTCCCTTTTCCAAGGCTTGGAAACTGCACAGGCCGGTTTTTCCAACCATTGGAAAAACCGCGGGCCGATTCTTCCAAGGATTGGAAAAAACACCAGTTCCGATTTCCAATGCTTGGAAACTGTCTGTTCTGACGGACTTTTTCCTCTGTGCGCGCGACGCGTGGCGGAGTTTTTCGCCCGCCCGGGCGATGCGTTCCGGCGGTCGCAAAAAAATAAATAAAAAGATGTTGTCGGCGGGGCGGCACTACTGTAAAAGCGCGCCCGACAATTTAGACATCGAACCGGAGACGAAGGAAAACCATGAATGTACCGACAGAGTTGCGCTATACGAAGACCCATGAATGGGTTCGGCTCGACAAGAATGGTGTGGCCACGATTGGCATCACGGATTTCGCGCAGGAACAGCTGGGCGACCTGACGTACGTGGAACTGCCGGGCGTCGGTGACAACGTCGAGGCGCAGAGCGAAGTCGCCGTCGTCGAGTCCGTCAAGGCTGCCGCCGATATTTATGCGCCGGTCGCCGGTACGATCGCCGAAGTCAACAAGAAGCTGGAAGAACAGCCCGAACTCATCAACTCCGATCCCTTTGGCGACGGCTGGATTTATAAGCTGCGCCCCGATGATCCCTCCGAGATTGACATGCTCCTCGACGCCGATGGCTACGAGGACATGATCCCCGAAGTCGAGGAGTGAGCGGCCGCGCGCCGCGCACACCCATGAAAGCCTGGGCCGTCTTCTGCGACGCCCCTCTGCCCTATGCCGCCGGCGTGGCCTTGCAGGAACGCCTGCATGCTGCGCGGCTGGCGGACGCGATTCCCGACACCGTTTTGTTTCTGGAACACACACCCGTCGTCACGCTCGGCCAGCGCGGCCGCGACGATGGGGTGCGCGTGCCGCCGGAGCAGTTGCGCGCGCAAGGCGTTGATCTCGCCCACGCCAGTCGCGGCGGCAACGTCACCTTCCACGGTCCCGGCCAGTGCGTTCTCTATCCCATCCTGCGTCTCGGCGCGCACGAAGCCGACGCGCACGGCTATCTGTTCAACCTCGAAGAAGTCGCGCTGCGCACTGCTGCGGATTTCGGCGTGCAGGCTTTCCGGCGCGAGGGCAAAAACGGTGCGTGGACCGAGGATGGGAAAATCGCCGCGATCGGCTTTCGCCTCAAACGCTGGGTCACGCTCCACGGCATGAGCTTCAACGTCAACGTGGATCTCGCCGGCTTCGACCTGATCGTTCCCTGCGGACTCGCGGGCGAGCGCGTCAGCTCGCTTGCGCGACTGCTCGGTGAAAAAGGTCCCGGCGTCGCGCAGGTCCGCGACCGCCTCGCACATAATTTCTCCGGGGTCTTCGGTCGCGAACTGGAAATTTTCCGCGCTGGCGCGCCGTTGCCGGCCGCGCTTGCTGCGCTGCTTGCCGGGCGCGACAAGTCGTGAAGCACTTTTGTTTTCCGGAAGTCGTGCGCCGGCTTGACATGGTGTGCGCTACGGCTATCATGCGCCCCGCTTTTCGCCAACGTAGCTCAGCTGGCAGAGCATCGCATTCGTAATGCGAATGTCGTCGGTTCGAATCCGACCGTTGGCTCCAGCCTTTTCCCCTCAAACAGGCTTAACCGCCTGTAGTACGGCGGCTTTCGCGCTATCCCCTTTTCCGGTGACTGCGCTTTCCTGCTTTTGCAAAACCTCTCAAACGAGAGTTAGAAAGGGTGCCATAAAAGTGCCAAGGTCCTTGCCGGGTAGCAAGCGGAGGGTGCATCTCGGCGATGGTAGAGGCCGGCTTGCGCGCACGTGGACTCACCAAACCATCCTGTTTGCAACCGCAACTCTCACCGGTAAATTTCGCTGCGATGGCCGAGCTTCACGACCAGCACGACCAACTCGCGGTCGAGGATGGAATAGATGATGCGCCAGTCGCCCACGCGGACGCGCCAGTGATCTTCTGCGCCAGCCATTTTCACCACGCCGGGCGGGCGGGGGTTGTCGGCGAGGGAGCAAATTTTGATGTCGAGCCGCCGCTGAATATCCCGGTCAAGTGCGGCCATTTGCCGTTGGGCGGCGGGCAATATGGCAATTCGGTAGGTCACTTTTCCAATCCGAGGTTGCGGCGGAATTCGTCATAGGGCATAGCGCTTTTCGGGTTGCGCTTGTAGGCCGCCAGCGCCTTGCGCGCGTCGCGCAGGTCTGCCGCGTCCTCGATGCGTTGCAAGGTTTCAAGATCGTCCGCCGAAACCAGCCCGGCGACGGGCTTGCCCCGGCGCTGAATCATAATGCGCTCGCCGCCGTAGCAAACGCGGTTGAGCGCGTCCGCCAGCCCGCCCCGCGCCTGCACAAAAGTCATGGTTGTCATGGTCATGTTCCTTCTGGCCGTAATGTACATGATGACCGTTCTGTCCTCAAGTGTGGTTTCCGCGCTGTTCCAAAGGTTGGAAACCGGAACCAGTTTTTTTTCAAGCATTGGAAAACACTGACGGGTTCGATCTTGGTTCCTCGGCTGTGGTGCGGTAGGTTGCTCGCGGCTAAACGGAAGAGCAGAAAGGACGGCTGCCCCTCGCTCGTCATGCGGGCTTGGTTATGAGGACTTGTCCACCCTCCCGTTCAGTCCTACACGCCGGGGGACTCACCAAACCATTTCGATTTCCTGCGCGGGATAGTGGATGGCGCAGGTGTCGAAGTGGCGGAGAAATTCACGGTAGCCGAGCAGAATCGGTGGATTGTGCTCGACGCAGTTGATGGGCACATTCTTGGATTGCCAGACCGTTCTGGCTCCGTCCGGCGAGAGCAGCTCGATGCGGAAGGTGTGCAGAAAGGTTGGCAATCTCTTTTGCTCGATGCCACTGGTGACGCTGGATTTTACACCGTCGCCTTTGAGGTTGAGGCCCAGCTGGGTCGCCAGCGCGCCGGGGAAAAGACAAGTGGTAGCGCCGGTGTCGAGCAAGCCATACGTGGGCCACGCCGCGCCGTTGTGCGGGTTGACGATGCGGATGGGAAGCATGATGCGCCCGGTAGGTTCGCGGATTTTGCCGGGCAGAAAGTCAACGAAGGCGTAACGGCGGCGCGGCATGGTCAATAAATCGTGTTCTGGTCGGACTTCGGCACGAACACGACAACCGGATCGGCGACGCCAGCCCGTCGAGCCTTGGCGACGACCGTTTCGATCTTGTGACCATGCGCCACGACGCGGCGATCCGAGAAGGAACGCAACGCGACAATCGGCGAATTTTTGGTGGGCAGACGAATCGTCATGGCGGGACTATGCGCGCGGCTGGTGGGGGGTGTCAAGCGTGTGCGGGCGCGGTTTCCGCGGCCTCCATAGCTTTCAGCACCGCGCGCAAATCCGCGAGCGCGGCGGCGCGGGCCTTGCTCCAGGGTTTCACCATCTCAATCGCGGCCCACGGGGCGACCGCCAGCTTGACGGTTGTGGCGAGTGTCTCGCAGAGCAGCGCCAGTTGTTCCATCCCCACTTCGGCCGCTTGAAGCGGCTTCGCGTTCAGCCCACTTCCACCGTCAGCTCGTCGCCTGCGGCGAGGTGCAGTTCTTGCGCGAAGGTGAGGCGTAGGCGTCCGGCGAAGCTGCTCGCCCTCGCTGCGACGGCACGGCCGGCCACGTTGAGCTTGAGTGGCGCGCCGTGGAGTTGTGGCGGCACGGCGAGCGTCAAGGCGGTGAGGCGCAACTGACCCCACTTCAGAGAAACTTGCGACTTGAAACCTGTAACCTGCGACTGCTGTGCATAGGTGCCCCAACCGGCGGCGGTGGTGAACGGCGCGCGGAAATTTTCCGGCGTGATGCGCGGCGCAAAACCGAGTTGGCCTTTCGGTCCGTGATACTCGAAGCCGCAGGCGGCGAGGAAGACACCGTAGCTCGCCATCGAGCGCGCGTAGTGATCGCCGCACTCGATCTCGTTCCACGGATTGCGGCGCGAGGCGTGATAGCGGTCGTGCAGCGCGCGCGTGACCGCAAAGCCTTCGAGCAGCATGTTCTCCCACACCATGTGCCCGGCCACCTGATATTCAAAGCCGTTCATGCATTCGTTGAAGTAGCCCGCGGCCCACTCCGCCTTGTTCTTGCCGCGCGCCTGCGCATAGTCCCAGTCGTTGCGCGGGAAACTGCACATGAGCAACCCGGCCTCGCCGGCCATCGCGTACCAGCGGCCGGATTTGTAGTGCTCGCGATAAGGGCCGACGTCGGGCGAGAAATTATATTTCCACAGAGACTGCAACGCGGTTTTGGTTTCCTTCTCCGGCAGCACGCGCGGCAGGCCGACCTGCCACGCCCAGCTCTGGCCCATCACCTGGTCAATCTCGCAGCCCGTACCGGAGTTGATCGCGTCGAGGTGTTGCTGATCCACCTTATTGATGAAGTATTCGCCGTCGAAAAGTTCGGCGACGATTTTTTTCTGTCCGCGCGCGAGGATCGTGCGGCACTTTTCTGCGTACGCGGCGTCACCGAGTTCATCGGCCATTGTCGCGGCGGCTTGCAACGCGGCGAGGTAGAGCCCGCTCAACCACGCGACGGGACCGAACCAGTCGGTGTCGAGCGTGTTGTGCTGGTTGCTCTCGATGATGCCGTCGCCGTCGGCGTCTTTCGCGATCAGCCAGTCGGTCGCGCGTTTGACGCCGGGCCAGACGCGTTTGAGGAACGCGTCGTCGCCGCTCATCTGGTGCTCGCGCAGCGTGCGCAGGATCGAACCGGCCTGCGCGTCAATCGCCGGGATGTTGTTGTTCTCGCCGCGGAAATGAATCGCGCCATCGGGTTGCAATGCGAGACCGAAGTCCGTCTGCTCGCGCAGGATGCGCTCCAGTTCTGGGAACTGCCGCGCCATCGCGTGGGCGTAGTGCCAGACGTGCGCGCAAGTCCCCGCGCAGCAGCCGACGCCTTCCCACGCCCAGAAGCGGCCCGAGTCAAAACGGAAGCACGTCGAGGTGGCGAGGATCGAAGTGTTGAACTGCGTGCGGTCGAGGAACCAGTAGGGCAGGGTGGAGTCGTACCACACGTCGTGCCACAGTCGCGTCTGCGCGGCGAGCGGCTCGAAATGTTCGGCCACATATTTCGCTACCGCGGCTGCGTCGGCAAATTTTGTCGCGTAGAAGCGCCCGCCTTCGCGTGCGCCCTTGATGACGAGATTCGGGAAATGCCACGCGAGCACGAACGTCACGACGGCCGACTGGCCCGCGGCGAGCGTCAGCTTGCGTCCGAGTTCGCCGATGAGTTTTTCGCTGACGGGTTTCGTTGCCTCGCCGCTGGATACTTCCGCCGGCGCACCGAGCAGCGCGAGGCCGAGCGTGCCGAGGTCGTTCAGTTTCTCGAACGCGACCGGCGTGCCTGCCTGATCGCAGAACGAAATTTTCCCGACGCCGATATTGCCCCACGGTCCTTTTTGATCGTCCACAATTTCGATGTGCGCTTCCTTGCCGGCGAATTTGCGAACATCGAAGTGCGTCAACTCCATCTTGTTGTTGGCCTGGCCGGTCACCGACTGCACCACCTTGCCGCCGACGAGCAGGTTCACGCAGGTTTTGCCTTTGTGATTGCCGCCGCCGACCCAGAGCTCGATGTAGTCGCGCTCGATCTTGAACGTGCTGCTGATGAGTTTGCCGAGCGCGCCATCGCGGCCACCGACGCTGTTGCCCGGCGCGCAGGCGTGCGAGTTCGCCACGCGCTCGGTATCGCCGCCGACATCGCCCTGATAGCTGGGAATCGCCGACTTCTTGATCGGCCCGCTGCCGAACGCGGTGCCCTCGACCTGCCAGCCTGTGTAGGTGTCCTTGTTCCAATCCTCGAACACCACGTCCGGGCGCTTCGGCGCGACGGGCGCGTTGGATTTCTCCGCCGAGCACTCGAGGAACGTGTAGCCGCTGCCTGCGACGATGCGATTGCGCCGCGTGCCGGCTGCGTTGCGATGATACAGCAGCACCGCGTTCTCCAGCGTGCCGACTAGCGCGGCCTCGATGGGTGCGCCGGAATTATTTTTCACCGTGAACTGCATCACCGTCGCCGGCAGACTGGAATCGTCGGTGTTCAGCGGAATGAACGGCGAGAACGCTTCGAGCTTCACCGCGAGCGGTACGGCGGCGTCGCGATATTCGACGCGCCCGATCGGATACTCGCCGCGGAAACTGACATCGCTGAAGCCGGAGCGGTCGAGCGCGAAAGATTTTTCGCCGATGCGCAGCGCAAAATTTTGTTCCAGCGGAAAATCAGGATCGGGCGGTTTCGCGTAGTGACCCGCACCGGTGCTTTGGTGCTGGTTGAAAAGATCCCAGTGCCACAGCTTGCCATCGCCGCCGAGATA
>TBL_comb47_HYPODRAFT_10008166_pt1 | contig 10780 bp, 12 predicted proteins | sample TroBogypolimnion_40_FD_10682 | JGI IMG/M metagenome (IMG submission 10682) | reverse complement strand
AACGTGCCGAAGGGCACTTTGGCATGGTGATGACCTGTGCCAGTCATGTCCAGCGAACCGGCCGGGGTTTTCCGGGCCAGTTGGGTTGCTGGAGCGATGATCACCTCCCTGGATTAACCCGGCTTGCTTCGGCAATCAAAGCCCAAGGAAGTGTGGCACTCCTTCAACTTCACCATGCCGGCCGCCGAGCTCCAGAGGAACTCACCGGTCAGTCTCCTGTCGCCCCGGGGCCTGATCCCGACACCGAAGCTCGAGCGTTAACAACTGAAGAGGTAAAGGAAGTCATTGAGGCCTTTGTTGTAGCCGCCGAACGCTGCGATCAGGCCGGCTTTGAAGGCGTCGAGCTTCATGGGGCGCATGACTACTTACTCTGTGAGTTTCTCAATGCTGATCTGAATAATCGAACAGACGAATACGGCGGCAACCAAGAGAACCGCTACCGGATTTTCGCCGAGATCATCGAAGGGGTTCGTGGGCGCTGTAGCGAGAATTTCATGCTTGGCGTCCGGCTCTCCCCGGAACACTTTGGCCTCGTCACCGCTGATGTCATCGATGTGTTTAATCGTCTGGTCGCCACCAACACCATTGACTTTATCGACCTGTCGATGTGGGACACCTTCAAAGAAGCCGCCGAAGAAGAACTCAGCGGCCAGACTCTTCTGTCGCTCTTCACCGGACTCGACCGGGGTGCCACCCGCCTCATCGTTGCTGGCCACCTCTATGACGGTGCCGACGTGCAGCGCGCGCTCGACCTTGGAGCGGACGTGGTGGCCTTAGGAAAAGCAGCCATTGCCAATCACAACTTCCCCGAGCTGATGCGTGATGACCCAGGGGTCGCCATGCGTGAACTCCCGATTCCTCGCTCCGTCCTTGCCGACGAGGGCTTAAGTCCAACCTTCATTGACTACATGGCAGGTTGGCAGGGGTTCGTGACTGAGGAAGAGTCCGCTTAGGACTTGAGCTCAATAATGATTTCGAAGTATTCCTTCTCGCCAATATTACGAGCGCGCTCCACGCCACCTCGTTTGATAGGAAAGACCTGGCCGGGAATAACATCTGCTTCGACGTACTCATTGTATTCCCCCTCGCTGTCAGGTTCAGGAACCGCAGCGACTCGGTCTCCACTGATCTGCACCAAGAGATAGTCAAGATCGTGGCGGTGATACCCACCGGTTTCCCCCGGCGCCAAGCGATAGTCCCAAATGCGAACTCGATCATCTTCGAAAAGGATCGAGTCCCCGATGTCAATAAATTCTCTCTCTTCCATTCTTCCCCCTTATGTTGTTAATTCAGATCCATTGAGACAAAACGTCACGACGTGGTCAAGGTCTTTTGGTGTGGGCTTGGTCTTTTGAATAAGGTGACCCCGCAACACAGCGAAGGTCAGTCGGTAGATGGCTTCCGCATTTTTCTGTGCATCAGCCTTTGCTCGTGAGCCTTGTTGCAGCGGCTCCACCAGAAGCGAAATCAGCAAATCGACAGATTGGCGTTGTTCTTCAGGAAACAGTTCTGCCAAACGATCTTCATGAATAGCAAACGGCCGGGTTCGCGCCGCTGCTTTCGATGAGGATGCTTGCGTCAAAACCCCTTCGATCCAGGCCCGCACCTTTTTCTCGGGTGGTTGGACTTTATTCATTCGTTGTTCGAGGTAGTCAACGAGTCGGCGGCGGCCGTCGTCGAAGAGCACCAACATCAGTTCATCTTTTGAATTGAAGAAGCGGTAGAAGCCCTGGGTCGAAAGGCCACAGCTGCGCAGAATGTCTCGCAAGCTCGGCTCAAGGTTGTCCGTCTGCTCGATGTAGTCGTAGGTCGCTTCGACGATGCGCCGCATCTCCACTTCATATTCCAGCTGCCGTTCATTGGCCGAACGGTCAACTGCCCGCTTCGCCAAGTTCTCTGACATTGTGGTCATTGCTCACCTCACTCGACTAATCGCAACCCTGCAATACGCCGTTCTCTCAGTATAAGATCAGTGTTCTGTAGTCGCAACAGCTTAGGGGGGAACCGTGGCGGGACTTGATGATCTAAGCATTGGACAGATCTTCTCCAATGCCGCCCAAGCCGTTCCGCATCGCATGGCCGTGGCCGTGGCGTCGGCGTCACTCACCTTCGGCCAACTCGATGCCAAGGCAAATCAATATGCTCGAGCGCTGAGCGCACAGGGAATCACCCGTGGTACACGCGTCGTTTTGTGGTCAGCCACCACTCTTGATGCGGTGCCACTCTTCGCTGCGACCAGCAAGATTGGTGCGTTGTTTATCCCGGTGAATGGCCTCCTCAGTCCAGAAGAAGCACTGCCAATCATTCATGACACCAAGGCCACCCTGATTGTTACCGATGTGGAGCGTGCCTTCCCCGATGCTGCGCCAGCCCACACGACCCTCAGCGCACTCAACGAATCCTGCGCCAGTGAAAGCACCGACGTATTTGTCAACCCTGACGTCGTCAGCAGTGATCCCCATGTTGCCTTTTTCACGAGTGGAAGCACGGGTCGACCAAAAGGAGCGGTGCTCTCTCACGGGACAAACTTTCTGCGCACCAGCGCCGGTGCGCTGTTGGAGCCACGCGGACCGATGGTGTGTCCCTTCCCGCTTTTTCATATGGCGGCCTGGACCATCAGCCTTCAACAATGGCAAGGGCGAGACGCCGTTATCTTCCCGGCCTCATCATCCGCCGAAGATATCTATGACGCGGTGACTCGGACGCAAGCCACACGGATTAACTGCATCCCTGCAATTTGGCGCCGGCTCATTGACCACATTGCCAACAATGATCTCGATCCGCTGAGTTCAATCCGTTTGGCTGATACCGGCACATCGGCGACGCCATTGGAACTCCTCGAAGCAATCGAACGGACGGTGCCCAACGCACACTTGCGGGTGTTCTACGGATCAACGGAAGCCGGCAGTGTGGCGTTTCTCGATCACGACGCCATGCGCTCAAAACCAGGAAGTTGTGGACCCCCTGCGCCGACGATCTCATTCCGCCTCGTCAATGGAGAACTCTGGACGAAGAGTCCGACGCTGTTTGATGAATACCTCTCTAACGAAGAAGCAACCAAGGCCGCTCTGGTCGACGGTTGGTATCGAACGGGAGACCTTGCCGAACTCGATAGCGATGGGTATCTCTCGATCGTCGGTCGAGCCGGAGATCTGATCCGCACCGGTGGCGAGTCGGTGATCCCCGGTGAAGTTGAAGAAGTGCTCAGCGCGCTGCCAGCGGTTGCCGAGATCGCCGTCGTGGGGTTGCCTGATCCAAGCTGGGGTGAAGTGATCTGTGCGGTGGTGGTCTGCAAGTCCGGTGAGGAGCCACCGACCCTGGAGGAGCTTCGAGCATTTTGCGAGGAGCGATTGGCCTCGTTTAAACACCCCCGAGCCCTTCGGATTCTCGATGCCCTGCCCCGGACGGCCTCGACGGGCCAGATTCAACGACGGCTCCTGGTCGAACGGTTGAGCAACTAATGGATCAGTTGCAAAACACTGTTCTTTATTTGTAAGATCACTGTTTTATGGAACGCGCACTCATTATGTCCGGCATCGGAGGCCAAGGGATCCAGCTCGCCTCGTCGGTCTTGGCCCGGGCGTCCGTCGATGAAGGACGTCAAGTGCAAGTCTTTGGGAGCTACGAAGGCATGATGCGCGGTGGGGCCACTGAATCCACCATGGTTGTCGCAGACGAATCCTTAGAGTCTCCCCCGACTATCGGCGAGGCGTGGTCCGCAATCTTTATGCACCATGAGCATGTAGGACACGCAGCAGGAACCTTGCGAAGCGGAAGTTTGGCGTTTGTGAATACCACCGTGGTCGATAACAGCCTCCACTTTGATGTTGGTATCACCATTGTTGAAGTCCCCGCTTCGGAATTGGCAGTGAACGTGGGCCACATTATGGCGGCTTCCATGGTCATGATTGGTGCGTACATCGCCGTTACCGGTCTCGTCAGCCTTGAGAGCGCTCTAAAGGCCTCTGCCATGATGCTGCCTGCCTATCGAGCCCAACATCGTGCATTAAATGAAGCTGCGTTAACCACAGGGTTCAACGCAGTCCCTGGTATCTCGGTGCCCGCTTGGACCGCTTCGGGGCTTGGCGCATGAGCGACAAAGAAACGGTCACGACCAGAGGAACTCTCGTCATCGATGTCGATGCCTGTAAAGGGTGCAATCTCTGCATCGATGCCTGTCCTCCTGGCGTCCTCGTCATGACCGATATCGAAGTCAACTCCCGGGGCTACCGCTATCCCCAACTCTTGGCCGGTTGCACAGGTTGCAAAGCCTGTTCTCAGATCTGTCCTGACTTTGTCTTTCAGGTCTACAAATACGACACGCCACAGGAGCACCGTTCATGACGCTACGAATGGCCCCACAAGCGAAAGACCCGCAACTCCTGCAAGGAAGCGAAGCCATTGCTGATGCCATGATCGCTGCGGGCTGTCGCTTCTTTTCGGGTTACCCCATGACCCCTTTCACAGAAGTGCTTGAAGTCATGGCACGCAAGCTCCCCGAGGTGGGTGGCGTCTGCATGAACGCAGAAAGCGAACTCGAAGCGATCGGCATGGCCTGGGGTGCCGCGGCGACCGGGACACCATCGGCCACGGGATCAACCGGCCAAGGGCTTTCACTGATGCAAGAGTCGCTTTCAGAAATCACCTTGGCGAGGCTGCCGTTGGTGGTGCTGAACATGGGTCGTGCTCAGGGCGATTACTACCAAGCCACTCGAGGAGGCGGACATGGCGATTACCGTCACTTAGTCCTGAGCCCTGCTGATGCGGCCGAAGCTATCGACTTAATTGGTTTGGCCTTTGACCTGACCGAACGCTGGAGAAATCCGGTCGTCGTGCTCGGTGACTACTACTTAGCCCACACCGCACGTTCGGTCACCATTCCCGCCATGAAAACCCGGGAGACCCCCGAATGGGCGCTCGATGGATCCTCGGGGGGCACGCGCCACGCCAAGCTGATCTCACCGCTCGGGACGGCCAAGCAGCGCGACGACGTTGGCTACGACATCGCTGTGCACTACGCCGACTGCGTGGCGGCCACCAACGAGATGATCGCCAACGTCGAACCACTTGCTGAAGTTGAGTCCACCGACGATGCAGAGATTATCGTGGTGGCCTTCGGAACCCCGGGGGCCTATGTTCGTGCTGCCGTCCGCCAATTGCGCAGCGACGGCGTTGCTGTGGGCTTTATCCGGCCCATCACTCTCTTCCCTTTCCCGAGCGACCTCGTCGCTCGGGCCACTCAGGGAGTTAAATCTGTGGCGGTCTATGAAAATAATCAAGGCCAGATGCTTGACGATGTGCGCTTGGCCGTTCTTGGCAATGCACCGGTTCACTTTATTGGTGGGCTGAGCTTGGACTCTTCGGGATTCGGTATTGCGCCAGATCTTGAGGTCTCGGTCTTAGTGGATCGAATCAGGGAGGTGGCCGCCCAATGAGTACCTCCTTACCGACCAACAATCCTCCCGATGAGCCATCACGCCTTGTTGATGACTTTGTCCCGACCTTGATCGATGTCGGCGCACACCACCTTTGTCCAGGATGTGGCGAACCGATTGCCATGCGTTGTGTCATGGAAGCCATCGATGAACGTGAGCTCACCGCACGGTCCGTCGCGGTGTTTGGCATCGGTTGCTACACAGCATTTTCAAACAACCTCGATATCGAAGTTCTCCAAGCCCTTCATGGGCGAGCACCTTCCTTAGCAACGGGCGTCAAGCGGGCCAAGCCGTCCACCATTGTGGTGACCATTCAAGGTGACGGTGACATGGTCAGTGAAGGTCTCCAAGAAGTCCTGCACGCTGCAGCTCGTGGCGAGAACATTACCTGCATCATGCTCAATAATGGGGTCTTCGGGGAGACTGGTGGCCACATGACCGCCACTACCGTTCTCGGCCAACGCACGAAGACCTCCCTGGAGGGCCGTGACGCTGCGTTGCACGGACGTCCCATCTTGTTGAGTTCACTCCTGGCACAAATCGATGGCACCGCATTTGTCGCTCGAGGGGCAGTCAACTCAGCCGGGAACGTGGCGCGCACAAAGAAGCTTCTTTTGCGTGCATTGACGGCTCAGGAGCAGAACGCAGGATTTTCATTTGTCGAGATTCTGACGATGTGTCCGACTGGTTGGTTCATCGAAACTGAAGAAGCGCCGGACTACCTCAATGACAAGCTCGCCGCCGTCCATGAACCCGGTGTCCTCAAAGACGTGTTGGGCCAATGAGCAAACCAACCATTGCCTTTCATGGCGGTCCCGTTGGTGGAATGTTGCTCAGCGTCTTAGAGCGAGCCCTTCCAGACTTTCAGATCGTCGAAGCGGGAACACCTGACGCCATCGCCCACGCCGAGATCTTGGCCACCCTTGGTGACAGTCGTGAAGCGCTCAGCGCTGCGCTCAGCGAGAACATCCGTTGGATTCACGTGATCGGTGCGGGGGTTGATGCCTTCCCCTTAGACATTTTGGACGACCAGATCATGACCTGCTCTCGGGGATCGTCAGCGCCCGCGATCGCAGAGTTTGCCTTGGCTGCGATGCTGGCCTTTGAAAAGCAGATCCCCGAGCGGTGGCTGGACGAACCACCAGAGCAGTGGAACTTGGCGCAACTCGGCGGCCTCGAAGGTAAAAGCATCGGCATTCTGGGCCTCGGTGCCATAGGTTCAGCCATCGCCCAGCGTGCGCTCGCTTTTGACATGAACATTCATGCGCTACGCCGTTCGGGAAGTCAACCATCACTTGATGGGGTTTCGATGGCGCCCGACGTGGAGTCGCTGTTGGCGGTGTCTGATCACGTCGTGATTGCAGCAGCAGCGACGCCGGCGACGTATCACCTCATCAATGATGAGACCTTGCGCTCGATCAAACCGGGCGCTCACCTCGTCAACGTGGCGAGAGGATCACTCGTCGATCAAGCAGCGCTGTTGCGCGCCTTGGACGACGGTCGAATAGCTCGCGCAAGTCTGGACGTCTGCGACCCAGAACCGCTCCCTGCTGGTGATCCCTTGTATACCCACGAGAAGGTTCGTCTCACACCACATATTTCATGGTCCTCGCCGACTACGATGCAGCGAACAATCGGCATGTTTCTTGAAAACGTTGAACGCTATAGAGACGGTGATGAATTGATTGGCGTCGTTGATGTCGCCGAAGGATATTGATCTGCCCAATTTGGGGTTTAGCGAGTGGCACCAATCATGGAAAGGAACTGAGGATAGTACTCAGCGGCGATCGCGCGTAATTCTTCTTCAGGGCGAGCCTCGAGTGGATAGGGCAGGACTAACACTTTGAGGTCACCATGGCCGAGATACGACGCCATGTTGTTGGCATGAGCCTCAAACTCTGACGTGACCGCGGCAACGGCAGGCTTTGCTCCTGCCTCCACGGCAACGGCATCAGCAACCGTCCATGACGTACATGATCCGCAGGTGCCAAGTCCTGAGACCGCACAATCAACGTCCGCGACCCACGCGTCAATCTCCTTGCGAGTCTGTTCGCCTTCTTCTCCCACGCGCTCTCCCGTTTGAAGGATCACCGGGACGGCCCCGTCGGCAACCAAGAACTGCGTCCACTCTTCGACAATCAACATCCACGATCGCCATGATCCTTCGTGACGCATCCCAACACGCAAGCCCGCCAAGGGCGCATCGATACGGAACGAAGGAGCAACTTCTTGAGGGGCGGGCGGAGCCGTCGGTCGTCGAATGGTAATTCGAGCAGGCTGTGGAGCCGTCATGGTCATCGCTCTACCCCCTTTTGTTGGTTTCGTCCTATCGTATCGGCAACTAGGTGAATTCTGCACAGATTCTGAAAAACTCGCCACTCCAGGCTTCATCCTCCGCCGCGACCATCAGAAGGGTACCGTGAAGGCGTGGAACGTTCACCTGCGATACCCCTAGAGGCGCCAAGTCTTTGGACACTCCTTGAAGCCAGGGTTGCGGCAACGCCTGATCGCATGATGGTGATCGACACCCAGAAGAAGCAACTGAGCTTCGAAGAGTTTTTGCTTCGTTGTGAACGAGTAGCTGCGGGGCTCCAGGATCTAGGCATCAGCGAGGGAACCCGCGTCGCCTGGCAACTGCCAACCACGATTGAGACGATGATCTTATCGATGGCACTCAGTCGCCTTGGTGCGCTACAGATCCCCATCATCCACATCTACCGTCAGCGAGAACTGCACTTCATTGTGACCGAGTCCAAAGCTGACTTTCTTCTGACTCGATCGACATGGCGAGGATTCGACTACAGCGAACTGGCGGCCGATGTCGCTCGCTCAATCGAACCATCGCCGCAGCTTCTCGTCGTTGACGACGTCTTTCCCGATGGCGATCCGAGTACCTTGGCCGACCACCCCTCCACCGTCGATGCAGCGACCGGCACTCCACTGGTGCGGTGGTTCTATTACACATCAGGCACAACCTCGGCACCCAAAGGAGTCCAGCACTCTGATCAGACCTTGATCGCTGGAGCCTTAGCGCTCGTTCACATCGTTGACGCCCAGCCCGATGATCTCGGATCCATTGCCTTTCCTTTCGCCCACATTGGTGGGCCTGACTATCTCGGCATGGTGCTGGCGAGCGGCATGGGTGTGGTGGTGGTTGAAGCGTTTGACCCCGCCGAAGCACTTCGACTCTATGAAGAACTCGGAGTCACTCTCGCTGGAGGAACCACCGTTTTTTACACGGCCCTCCTCCAAGAACACCGCCGCCATCCCGAGAATGAGTTTCTTCCCTCGCTCCGTGCACTCGTCGGTGGCGGTGCGCCAAAACCGTCACAGGTTTACTATGAGTGCCTCGAAGAGTTGGGCGTTCCCGTCCTTCATGGCTGGGCGATGACGGAGTGCCCCATGCTCTGTTGCGGTGCGGTCATCGACAGCGATGAACAACGAGCCCATAGTGAGGGTGCTCCTGTGCGCGGCGCCGACGTCAAGGTCGTTGACCCTGGCGCTGACGGCGTGGGTCGCCTCTACGTGCGAGGCACCATGTTGTTCCATGGTTACGTTGATCCAGCCCTCAATGAAGGGGTCTTTGATGACGGATGGTTCGACTCGGGGGATCTTGGGTATTTGCGTCCCGACGGCCATGTTGTGATTGCGGGCCGAGGGAAAGACGTGATCATCCGAAAAGGGGAGACGATGAGTGCCACAGAGATCGAAGATATTCTCTATCGCCACCCCAAGGTGGCCGATGTTGCCGTCATTGGGGTCGTGGATATTTCTCGTGGAGAGCGGGTCTGTGCAGTAGTGCAGCTCGTGGATGCCCATGACAATGTCACCCTCGAGGAACTCGGAGACTTTTGTCGAGCCGAAGGACTCATTAACCAAAAGGTTCCCGAGCAGATTGAAGTGCTCGCTCGTCTCCCTCGCAATGCCACGGGAAAGATTGCCAAGAACCAATTACGCCAGCAGTTCTCAGGAATGAATCAACAATCATGATCGCCAAGCGCCTGAACCAAGATGCTCGTGTCTTCGCCGCTGCAACCTTGGCCGAAGATGGTGCAACGCCGCTTGACGTCGCGATCGACGCAGCCACCGCCGGCGGTTTTGATGGCCTCTCGCTGTGGGCGTCAAGCTATCTCAACGAGCAGCGAAACGGCATCTCGGATCAGGAGATGCGTGATCGTCTTGACGCAGCGAATCTCTGCGTCGACCACGTCGAGGCGGTGATCGCATGGGCGGGGCCCGACGATCCAGGTGCTCCTTATGCTGAAGAGTCCTCGCGCCATGAGGTCTTTGCCGCCGCTCAGGCACTTCACGCTCCGGTTGTCTCGGTACTCCTTTTTGGAACGCGTTCGGCCAGCGAAGACGATGCCGCCGACGTCTTCGCCACCATTGCCCACGAGGCCTCGAGCTTCGGCTTGAGTGTTGCCCTCGAGTTTGCACTGGGCACCGTCATTCGTGACGTCGCCAGTGCGGGGCGGGTCACAAGTGGCCCCAACAACGGAGGCATTTTGTACGATACGTGGCTTGCGCATTATGGACCGTCGACCATCGAAGATTTGGCTGCGCTTCACGGAGATCAGATCTTGGCCATCCAGGTCAATGACGGAGCAGAAGAACGTCCCGATGACTACGGCGTTGCCACACGCCGTCGTCGCACGCCGTTAGGGGAAGGAGCGTTTCTCTTGCCCGACATGGTGCGCACGCTCAGGGCCATCGGCTGTGATGCTCCATTAACCGTTGAGGTCTTCAATGACGATCTGGTGAGGGAGCTCGGCCCCAAGGCCTTTGCTCAGCGATTAGCTGGCGGCTGGGAGAGCCTCTCTCGAAAGTATGTGTGAAATGCACATAAATGCTACGATTAAGTCGTTGCCACGAAGGAGAGAGCACGATGAGCAGCGAATTTTCTGCCGAACAAATCGAGATCAGCGCCGATCCCGAAGCCCTCTATGCCCTTTCACTCGATGAGCGCTTTGGGGATGGTGCACCACTCCTGCCGCCAACCGACGAGCGAGTCGCCGCGCTGTTAGATGCCACGACGCAAGATGCACGCACGGTCCTTGGCGTCTTACCTCCCAAAAAAGGGGTTCTCACGATTGAACTGGCGGCCATCAACGCAGCAATGGCCGGCGTCACTCCTCAAGCGTTTGGCCACGTGCTCGCGGCCCTCGAAGCAGTGATCGTCCCTGAGTTCAATGCCTTTGCCCTGACCACCACAACCTCGAGTGTCTTTCCGATGCTCATCGTCAACGGGCCACGTCGAGATGATCTCGGCATTGACTACCGGGCCGGATGTCTCGGTGGTGCAGCTGGTCGAGGCTCGATGACCATTGGTCGTGCGGTGTCGTTAT
>TBL_comb47_HYPODRAFT_10008165_pt1 | contig 10780 bp, 8 predicted proteins | sample TroBogypolimnion_40_FD_10682 | JGI IMG/M metagenome (IMG submission 10682) | reverse complement strand
AGATGTAGATTTGGACGAGAATGTAATTGATTTAGACGATACAGATATTATTAATATGGATAATATAGAAAAAATAAATAATATTAAATCTATTCATTTAGAAGAACCGATTAATTTGAATTACACAAGTCAAGATTTTAAAGATCTAGATTTAGATTCAGATGAACATTTAACGAATGAATTTAAATCTATTTCCATTTCAGATTTAGAAGATACTAACAAAAAAACAGACTATAAAAAAATGTCTTTAAATAAACTCAGAGAAGTGGTTGTTGAAAAAAGTATTGTAGTAGATGCATCTAAACTTAAAAAACATGATTTATTAAAATTGTTAGGAGAGTAATAATTTTTCGTATATAATTAATATATTATTAATATAATAATAATATAATATGAACAGTTCTTCAAAAACTTATTATACAGTTACACCTGAAAATTCTACGGGATCCATGTGGCAACCTGACTCAACTATTAACAATAAAATTCATGTTGAATCTGGAATTACGTCAAACTGGAAATACAGGCAGTATATTCAAAATAATGCAAATCATATTATGAAATATAATACAATGGAATATATTTATTCTTCTGGTAATAATCCATATGCTATCACAGATACGGATGGATCAAATAATACACCTTATAAATTTACATCCTTATATGATCCAAGTAGACCAAATAATGGATCTAACAATAGTGACTTAAAACAAGACTTTTTAAAGAAACAACAGATGAATGCGCGAATGATTGCTCCTTCTATATCTACTCAAAAAAGTTAACAATGTAACAATATAACAATATAACAATATATATTTATAAAACAATATAATAACTATTTAATAATTATTATATTATCATGCTATTTGAAACAAATATTAATTTTGAACCTGTTAGTTTAAAACGTCATAGACATAGATTACATGGAGGAACATATGATCCTTCAAAAAAAGAAAAAGAAGAGTTTATAAAGGCTATAGAAAATTTGCCAACAGGATTACCAACAGAAAAAATGACCAAGCCTATTAAATGTGTTTTACATTTTTATTGTAAAAGACCAAAAACTCATTATAAAAGTGGAAAATCATCTAACATATTAAAAGATACCGCACCAAAATATAATGTTAACAATAAAGATTTAGATAATATGGTTAAATTTGTATTAGATGCTTTAAATGATAAACTCTATACAGATGACTCTTTAATATTTGAAATTAATTGTAGTAAATTATATTCAGAAGGCGACGGATATATTTATGTTAAATTTATGGAAATAGATGATGCCGTATAGAAATAATATTTTAGAAACAATATTTATTAAATTAATATTATTAAATTAATTAATATTTAATAATATTAAATAATATTAATTAAATTTAATATATATTGTAATTCGTATTACTTAAAATTATAAGTTCTTATTAACTTATAATGGATAACGATATTATTGACATATCATTGGATTTTGAAAATTTAGATAATGGCAGCAGCTGGAATAACCAAAAGAAAACTAATTTTGGTGGAGGTATTGAACTTTTAATGAATGAAAAAAAAACTCAAAATTCTGGGCCTACTAGCGATATTGATATAGAAGATTTAAATAATTTAGAGGATGAATTAAATAATTTAGCAAATGAAACATCAAATTCAGGATCTGGATCAGGTCAAGGATCAATCTTCGGAACAAATTTTTTTAATGATGATGGTCCGTCTGTTAGATTTGACGATACTCCTTCTAAATCATCTTCTCCTAATTTAGAAAAAGATGGTAAAACATGGGATGGCTTTCAAAAATTCAATAATATTCCTGTTAATCCTGATCGGTCAGGAATGTCATCTCAGCCTAAGCTTTCAAAGGATGAATTATTACGAGAGAAATTCAAATTTTTAAGAAGATTAGAAGCTCTTGAGAAAAAAGGCGTGGAACTAACAAAGAAATACAACATGGATTCTGATTTAGCAGAAATGCAAGGCGAATATGAAATGATTATGGAAGAAAAAACTAAACAAAATTCCGTAAAATTTCAAGGCAACATGATGATGGCTGTCATTAATGGAATAGAATTTTTAAATAACAGATTTGATCCATTTGATGTCAAAATAGATGGATGGGGTGAACAAATTAATGAAAATATAAATGATTATGATGATGTTTTTGGCGAGCTATACGAAAAATACAAATCTAAGGCAACTTTAGCACCTGAACTCAAATTAATGTTTCAACTTGGCGGATCTGCTATGATGGTTCATATGACAAATACAATGTTTAAGAGTGCAATGCCTGGTATGGACGATATTATGAGACAAAACCCTGACCTTATGCGACAATTCCAAAGTGCAGCGGTTAATTCAATGGGCACAACAAATCCCGGATTTTCAGGATTTATGGGCGGATTAATGAATCCTGCCGGAGAACCATCTGTTCCTCAAGGCAGAGGACCGCCTGCCCCATTAAATACTCAAGGATATAATTCAGCCCCGCCTCCTGCAAATCGGGGTGGAAACAACGTCACAGGAAACAATGTACAAAGGTCTGAACAAAGGATGCCAGATGATGGCATAAGTATTAAAGAAAACTTTGGTTTAGAACCCCCTCAACCAAATCGGCAATCACAGCGACGCCCTGATATGAAAGGACCTAGCGATATTTCGGATATTTTGTCTGGATTAAAAACAAAAACTATTAATATTTCAGATCAATCAAGGCACAATATGAATACATATGAATCACAATCTCCTACAGCATCAGTATATGAAGATAACAATAGCAGCACTATAAGTATTAATGATTTAAAAGATCTTCAAAATGATGCAAATGTTCCCAAACGCACTCGGAGAAAGCCAAAATCTGATAAAAATACTGTTAGTTTAGATATTTAAATCTTCTGGATAATATATGACTGAAATAAATGGATCTAATTGTTGTATTTGTGGTACAGTTAAAAATTGTGGTAAATATCTAGAAAAAGTATTGGAAAATATAGAAACAATTGGGGCATTGTTTTCTAGTTTTAAAATTATTATCAGTTATGATGTATCTAGTGATAATTCTTTAGAAATACTTCAAATATATCAACAATTACATCCTTTACAAATGATTTTACATGTCAATACAGAACCTTTGCATGAATATCGTGTGTATAATATTGCTAAGGCACGTAATACATGCTTAGATATTATTAGACAACAATTTTCCACTTATAAATATTTTATTATGATAGATTGTGATGATGTTTGTTCAGAAATACGAGATATAGAACCATTAAAATACTACTTGGACAACAATCCTGATTTTTGTAATTGGAACTCTATTTCATTTAATAAGGATCCTTATTATGATTTATGGGCATTATCTAAATATCCTTATTCATTTAGTTGTATGCATTTTAAAGATTATAAGGATTGGGGAAAATATATAGAAACTGTAATTGCTAAAACGCCGCCAAGAACATTAATTCCATGTCTTTCAGCTTTTAATGGATTTGCTATCTATCAAACTAACAAATTTATAAACTGTTATTATGATCCTAGTCCAAGATTAGATTTATTACCACCACATTTGCTGAAAAAAACTGAAGAAGTTGCGGGACAAATATGGTTAAAAGGCAAAGCCAGTTTAATTGATTGTGAACACCGAAGTTTCCATTTGATGGCGATAAATAAAAATAATGCAAGAAATTATATTGCACCTGAAATAATATTCAATACAATTTAATACAAAACAAAATCAAAATCAAAATATATAATAAATATTTTAAAGTTATTATATATGAGAAGAAAAGTTATAGGAGAAGGAACATACGGATGTGTTCATAAACCAAGTCTTCATTGTTCAAATGAAGTAGATCTTGGTTCAGATTTTGACTACAAAAATTATGTTTCTAAAATTATGACAACTAAAGATGCTGAGACAGAACTTAAAGAATTTGTTGTTATAGGATCATATGATGTTACAAACGAATTTCATTTAGGACCGCCTATATCATGTCAACCTGAATTAAATGACAAAATTATTGATAAAGATATATCTAAATGTAAATATATCAAAAGTTTAAAAGTAAAAGCTAATCCAGATAATTATAAAATATTGCTCATGAAATTTGGCGGTCCGGATTTAAAAAACCTATGTAGTTCTGAACTTAAAAAATATTTATCTACTAAATCAAGAGCAAAAAATAAAACAGATAATTTTTGGCTAGAGGTGCATCATTTAATTAAAGGTCTCAGGTTTTTTAAAGATAATGGAATAGTTCATAATGATATTAAACCTCAAAATATTTTATTTGATGTAAAAACAGGTAAACTCACATTTATTGACTTCGGATTAATGCGTTCAAAAGCTGAAATCATGAAAACATCAAAAAAAAGTGATAACTTCTTGGGTATTTATCATTGGTCGTATCCTTTTGAATGTGGTCTGATGAATAAAGATAAATTTAATGCATATCATGGACTTAGTGCTATTAAAAAAAACACATATAAAACACAACTTTGTGAAATGATTATAAATGATAATAATCAAAATACATTTGATATGCCAATAGCTCATCCATATGCATTTAATATATTATTTACGTATATAAATCCGGATGGACTATCTCCTCCTGATATTACCAAATATGGATATATTGAACATTTTTTGAAAGGAATTGATAATTTAATGTCTCATAATAATTATGACACGGTTTTGACGAATATCGTCGACTCTATAGATATATATGGACTTGGTTTTACATTACAATATATTTTGAATTGTTTTTATAGACAAAACGCAATTAGTTTAGATTTTTTTATGCGATTATCTACTTTTTTTTATAAAATGTATGATTTTAATTTGGCATCAAGAGAAATAAATATAGATCATTTAATAAACGAATATGAAATCATATTATTGGAAACCGGGGTTTTAACAAGACTTAAAAAATCATTTAAAAATAATATTTTAACAAATAAAAAACCAAATATTAAAAAAACATATTCTGACTCTAGATCTAAATCTAGATCTAAATCTAGATCTAAATCTAGATCTAAAGGTCTGACAAAAGAACTAGAATTGTTTGCTAAATTAGACCCGGATACAGTTGATAAATCACAAATTAAATCATGTTCGTCAAACAAAGAACTTAATTTTGTAACTAACAGATGCGTTAAAAAACATACTCGCAATATCAAAATTAAACGCGTTTCTGCAAAAACAAGAAAACGAACATAATATTATTCTGTCTTTTCATCTTGTTATTCTGTCTTTTCATCTAGCGGATCATTTATTAAATATATATATTTTACAATAAAGTCAATAAAATTATATATAACAGTTGATCGTTTAAATTTTGTGCTTTTTGTAAAAGATTGCGTTTTAGAGGTTTTAAGATTTTCAGTATTTTCACTTATATTTATTGTACAATGTTTGTTCATGTATAATATTAGTATTCATGTATTTATACTAATATTATAAATAATTTACTTACAAAAGAATTAGCTGATATTATAAAAGATACTGATCCTAATCCGAGTGACCCTCTTGTTCCTGAAATCGTGCGATTATCTCTAATACATTTAAATATGCGTTTTAACAAGTTATATTGTTTATATTATTGTTTATATTATTGTTTATATTATTGTAATAAATATAATATAAAAAATTGAAAGTAATTAAATATTGTAGATTATAGTATTATAATATGAATACTTTATTTGAAAACATGTTTACTACTGCTGCCACTGCCACTGCGACTGCGACCACTATAAATGCAAGTAAAACATTTATATTTATTGATGGCAGCTATTTCAATTTTCATCGTTATCATTCACTGCTAACATGGTGGAAAAATGCATTTCCTGAAGACATAGAATGCTTAAAAGATCCATATCAAAATCCACAATTTCTTGAAAAATTTAAGAAAACCTTTATTAATAATATTCAAAATTTACAAAAAAATCTAAAAATTGACAAGCATGTTGATCCTATTATAATCGTCGGCAAAGATTGTAAACGTGAACATATTTGGCGCACAAAATTGTTTCCACAATACAAAGGAACACGAGGAAATAATGACGGTTTTATGGGCGGACCATTCTTTAAAATGGTTTACGAAGAAAAACTATTTTTAGAAGCAGGAGCTAGCAGCATCTTAAGACACCCTCATTTAGAAGCGGATGATTGCATTGCACTTTCTGTTAAGCATGTATTAGCAACATATCCCGCATCTACTGTATACATTATTACTAGCGATAAAGATTATTTGCAACTATCAGAACCACGTGTTCACTTGTATAATCTATCTTTCAAGAAACTAACAGACCAAAAATCCAGCACAAATAATCCATTGTGTGATCTATTCTGTAAAATAGTTACAGGCGATCCTAGCGATAATATTACATCAGTCTTTCCAAAGTGTGGTCCTAAAACGGCACTGAAATATTTCAATGACGAGCAACTATTTCAAGCAAAGCTACAATCTTCTCTGGATTTTCAGAAAAAATATGAATTAAATAGCACATTAATTGATTTCAATAATATTCCTGAGGAGCTTGTAAATGAGTTCATGAATAATCCTTTCAAAGAATAATGTATAATTTATAAAAAACTTAAAACTTGTTACATGTAAAGAAAAAAGCTTAGATATATTTTTTTATCTATATCTATATTCATATTTAAATGGATAATAATATAATACCAGACAATAGGCCAATTGATCAACATTTATTTATTTTAGATCCACTTTCAGTAATTATTAAACTAGCTATTCTCAGCAACAAATCAATAGGAACCAAAATATGCATTTCAAGAAACATTATTTATTTTCAAGAACCTGGATTATTTCAAGGAGTTTGCAGATATTTTATGAAAACTAACAAAACTGACTTACAATATTTATATAATCCTATTGAATTAGCATGTCAGTATTATTTGTCAAAAACATGTATTCAGCAAAATCCTAAATTAAAGGAATTATTTAAATGTGCTCAAAATGGCATTCTTAAATTGATTGAAACATATAAACAGTGCTCTATTATGCGTTTGTGTTTGAATTATTATTATTCACTTATTTCTAATCATTTGGACGAAACATGTATTGAACATTTATTTAGAAAAGATAACATGACNCCGTTATATGCAGTAGATTTAGTAACGTCTTTACATAAATTATGGACCCAAGATAGGATCCTAATTATATTGAATTTGACTACTTATTTGATTAGTAGTGATCGCGCGGATGCGGATGTTAAGTCAATGGAAACAATCATGGATAATATAGATTTAGAAACACAGACAGTTTTCATGACTATTTGATCTTGTTATTACACCTTGATATGTAATATGTAAAATTTATTTATATATTACACTACACTAAATTTTTATTTTTATTTTGTGTACTTATTTTTGTTTTTTGTTCTTGTTCTTGTTCTATTTTTTGGAGTTTTATACTTCTTTAAACTTTTGCCTCCTCTTTGTAACATATTGTTTCTATATCTTTCTTTATTATAGTCTCTTTCTTTATCTTTATTATAGTCTCTTTCTTTATCTTTATTATAGTCTCTTTCTTGTTTATTTTTTTCTCTTTCTTGTTTATTCTTTTCTCTTTCTTGTTCCTCTTTTATTTTTTCATTTGCGTCGTATTCCGCTTCATATGCATATGCTTCTTTTACTTCTAGTGGTCTATATTGATAACTAAATAATTCAGCTAATGATTTTCTAATTCTTTCAAATGACGATTGACATTTCATTGCATATTTTTTTACAGTGCTTATATCTGTCCCAGGATATAATTCTAAGTCTATTGTTATATAATAAGATAATTTAGACTTATTTTCTTTTGTAAAATTATATTGAGTATTGTAATTTATAAAATTTGAGTTATTAAATTGTGGATGTCTTAATGGTTGTTGCTGACCATATTGATTAAATTGTTGCTGTCCATATTGATTAAATGGTTGTTGTCCATATTGATTAAATTGTTGCTGACCATATTGATTAAATGGTTGTTCTTGACCATATTGATTAAATTGTTGTTCTTGACCATATTGATTAAATTGCTGTCGATTAGACGCATAATTTATGGCATCTAGACTTGGTCTGTTGGTGGCACCGCCTTTTGTATAATCTGTTATGTCAGATACAACAGTTCCATTAGATCCATCAGATGAAACAGATGAAACAGATGAAACACTATCGGATCTACGCCTTTGGTTTAATGCATCAATCAATGCATCAATTTGTGGTTTACATATGTTTTGATTAATTTCAGTAAATTTTTTCAGGGTTTCTAATACTTGATCTGACACTTCATCTGAATTTTCCAATTTTTTTAATTCTGTATTTAACTCAGATACAAGATTATATACGTCATTTTTTTTTTTTACAATAGAATCCTTTTGTAATTGTCTTAAACATGCGTTTAAATTTACATATGGGGTTATAAGAGCTTCATTCATGTTTGATAAATCACTAGTTGTTTTTATGCTAACATCTGATGCATCTGATGCAACTGATGCATCATCTGTTTTACTCCCATTCCTTAAATACGTCATAACATCTGTAAACTTGTCTATTACTTTTGCATCAGTTTCATATTTTTGTAAATATGCAAGTTGTAACGATTGACTAGGCATTAAATCTGTATTATTTGTTAATAAAACTATTAAAGTGTGTAGGTTTATTAAGTCTTTCGCATCTTCAGGTGAAACCTCTTCGTTTTCTACTATTTTTTCTACTAGGTTATATAAATTGTCCAATTCTTTTATATTTGTATCATGCTCATATGTATTATATTTCAATACTAATTTGGTTAGAATTTTAATTTTCACTGTAATTTCGTCTAGCATATTTTCAAATAATTTGTTTGTTTCTTCTGTATCTACAATATGTCTTGTATTTATAATTTCTAACAAACCTGAATATTGATCTCTAATATATTTAATATCTTTTAATAAAATATTTTTTTCTATTCTATTAAGACTTCTTGTATCTTGTTCATTTATATTATTAAATGTAATATCTACATCTTCTATATATTCTTTTAATGTTTTTAGTAGTCTTGTTGAATCATTATCTTTATTTAATTCATTAAAATCAATGCTAGTATTATTTTCAAAGGTTGGCAAATAATCAGGAGTTAATCCTTTATTTGATCCAGATCCTTTGTTGTCTGAATCATCATCTTTATTTTTTAATAAATTTGGACATTTTGTTTGGATAAATGTTAGTACATATAGTGGAATATTTGTTAAATTATATATAAATGGATCATAATCCGAATTTTTCATAACTTGATAATTATCAATTTGTATTTGTATTGTATTTGGCGGCTGTATATCGTATGGTGTTAGTGTAGTTTCTTTTTTTTCTTCTTCTTCTATTGTTATTCCTTCTAAATCCGTTGTTTTTGTTCCTTCTATTGTTGTTTTTAGTAAAAATACATATTCAGCATCAGGAATTTCATCACAATCTATATCTATATCTATATTATCTATATCTATTTCAGAACGTTGAACCATCGTGAAAATAATAATTTTTAAACTTAAAACCTTTTCAAGTATTTTTCTAGATTCAAAAATATCAAATTTAAATGGATCAAATTTAAATGGTTCATTATTTGTAATAGGTTCATTTTGTGTAATAGTATTATCTCTTAGTAATTGAAGTAATGCTTTAACTGAAAATCTCCTATTTCCTTTTTTATCTTCTTCTGTATATAAATTTATTGAGGTCGCATTTAAAAAATCTAATTGTTTATTTAATACGTTTTTAATGGCTTGTAAAAATAAAAAACTTTCACTTTTTGCCTGATTATAAACAATCCATGAATTAATTGTTATTTTTTGTTCTTGTTTTTGCGGTTGTTCTTGTGCTAAGTTTTTAAATATGTTATTTTGATATTTTGTAAATATATCGTTAAATTTTAATGTATTATTTATATCTATATTTTGTGTATTTAAATCTTTAATAAATTGAGAAAATATTATTAATTTGGTTACATGAGAAACATTTTTAAATTTAGTATATAAATCTGAGCATTGATCATAAATTCCTGTTTGCCCCATTGGATATAATAATTTTTCAATTATAGCACATGTTTTGCCATGTGCTGTTTTTGCAGTTCCAATCCGAGAAATTTTATATATTTGTATATTCTTCATTTTAACAGTTGTATCTATTTTAGTTTGTATATTGTTAGTATTAATTGTTTTAGTTTTCCAAAAAAAAGATGGAGGAATAGGAGTTAGAGGAGTTTGAACTAATACTTTATTTATAGCATTATAATAATCTTCTTCTTCTTTTAAAATAAGTAGATCTATACTTGCCGTATTATGTTCAGCTGTGTATAAACTAAATTGTCTTAAACACTTAATTTGTAATAAATGTGTTATTAATATAATACAATCATATAAGTCTATTTCTAATTTAATTAATTCTATATATTTTTGTTCAAATTTTGCGTCTGATTTATTTTCGGCGTCTGATTTATTTTCAGGTGCTAACACAGGCACTCCCAAATCATTAACTAATTCCCATTTAATTTGTAAAGGTTCTGGTTGTTTAGTAAACCATTTTTGAGCAAATTTTTCAATAATATTTTTCTGTTTTTCTATACCAGTATACTTATATTTTTTTTTAAACTCTTTTATTTTGTCTGGACTAATATATTGTTTTTCTTTTTCTTGAAAATCAATAGTTTGTTGCATTATTACAAGAAAATGATCAATCATGTTATTTACAAGAGTTTCGGTTCCTCTATAATATATATTCCAAATATTTAATTGATTTAAATTATATGATAAA
>TBL_comb47_HYPODRAFT_10008163_pt1 | contig 10782 bp, 8 predicted proteins | sample TroBogypolimnion_40_FD_10682 | JGI IMG/M metagenome (IMG submission 10682) | reverse complement strand
TTAAATGGTATAGAATTATTACCATATAAATCACCTACACCTCCAGAAAACACTGGATATCATAATTATACTTTAATATTATTAAAACAAAAAGAAAAAATAGAAGATACACAAAATATATTAAATTTAAATAGAGATATGACAATTGATTCAGTATTAGAAATAATAAATAAATCAACTGAATTAAACGAAATAACCAAAACTATATTTAAAACTCAATTTGGAGGTAAAAATAATAAAAATAATAAAAATAAAATAACAAAAAGAAAAAGAAAAAGAGAGAATAAAAAAAGAACAAAAAGAAAAAGATAATATATTAAAATTATTATTAATTATTTATTATATTAAATATATTAAAATGAAATCATTTCTAAATCATTAATATTCCAATATTCATATGCACCTCCTGGAATAGGTCTTCTAATAATAAATGGAATTTTTTTCTCTTTAAGTTCTAATTCAGCAATAATATAACTATCTACAATATTTTCAGGAATTTTAACAAGAGGTTTTGCACCTGTTTCAATTTGTTTAGTTCTACTACCTAGAATTTTCGTTTTTTCATATTTGGTTAAAAATGGTATTGTTTTATGTAAAGGATCTACAATAATTCCATCTTCATCTCTAGTTACAACAGATAATTTAGAAATTTCATCATAATTATGATTTAAACATTCTGGATGAAATTCATCAATATAATTTTTTATAATTTCATTATCAAATTTATGTAAATAATTTTCATCAATTTCATCATCATCATCATCTTCATATTCATCATCATCATTCATTTCAATTGATGACGCAACTGTAGTATGTTTAGATTTTTTAGATTTAGTAGTAAGTTCTCCAGTTTCATCTATTTCTACATCTTCTTCCTCATCTTCTTCCTCATCTTCTTCTTCCTCATCATCATCATCATCATTATCATCATCAACCTCAATATCAACCTCATCTTCATCTATATTTAATATATTTTTTGCTAAATTATTTATTTCACCACTACCTCCTATTCCTATAATAGGATTTTCTTCTTCATCATCAGAAGAAGGTGGATCAGAATCATCTTCATCGTCATTAGGATAACTATCATCTGAATCAGATTCATCTTCATTAAATTGTACTTCTGAAAAAGTGTGTTGTTTCATTATTATTATTATATTAACTAAAGATACTTTTAAATAATTTATTTCAATTTTCTTTATAAAAAAATAATAAATAATAAATAATAATATAATAACAAATAATATATTTAATTATTTTCATTAGTTTGCCATACAACATCACACGTAGAACATAAATAAACATATTTCATATTAATATCATCATATCTAATATAAATTATTTCTCTTTCAGTATTTTTAGTATTAGTAGTGCAATCTGAATTAGGACATAAAATAGTATTAATGCGTGGTAATGTAGGATCTAATTTAGTATATTTATTAATAATTTGATTAAATGATTGTTCATTTTTTTTAATATATGTTTTAGAAACACATACATTTTCGATAGCAATAACATCATTTTCATTACCGCAATTTCTGCAATAATATATAAGTTTATTGGGATCATCCACATTAATTCGCATATAATACATATTTTTGCAATTACTACAAAAATGCATTTTGGTATATATAATATATATAACATTATATATTTATTTCAATTTTCTTTAAAAGAATAAATTGAAATAAATTGAAATAATGAACTTTATAATTTATAAATCTTTTAATTTATGAATACCTTTTAATTTATGTAATCGTTGAATAAGTGTATTATAATTAATAATACAAGACATATTATATAATTCAGTAATTAAAACAGTAGAAGTAGAATTAAATAATAAATTATTATCATTAGCGATTTGTATAAATGTATCAATATTTTTATGAAAATGTTCTATAATATATGAATAAAATATATCAAAAAAAGGTAAAAAAATAGGAGATTTTTTTTCAACAATATCACAAATAGCTATATTTAGATTAGAGAATTCTATAATTTTATTATAATTAGACATATCTTTATGTGTAATATGAACACCAGGTTCATTTAATAATGGATTTTTACAAAGTAAAGTACATAATGTTAAAAGTATAGTAGAAATGGTTTGACAAGAAGTCCATTGTTCTCCACGCCATGTATTTAATATAGAAACACATACTTTTCCACAAGAATATAAATTTGGATTAAAACGTATGTTATTATTATTAGTGCAATATTTAATTTTAGGTGGAGTATGAGGATAATCGATTGGATATGTTAATTCAAAAAAATAATATCCGCCAAAATAAGGTGTTTCAGTAGTTCCAATAATAAGTGCATATCCTTTAAGCATATCAGTATTATCATGAATATAATAAATACCATTATCAGTTAAAGGATTTTTAATAATTTGTGTAATGTCTTTTAATAATCTAGAAACAGTTTGTCTTGTAACAATCATCAATATAATAATAATAATAAATCAATATTTTTATATTGTTTTAAATGTTTTAAACATTTGAATATTTATATTTTCTCTCTTTCTCTTAATATTTAGATTAGAAAGAAATAAATATGTTTTCTTATTATAATAATAAGAATGAGTTATGTAAATAATCCAACAGAATATACAGAAAAAGAGATAAATATTGAATACGAGATAACAAATTCTATGTCTTTAGATTTAGAAAATTTAACCAGTAATTATAATAATTTATTAATTCAATATAAACAAGCAGTTCTTAATTATGTAAATTATTTAAAACAAGAAACTCAAACACCATGCGGTAGTTATACTTCAACTAGTACAGGAATTGATCAAACTTGTTATAATCAAATCTGGGCTGATGCTAAATGTACTGCAACACCGACCGCAATTACTTCATCAATGACCTTAAATAGTATTATTGATAATGTATGGAGTTTAGCAACTCAAACAGATTATAATTCAAGAGAATCTTGTTATGGAAATTCAGGTAATCCTTATATTATTCTTGGAATTGGAACTGGTGGTAATTTATGGTCAAGACAAGGATTAGATGCTCCGTGGGTTATTGTAAATGATAATTCTAATGGATCTTTAACATCTATTTGCACTGGTAGTGATGGTACTACCATTTTTGCTTCAACTACATCACAAACTATAATACAAAAATCCAGTTGGAACGCAACTACATGGCAAAGTCCTCTTTCGAATTCTTGTTGTGTTATTTCTATTGCTCAAGGTCAAAATGGCGCTATGATAGGTGTAGGAACACAAAATACTTTATGGACGATGCAAGATTTAAGTAGTAATTGGGTACATACTACAACTCCAAATGAATGGGTTAGTTCCATTTGTATTGGTCCAAATGGAAGTATATATGGTATAGGAGTAAATCAAATTATTTTTTCAAAACCAAGTTATACTACTTTATCTACTGAAAATTGGACGGAAATAAGTAATACGTGTTGTGTAATAGGAATCACTATTGCTCCAGATGGTACATTTATAGGAATTGGAACGAATGATGAATTATATACAATGCCAAATTATACAAGTTTATCTAGTTCTTCATGGTCTGGACCATATAATAGTGAAAATAGCAGTTGTTGTGTTACAGATATAACTACTGTTTCAAATCCGAATTATATAGCTGGAAATTATAATACAACTTCTTCAGTGAATTATAATGTAAATGCACAACCATTAGTAACGGTAAAAAATAGTGCTTATTGGGGAACAAGTAGTATTTCACAAAATAGTTCATCTTCAATTCAAGATTGTCAAGCATCGTGTTCTAATACACCAGGATGTAGTGGTGCTACTTTTACTACAAGTCAAAATGGAGAATCGTTGTGTTCTTTAAGAGGTGGTGATAGTAATCCAGTAGTTACACCAAATAGTTATGCTATTATTCCTAAAGGAAAAGAATTATTAATGATTGTTGAAAATATAAATGGTCAACTTACAAATATTAATAAACAAATCCAAAAAGTAACAACAGAAGGACAAGGAGCTTATACAATAGAATCAAATCAACGTAATAATCAAAATAGTAATTTAATAAAAGAATATACTAATTTAATAAAAGAAAGAGAGAAAATAAATAAAATGTTGAATGAATATTCAACAGTAGATCAAAAAGTAATTGAAGGAAGTATTCAAACAAACTCGAATTATTCTTCTTTTTTATTTCTTTTATTTATAGTTTTTATAATTAGTACAATATTATGTATATTACTTTATCCAACATCAACACAACAAAGATATCAAACGGGGGGTAAATTAGGTAAAAATGTATATTATTTTATAATATTTTTAATTCTTGCAATTATTAAAATTATATATTTTCCACGTTTTAATTTTAATTTTTTTTATAAATAAATAATTAATTAAAAATATATTATTTATATATAATGTCTACACAATTACAAAATTTAAATAGTGAATTTAATTCATTATTGACTCAATATAAAGATACTTATCAGAATTATATTAATGCATTAAATACAAATAATATTAATTTAACAACAGTTCCAAATACTTCATTTGTAGGAACAAGTAATATAAATACTTTAAGCAATTCTACTATTACAAGTTGTAAAACGGCTTGTTCTACAAATACTAGTTGTACTGGTGCTACATTTAATAGTGATTTAAATACATGTATATTAAGTAATGGAACAGGTAGTTTAATTTCAACAAATCAATCTATTGCAATTGTTCAAGAAGCTATTTATTATAGTTACCAATTACAACAATTAAATTCTAAATTAATAAATATTAATAATCAAATGATGAATAATGCAACGCAAAATGAATCACAATATAATCAAAATCAACAACAGAATACAATACAAAATGAATCTTTAAATAATAATTATTATACATTACAACAAGAAAAAAATCAAATAAATGAAATGATTCGTCAATATGAAACTTTAAATGCTGCTTATAATAATGGAAGTATTGAAGTGAATTCAAATTATTTTAATTATGTAGTGTTATTATTAATTGTTATATTATTAATATTTATATTAATAAAATTATTTATTAAAAGACAAAGATAATAAATTAATAATTAATAATAATAATTTTTGTATGTTATTATATTATTATGACAAGTATATCAAATTTATTTTCAAATTTAGATGATTTTTTAAAACCAACATCTATTACAGATTATGCCTCTAAGTATAATAAAAACTTTAATTTAAATTTAAATACATTAACTCCAGGATTAACTCAAGGAGAGAAATTTAAACATTATCAAGAAAAAATACAAAGTAATTTAGAGAAAAAATTGTTGAATGTTAATTCAAAAGAAGGATTTCAAAATTCGCCAGAATATCAAAGTAATAATAATATTGATTTTAAAAAAATGAATTTGGATAAAAACGGATTAACAGTTCAATCAAATAGAATTATTAATAATAATAAATTTTCTTCAGAAACAAAAAATGAAGTAAGTGATTTACAAAATCAATATAATAATACATTAACTGAATATCAGAATCTTTTAGCTAAAATTAGTGGTTCAACTACCGGATATATTAATAGAGTAAATTCAAATAATCCTTATTTAAATAAATTTATTCGTTTTTCGGGAGGTCAAGAATGTTATGTAACGAATCAAGGTGTTGCTAAATATATTCCAAGCACTTCAATTATGAATAGTCTTATTAATACTCCAAATAATTTTATTGAAGTGAATATTCCGTGGGATAGTTCTTATGCTACTCCTGGTGCAACTATTCCAACTACTCCTTCATTAATTAGTGGAACTCCAGTTAAAGCAAATCAAACTTTAGGTAATGAAGGAAATAATATATTTGTAAATGAACTTATTAATAGTAATACTACTGCTAAATATACTGGTTGTTATGCAGATAATTCAACTACCAGTTTAATGACTTTTATAGGGGGTGCGCCACCCCCCACTTCTATTTCTATTCAAAATGGCAATTTTGATGAACCACAGTTAACTAGTAATAGTTATGTATATTTATCAACTAGCACTAGTAATGTTCCAGGATGGGTTTTTAATTGTATATTAGTTAATAATTCAACTGCTTGGGGATTTACTATGCCATATCCTTATGGTAACCAATGCGCTTGTATTCAAATGACTGGTGAATTAACTTCTGTTGCTATAAATTTTACAACAGGAGTAACTTATAGTTTATCATTTAGCGCTTGTGGTAGAGATTGTTGTGATGGTTCTGGATTAGCAAATCCAATTAATATCGGTTTAAATGGAGTTACATTTTATACATTAAACGCAACAGTTAATGTTTGGACTACTTTTACAACTACATTTACAGTTCAAACTACTGGAAATCAAACTTTAACATTTATCGGAACATCTGTTACTGATGAATCTACTGCTCTACAAAATATTCAATTAACTACAGGACAAACCGATTTAGGAACATATACATATTCACAATGTAAAGAAGCCGCTATTGATGCAGGATATCAATACTTTTCTTTACAAAATGTAAATCCATCTACATCTACTGGTTATTGTGGTATTACTAAAAGTCAACCTACCGCAACTAGTTTAGGCACTAGTTATATTCCAAGTGGTCAAGTCGTATTATGGTCATCTGGAACTAGTGGACAAACTGGAAATACAGCTATTTTAAATACTTCCGGTTCTCTTTCTGTTATTAATTCTGGAGGACAATCTGTTTTTTCTACACCTAATGCATTAGCCACACCCAGTAATTATTTAGGTTGTTATGGAGATTCCGCCACTAGAGCAATGACTTTATATAATGGTGGATCACAAGAATATGATAATCAACAATGCCAACAAATCGCAGCAAGTAATAATAATACTTATTTTGCATTACAAAATTCTACTAGTGGAACTAATGCTCAATGCACGTTAAGTAATGATTTATCTCAAGCAATTGAATATGGTCCTGCAGGAAATTGCACTTTATTATCTGATGGAACTTATAGTGGAGGAGGATATTCTAATGCAATTTATAATAATAGCACACCAACTAGTAATTATTATTTAACTCTAGATGATGGTAATTTATCTATTTATAGAGGCACTAATCCTAATGATAATCAAGGATTAATATGGAGTAGTGGTACCACTGGATTACAACAAGATGCTAATCCAAATTATACTGCAGCAAATAGTACATATGGACAAAATTGGATTGCTAGTGGAACCACTTTAGCTGCTGGAGATTTCGTTGGTTCAACTAATGGTAATTTAGCATTAATTATGGGAACAGACGGCAATTTAGTATTATATACTTATTCTAATGTAATTAATTGTCAAACAATGACTGATGGTAATACAGGTGGTGGAGTAAATGCAAATGCTTTATATGATATAGGAGTTACAGGAATACCTGGAAATTTATCTCAAGTCGGTTATATTGATCAAAATTCCGAATTACATTCATATCCATCTACTAATGTTCAATATATAAATTCATATACTGAATTTACGGGAACTAATAGTGCGAATAATGATATTGCTGGAGCATCATTTGGAAATGCCACAATTAGTTCTTGTCAAGATACATGTAATAATAATCCAGATTGTGCGGGATTTGTTACTAATACAGATGGAACTATGTGTTGGCCAAAAACAAATAGTATGTATCCTACTGGTAAAAGACAAATAAATCCGGATTATAATATGTATGTTAGAAGTAAAGGTCCGATCAGTACTCCTATTGGAGTTCCTAATACGGTTAATAATATAAATTCAATTATGTATGGAAATTATTTTAATGGTGGTAATATTGCAAATGAATATGGATTATCACAAGCTACTAGCGTAGAACAAGAACACTTATCTCAATTACAAGGAACAATGAATTTGTTATCTAATGAAATTAATTTTTTAACTGATAGATTCAGTCAAGGAACACAACAAGCTGAATTACAATCACAAACAAATGTAACTGGTATTAATAATTATATACATGATATAAAAAAAACAAATAAACACATTAAACATTTTAACAAAAATTTTGATAATATATTAAAAGATAGTGATATAGTTGTTTTACAAAAAAATTATGATTATTTATTTTGGACTATTTTAGCAATTGGAACTATATTAATTTCATTAATTATTATTCGAAAATAATTAATCTTTATTTTAATTATATAATAAATTATAATTATATTGTTATAATTTATATAATATGTCTTCTGGATTACCTAATATTTCACAAAATAATGAACAAATACTCAATGACATACAGTCGTTACAACAAATGGAACAAAATTTATTTAATAGTTTAGAAACAAATCCTAATTTATCTTCTCAACAACAACAACAAATTGTTGAAAAAATGAATCAACTTTCTACTATGCGTATAAATTTATATCAAACCTTAAATGGTGTCAATAATTTCTTTCAAAATGCGTTACAATCTTCGGTTGGAACATTAAAAGAACAAACTATTGCTATTAGTATTGTGGAAAGTGAATTAAATGAATCTAAAAAACGATTAAAATTATTAGAAAATGATAAAAATGATAAAATACGTCTGGTTGAAATAAATAATTATTATGGAGATAAATATCAAGAGCATTCTCAAATGATGAAAATAATTATATTTACATTAGTTCCAATTATAATTTTGGCTATTTTATATAATAAAAGAATATTACCACAAAATATATATTATGGATTAGTTTCGTTCATTACTGTAATCGGGTTATTCTTTGGTATTAGGTGTTATGTATCAATTTTAATGCGTGATACTATGAATTATCAAGAATATGATTGGTATTTCGATGCTGCTACTGCTCCTGGTCCTCCTACAAGCACATCTTCATCTGATCCTTGGAAATCTAGTGGTGGAGGTACTTGTGTTGGAGAATATTGTTGTTCTAGTAATGCTACTTATGATGCCAGTTTAAATATATGTGTTTTAAATTCAACATCATCTATATCTATACCTACTTCTGCTTCTTCTACTTCTTCTACTTCTACCACAACAGAATCTTTTGCTACTGAATCTATGATTAATAATGTTTTAACAAAAAAACAATCCAATAAATATAATTCGGATATTAATATGAGCGATAATTATCAAGATAATATGTCTAATAGCTTTATTAATAATTAAATTATTGTAATTATTGTAATTATTGTAATTATGTAATAATTTCAATAAGTATTAATTGAAATAAGTATTTCAATTAATATGTAATTAATAGTTATATTATATAATTGTATATTATATGACATCTAATACAGACCAATTTAATAGATTTATAAAACAAGCATCTCAATCTATTACATGTGATTCTGCTTGTCAAAAACAAAAACAAACTGAAAAACTTAAGCAAGATTTATATAATGCTAAAATTAATTTAGTATCAGCACCTAATGAAATCCAAGTTGCTGAAAAAAATTATGTTACATATACAGAAGGATCTTTAGCATATAATGAATTATTAGATTCTCAATTAGAAAAAAAAGCATCAGTAATTACTACTAATTTTATTGATACTTTTAATAATCAAGTTAATCAAACTAATATGTCTATTGAAACATATGCTGGACTTTTAATAAATTTTAACAATGTTGTAGACCTTTTCACTAAATATAAAAAAGAAAATATTACTTTAATTAAAGAACTTAAACAAAGTAAAAATGAAGTTTTTACTAATCATCGTAAAACCTATTATGAAGATCAAGAAATCGATGGGTTAAATTTCACCTATTTTTATTTATTATTTTTTATTTATGTTTTATGTGTTATTTGTTTTGTCGCATTCACATTAATATTCCCTTCTAATATTAATTGGATCTATTTATTAATTATATCTATTTTATTAATTATATTACCATTCTGTTCTACTTTTATTTTAAGTATTATTATTTGGACATTTTATAAAATGTATTATATTATACCTAAAAATGTATATAATTAATATTTATTAATTAATCTTCTTCTTCTTCTTCGTGTTCTTCTTCTGGATAATTTATTTTTACACCTGACCATCCTGTTTTATATTGAGTAAATTTTAATTTTGTATTTATATATTCAAATAATTCATTGCCTTTGGGAATTTTTTTAGATGATTGATGTTGTTCAAACCATTTCTTAAATTCTCCAATTAATTCTGTTTTCTTTATTTTATCTGTTTTATTATTTGTTCTAGTTACACATTCACTTATAAATGCTGTTATATGATCTTGATTTCTTCTATATTTATTCGAAGCATTCAATACTGTAGCACAATCTTCCACTATTCCATTTGTTTCAAAAGCACGTTTAATTAACATACTCGCAAATATCGAGGCATACATAGGCAATTTATCTTTTAAAGATTTATCTTTGGGATATACATATTTCGTTTCATCATTATAGATTTCTCCTTCATCTACGAATTTTGAAATAAAATCGCAATTTCGAATTCTTCTCCAGGTTCCATCATCATTACTTTCTATATCGAATAAATTGTTTGTACATACTACTAAATTAAATTGTGGATCAAATATCTCAGATTCCGAATATAACCCTCTTGCTTGAATTGGATCTCCTCCAGTTAATTCTTTCATTATACCTTCATTCAATTTTACACCTTTAGATGGTTCTTGCATTACAGCATATCTCACACCTTTTAATTTAAGAACTTCATCTGATGTTCCACCGATCAAACCGCGCTTTTCTGTTACAAGAGTTATCGGAACGGTTCCTTTATATTCACCTAATGTTAGAGACATTAAATCCGCTAGGATTGATTTACCATTACTACCACTTCCATGATATACATTAAAGGTTTGATTCTTATTTGTGCCAATTAAACATGAAGATAAA